>Ga0164318_10005069_pt1 | contig 12730 bp, 14 predicted proteins | sample GuaBasSedimGuay9_FD_113734 | JGI IMG/M metagenome (GOLD analysis project Ga0164318, IMG submission 113734) | Subseafloor sediment microbial communities from Guaymas Basin, Gulf of California, Mexico - Guay9, Core 4571-4, 0-3 cm | ecosystem: Environmental > Aquatic > Marine > Hydrothermal vents... | reverse complement strand
AAATGATAAAAAATATTAAAATTAATAAAGTCTTTATGCGAAAACTTGATAGTAATCAACTAGAATATGAACTAACTCATAAAAGTGAGTTTAGAGGATGAGTAATGTCTTGATTGTAGAGAGTGAAAATGATAAATTTTTTATCGAAGCATTAATTACTAATATATCTGCAAATATTGAAATTGGTCAACCTATCTGTGCTATTGATGAGTATGAGTGCCTAGGTGGTATGAGTAATCTTGAAGAGAGATTACGAGCTTTGACACATCGTATCATCAAAGGCGAAATAGATAGAGTAGGTATTATATTTGATGCTGACGCTGTGGGTATAGAAGAAAGAACCGATCAAATTCAAGAAAAAATAGATTTGATAGTAGCTGAACTGCCAGAAGAGTCTAATAAAGTGAAGTTTTTTATCTATATTCAAAATAGTGAGGGACATGGAGAGTTAGAAACAGTTTTAAAAGCCATTAAATCTGAAGATGCAATAGTAGCCGATTGCTTAGAATCTTGGCAAGAGTGTTTACCTGATAATAAAAAGTTAAGCTCAAAAGAGTTTGATAAATTTTGGATACAGATATATCAAAGATATGATTGTTGTACTAAAAAAGAACAAAAACAAGCAGGTTTAAAATGTAACAATGAAGTTTCACTCAAAGAAAAAGCCATATGGAACTTTGACAATAAGATATTAAACGACTTAAAAAAATTCTTAAATGAACTAGGAGATGAATAAATGACAATACTACCAGCAATCGACCTAAAAGATGGCAAAGCTGTACGACTTAGCAAAGGCATAATGGAATCTGCCAAGATATATAGTGATGAGCCGTGGCAAGTAGCGAAACGATTTGAGGAGTTGGGGAGCGAGTGGCTACACTTGGTAGATCTCAATGGAGCCTTTGCTGGGAAACCTGAAAACCTAGAGCAGATTAAGAAAATCAGAGAAAACTGCAACCTCAAGATGGAGCTAGGTGGTGGTATCCGTGATGAGGAGACTATCAAAATGTATCTTGATCTTGGTGTAGATCGCCTGATACTTGGATCTGTAGCAGTCAAAGATCCAGAGTTTGTCAAAACTATGGCAGCTAAGTACCCTATAGTAGTTGGTATCGATGCTATCGATGGTATGGTTGCCGTAGAGGGCTGGGCAGAGATGAGTGAGATGAGAGCTACTGATCTTGCTAGAGAGTTTGCTGATGCTGGGGTGGAGGCTATCATCTGTACTGATGTGGGTAGAGATGGGATGCTCTCTGGTGTCAATGTTGACTTTACTATGGAGATCGCTAAAGCCTGCGGTTTGGACACGATTGCCAGTGGTGGGTTGAAAGATATAGGTGACATTCACAAATTGATCGATGCCGGCGCTTATGGGACGATTATAGGCAAAGCATTCTATGAAGGGACGCTTGACCTTCAAAAAGCATTTGAGATAGCAAAGCAACAATGAATGCAGAATAATTATCAGGAACTCACTCTCACGCTTGAAGAGCAGTATACCGAATTTATCGCAGATTTTGTTGCGAATATCTTTGGTGATACTGTTGAGATCGGTAGAGAGACTATCATCATACGAAGCGAAAATAATCTGCTCTATGTTCAACAAGCGGTCGAAGCACTCATTGCTACGCTAGGGGACGATATCAAGGTCGACTTCAAGATTGAAGAGAAACAAAATATCGACTGGATCAAACAGTATCAGGACTCCATAGAGCCTATCGAAGCTTCTCGATTTTATATTTACCCTAGTTGGTTCAAACCCAAAGAGGGGAAGATAAATATTAAAATCGATCCAGCACTTGCCTTTGGATCTGGGCACCACGCGACAACTTTTAGTTGTTTGGAAGTGATCTCAGATCAGATCAAAGGTGGTGAACTCGTGATCGATGTAGGATGTGGTAGCGGTATTTTGGGGTTGGCATGCACCAAACTTGGAGCACTCGTAGATCTCTGCGATACCGATCCGCTCTCTGTCAAAAGTACAGAAGAGAATTTTGCGCTCAACAAGGTAGATTATCACCAACTTTGGGAAGGATCAGCTAACAAAGCGGAGGGAACCTATGATGTTGTAATCGCCAACATTATTGCAGATGTACTTCGTTTTATTGCTCTGGACTTAAAGAAGGTAACTAAACTAGGAGGCACTTTGATCCTTTCGGGAATTTTAGATACAAAAGAAGCACTGGTTCTCTCTTCATTTGAAGCATTGACCCTCATAGACAAAAAACAAAAAGATGAATGGATCACATTGATCTATACAAAGGACACAAATGGATAACCCCAAAAACGACAACAACGGAAATAACAACAATAATAATTTCTTCAACAACAACCCCCTGCTTGCCTTCGCGCTCTTCTCTATTATAATCATCCTGATCTTCAAAGCTATGGTGGGCGATGGAGACAATTTAGGAAACATGGTCAACAATAATGATCGAGCTTCTCAAACCAAGCAGGTCGCTTACTCTGATGTCAAGACACTTATCAGGGATGGCAAGATCTCTACAGTCAAGCTCACACCATCAGCGATCGAAGCTATTAGTAATGATGATGGCAAAAGGGTACGCTACATTGCGCAGAATGTTCCGACAATCGACAAAGATCTCATTCCTCTGCTTGAAGCAAAAAATATCAAATATGAAGGGATGATGGGCAATGGATGGCTCTCTGAACTCATTAGTATGATGCTTCCTATCCTCATCTTTTTTGCTATTTGGATCTTTCTTGCCAAGCGTATGCAAAAAGGCATGGGCGGTGGAATCTTGGGTGTCGGCAAGGCAGGCAAAATGATCAATGCCGAAAAACCTGAAACCCGTTTTGATGATGTCGCTGGTGTGGAAGAGGCAAAAGAGGAGGTCAAAGAGATCGTTGATTTTCTAAAATACCCTGAACGATACATGGAGTTAGGTGCCAAGATACCCAAAGGAGTACTTTTGGTGGGCCCTCCAGGTACTGGTAAAACACTACTTGCCAAAGCAGTAGCAGGAGAAGCTTCTGTACCTTTCTTCTCGGTAACTGGCTCAAGCTTTATTGAAATGTTTGTCGGTGTGGGTGCGAGTCGCGTCAGAGATCTCTTTGAGCAAGCCAAAAAAGAGGCTCCCTCTATCATATTCATTGACGAGATTGATGCGATAGGAAAAAGTCGTGCATCAGGAGCCAATATGGGTGGAAATGATGAAAGAGAACAGACACTCAATCAGCTACTTGCAGAGATGGACGGTTTCGGAAACAGCACACCCGTCATCGTCCTTGCAGCCACCAACAGACCTGAGATCCTCGATGCCGCGCTCCTGAGAGCTGGTCGATTTGACAGACAGGTGCTTGTAGATAAACCAGACTACGAGGGAAGACTTAAGATTCTCAAGGTTCACAGTAAAGATGTCAAGCTCTCAGATAAAATTGATATGGCGATCATTGCCAAATCTACGGCAGGACTTGCTGGTGCTGACCTCGCTAACATTATCAATGAGGGAGCTCTTCTCGCTGGTCGGCTAAACAAAAAAGAGATCGAGCAGTCCGACTTGATGGAAGCAATCGAAAGAGCCTTTGTCGGTCTGGAAAAGAAAAACCGTAAGATCAATGAACTCGAAAAGAAAATCGTCTCCTATCATGAAAGTGGTCATGCACTTATGGCAGAACTCACCAAGGGTGCCACGCGTGTCACCAAAGTATCGATCATCCCCCGTGGGCTCGGTGCATTGGGCTATACACTGCATCTTCCAGATGAAGAGAACCGCTTCCTCAAGCAAAAACATGAGCTCCTCGCAGAGATCAATGTACTTCTAGGTGGGCGAGCAGCAGAAGAGCTCTTCATCGGCGATATCTCTACGGGTGCAGGCAATGACTTGCAACGCGCAACGGCTATCATCAAAGATATGATTTCGGTCTATGGAATGAGTGATGTTGCAGGGCTAATGGTATTGGAAAAATCACAAAACAGTTTCATCGGCGGAGGAATGATATCCAAGGACTATAGTGAGAAGATGGCGGAACAGATCGACGAATCTGTCAAATCACAATTGGATGAGCACTATATCCATGTCAAAAAAACACTCAGCGAATATGGTGGTGCGATCGAAAATATGGCGCAAGTTCTACTTGAGGTTGAAGTCATCGAAGGTGACAAAGTGCGCAAAGTAATCGAAGATTTTGAAGTAGAAAACAACATGCCAAGCCGTCTTGCACACAAGAAAATAGTGGCGCAGGAGCATGAAACAGCAAAAAATCGTTTATAGACAGCCTCTCCGTTAGAGTACCTTTAGTGCAGAATCGATGATACTGCACTTGCAATCTACTCTTTTTTTCACTATAATATAAAAAATATAAAGGAGAGAATATGATTTATGTGATTAATCATGCCAACAAACAATTTACCAAAGTAGCGTCTACTCTCCTTCTATTACTCTCACTTTAATCGTTCATACGATTTATATTTCACAACACTTTTTTTCACACAAGCGTAACACATAAAAGGCAATAGAATGAACAAAGAAATTATTACTATATTTGACACTACACTGAGAGACGGGGAGCAGAGTCCTGGGGCTTCGATGAATACAGAAGAGAAAGTTCAAATCGCGACACAGTTAGAGCGCTTGGGTGTTGATGTCATCGAAGCAGGTTTCGCCGCAGCAAGCCCTGGAGACTTTGATGCCATCAGCAAGATTTCACAACGAGTCAGCAACTCTACAGTTTGCTCATTGGCAAGAGCCATAGACTCTGATATCAAGTCAGCCGGTGAGGCTATCAAGCAGGCAAAAATGAGGCGAATCCATACCTTTATCGCCACAAGCGTCATCCATATGGAACATAAACTCAAAATGACTCCTGATGAAGTGATCAAACGAGCAGTCAGAGCTGTCGAATATGCTCGCACTTTTGTAGACGATGTGGAGTTCAGTTGCGAAGATGCTGGCAGATCTGATATGGTATTTCTCAAAGAGATTACTGATGCCGTCATAGAAGCAGGTGCAAGCACTATCAACCTCCCCGATACAGTCGGTTTCAGATTGCCTCAAGAGATTGGTGCCATGGTCAGAGAGATGAGTAGCTACACAAAAGGAAGGGCGATCATCTCTGTACATAACCATAATGATTTGGGCTTGGCAGTTGCCAATTCACTAGAGAGTATTAGCAATGGTGCCCGTCAAGTCGAATGTACGATCAATGGTTTGGGTGAACGGGCAGGCAATGCAGCACTTGAAGAGATCGTCATGGCGCTAAAAGTCAGATCAGATATCTTTAGAGACTTCCAAACCAATATTAACACCAAAGAGATTTACCCTAGCAGTCGATTAATTGCCAATATTACCGGTATCGAACCACAACCCAACAAAGCGATCGTCGGCAAAAATGCTTTTGCTCATGAGAGCGGTATCCACCAAGATGGTATGTTGAAAAACAAATCTACCTATGAAATCATCAGTCCTAAAGATATTGGCTTGGATATGGAAGATACTTTGGTATTGGGCAAACATTCAGGTCGTTCCGCCTTTAAAGATAAATTGTCCAAACTTGGTTTTAGTATCAAGGAAGATGAAATCAACAGTGCTTTTAAGCGATTTAAAGAGTTGGCAGACAAGAAAAAAGAGATTTATGATGATGATATCCGTGCCCTCGTCACTAGTCAAATGACAAATATACCCAAAGCCTATGAATTGATCAGTCTACAATTGATGGATTGTAGCAATGGAGTCCCTAGTGCTGCAGTTACGATCAGTAACAATGGCAAAGAGATCACAGATGCAGGTATCGGTGATGGTACGATCGATGCGATCTTCAAGACAATCGACCGCATCTCTGGATATCAAGGTGTACTGATGGAATACAAAGTCAAATCCGTCTCCAAAGGCAAAGATGCCCTCGCCAATGTCACCGTCAAAGTCAACTTCAACGACAATGAACCTGCGATTATCGGTCACGGCTTAAGTCTCGATACGATGCTCGCATCTGCCAGAGCTTATACCGGTGCGTTAAATAGTTATTTGAGTATGAAGGGGATGTTGAAGTTTCGACATACGGATAGTAGGGAGACTATTTAAGAGGTTCCGAATAATAAATCTACCCATCTTGGCAATGCCAATGAAATAAGGATTTTGTAGGTTTGGTATCACCAAACAATCAATGCCATATTGACTATGTGTGTTGTTTGGCGGTGCCAAATCTACGGCATAAAAAGCTTCTCTCGTTTGTACCATCTTGGTGGGAATGTATAACAGATGGTATATTTGTTCTTGGGAAGTTCCTTAAACTTCTGATTGGAAACTTAAAACAGTTTCAGAACGATCAAACCTATTATAAGTGCCACCACAACATTAATAACTTTCAACCATATAAAAACTTTGGTGGATACAGCCAAAAGAGGCAAACTACCATGACCATCTTGGGATATTGAACTAGCAAGCAAAACAGCAAAGGGAACTAAACCTTGTGCATACATGGTTACAAATATCATGTGAGGACCCGACTCAGGGATAATACCTAGCATTGTTGCTAGTGTTAAAACTGTGACTGTATTCTCTTGAAGCCATTGCGAAATATCGAGATAATTCTCCATATAGTGCACCACCAACAATGCCCCTAGCGTCCAAAGGAAAACTCTCAATAGATGTTTCTTAATAACATGTTCATAGAGATGTTTTTCTAAAAAATGGTCGGGTACAGTAATAATGATAAAAAGTGATACCAAAGAACCTATGGTGAAAGTAATTTTTTTCCAGTTCCAAACCTCTGGTCCCAATTGAGAAAAAAATATTGCCATAAGAAAAACACTAAAAATGGTTATCAAAAAGGCTCTGGGGAATATCATCTCTTTTAACTGTTTTGTAATTGTATGTTGTGAAAAACAGTGACAATGCTCCTGCTTATGCACCTCAAATTCATGGTCTAAATCTGTCATAAAATATCGCTTATTTCTAAAAAGCATATCAACGACAAAAGCAACTATAATGGCTAAGAAAAAGAGAATAACATTTATCCAAATTGCTGATCGGGGGAACATACTAAACATCACAAATGCTTCATCTCCACTCGTCGCAATCATAACAGCAACCAAAGCACCAAAAGTCACCACCCCATGAGAGTAGAGTGAAACTACCGTAAATGCACCCAAACAACCTGGCATAACCCCTAAAAATGCCACCAAAATATATTGTCCCAAACGATTCTTTTTTAGCCTGTTTTGCCATGTACCTTGCGTCTGTACATTGACATATTCGATCAAAAGCATCATCATTAAAACAAAACTTGTTATCATGATACTGTGCTTAATAACACTTAGTAGTAACATTGTCCTCTCCTATTTTTTCATTAGCATATCTATCAACTTCCCTTGCAAAACAGCAAAGATAATAATATAAATATTGATAATAACTGTAAAGACTATCCCAAAAATATCAATCATAAAAGGCAATAGCGGTAGCTTAACGGCCCGAGCATAGATAAACGAGGCAATCAATCCATCTTTTAGTCCATGCTTTCTCATATCATCAAGCATGCCATACCACGCATACATGGGACCATGGCTTAGAATGCCGCCTATGATAGTATAAATAAGACCTTTTTTCCCGCTATCTTCTCCAAAATATTTCATTATCTGTTTGGGTTTCAAAAAATAATTTATCATCGTTGTCAAGATAATGATAAATAGAAATATCGGCAATAATCCCCACAGGATATATAGAAACTTTTGAAATCCTAATAGGCTATTGGCAAAATCAATAATAGATAATAAAGCATAGAGAGTTACAACAAAGATTAAAAACTTTACTCCTTTAAATTCTAACTTTTTCATACAAATAGCCTTGTGGTTATAACAGCCAAATAGGAGACGATAATGGTACTTAAAAGAGTTAAGATATTTCTGTAGCTTGTGAATTTCAAACCAAAAACACTCACCTCGGCAGGAAGTTGAACGAAACCCAAAGTAACCCAAGCCAGTATAAAAGTGCTTAGAGCATAGACCGATACCCCTTGACTCTGTAAACCCTCTGCGATCACATAAGAGATAGCACCATTTCCTGAAGATACTGCACCTGCAAATGTACCTACAATAATGTCAGAAAAGGCACTGTATCCAAATAGAGTAGATAGCATATCAGCCGTCACATAAGTTTGAAAAAGTCCAATAAGTCCAACTACAGCTATAATCATGGGTAAAATTGAGATAAAACTTATGGTGGATGCGATGAAAGCTTTTTTTAAACTTGGTTTTTTATCTTTTAGCAAAAAGTTTGCCTAAAAAGATACGATTGTTTACTTTGCCTCGACCTGCACCCAAGCTATCTCCTTGACCGTTTTCATTTCCTCGATTTCTCATCATTTTTTCCTTTAGTTAATTAGTTTTTCTATATCCTTGGGATAGTATAAATCAAAACATTGTAAACCTAAAGTGCAAGAATCCTAAAATCTCTTCTATATCTTTCACCACCTCTTCCATTATCTCACCCTCTCGTGTCCCTGCAAAGAGTCGTGCCATAATGTATCCGTTCATCAGTCCGATGGTCACTCTGCCATCACTTTTTTCATACACAGCGATACTTAGGGGCATCTTGGCAGCCATAAATTTACTGCCATCATCTCCTAGCATCACGCCTGAGAGTTTACCATTGCAAAATTTGATGATTTTGACTTTTCCTACATCTTGACCGCCATTATTCAAAACCTCTTTTTGTTGGTCAATCACATCTGTGACATGCCATCCCTCTTGTTTGTTGATACGCGTTTTAATTACTCTTACTGTTTTGTCAAAATCATAAGGGACACTAACTTCTTTAAAAAACATCGTAGGAGCTGCTACTTTTAAAGCAAATCCTAATACAAATAGGCTCATTACAAAACCTAAAATCAACCCAACTAAAATATTTTTTTTATCTATCATTACTCTTCCTCTTCTATACAAATTTTTTCTAATTGACACTCTTGGATGGTTCTATAGGTAACAAAACCTATCACGACTGTAGTTAAAATAATTAAAATAATTGATCCAATATAGGTTAGCGTTGTTCTCAATGCCATGTGCATGAGTAGCGTAGCAATGGTGATGGCTGCTAGGGGAAAAGTATATGCCCACCATGAGATAAAAAACTGTTTGGCATCAAACATACGCACCATAAAGAGTAGTAAAAATAGCGTAAAAAGTGCTATAAAATATAAAAACATACTCAACATATCTATGCTACCATTGCTCATACGAAAATAACTCACAAACCCTATTGCAGGAGGTGCAATAAGTATAAAGAGTGTCGGTACTAACTTCTTGGCCAAAGGGTGATGAAAAACTATTCTGTACATCATAATGGTAAAAAGGACTATCCAAAAGAACATTCCCAAAGCAAAGAAAAAAAGTGATACCCAAATAGGAGCAGCCTCCACCCCAATGACAGGTACAAGCACATTTCCCACAATAGGGATAAACCAAGCAGGATTACTATGTACTACTTTGAAATCATTGTGAATCCAGTAGCGAATAATGATAAGTGTAAAAGCTAACTGTAACGGTGTTCCTATATACCACAAGAGTATAGAGATGGTCGGTGCAAAGTCATAATAGGCAATCGAAACTAGCAAAAAACTAATCGAAATTGCAGCCATAAATGAGCTTTTTATTGGGTGATTAAACTCTTTTTTGACAGCTTCAGGGTAGAGTAAGCACTTGAACATATAGGCAGTGAATATACCTAAAAACAAAATGGTGTCTACAAAGAGTAGAGTCCCATAAATCCAATAAGGCATATCAATCAAATGATACGCCTTAGCAAATACTATTGATAAACCAGAGAGACCCATAACAATAGCAAAAAGCTGTACGGGGAAATGCTCTAGGGAGCGTTTATTGAGTTCCATTTTTATCTCCTAATATTTTCTAACTAAGGTATAACAGGGGGAGTAATCTCCTCCCCTAAAAGAGCATAACTCTTACCAATTCTAGCCACAGGATTAAACTCTATAGTCAATCTCTCTCTATTGGTAATATTCTCATCTTCAACATAAATATGCTTGACATTTAATATAAGTGGAATAGTTGAACCACCACCCAAATCTATCTCTTGGTTAAAATCACAAAAGTAAACACAGGGTACACCCTCTATAGCAGGCGGATACTCATCAAACATCTTAGCTGTTTTTATATCAAAAAGTTCAGCTTCACTTACCTCTTTGTCTAGCCCCTTTGAACTAAAGTGCATTTTTTCTAAATTCTGCTCATCTACCATACAGATAGTACATTTTTTGGTTTTTCTAATATTTGCCAAGGTGTCTTTGGGTGTGCCGTCTGCTTTGTGTCCTACCGAGATAAGCACTGAAGCAGGTTCACTAGATAATCCTATAAAATAAGAGAATGGTGCAATATTTATCACACCATTATCCTCTGTAACTACCCAAGCGATTGGTCGTGGTATAATCGTTTGAGCCATCAATTTATACTGCTCATTTATTGTTCTGTTGTTTTCTAAATCAAATATCATTTTTTTCCTTCAAATTATGTTGGTATTTTCTAAAAAGCAGTGCAACCATAATCGTTCCCACTGCCATAATATTACAGATAACAAAAGTCTCATTGAGACCTATGCTATCACCCAAGTAGCCTATACCCAAAACGATAATAGAGCTAACACCAAAGTTTATAGCCATATAGATACTGTTCATGAATGTGGGCATATGTGAGTTGGTATCTTGCACAAATGCAATCAAAACAGGAGTCGCAGCAAAGAGGAAAAATCCTAAAATTCCTAATATAAACATATTTTGATAATAGATAAAAAGTCCCATAAAGATGGTTGACCCTGTAGCTGTCAAGAGTAGCGTTTGGTATCGTCCTATTTTATCTGAAATATTTCCTGCCAAAAATACCCCAACCACCCCTGAAAATTGCAATATAGAGAGAGCGATCCCTGCATACCACAAAGACTCTCCATTTTGAACAAGATAGATAGGTAGATAGAGTGTGAGTGAACTTTTCATGGCTGATTGAAAAACTACAAAAAGCCCAATGGTTATAAAAAAACCTTTATACTTGATAAGCAATGCCTTGGTATCGCCCTTTTCCCTCTTTTTTGCTTTGACATGGGTCTCAAAATCTCTTAATTTATAATACAAAATCAGAGATGCGATAATCCCGATAGGCATAAGTTTATAAACCCCTTCAAGCCCCCACCATGATACAGCTGCTGTAACCAAAAGTGGGCCAAGGGTACGAGCGAACTCACCTCCGACCATATAGTAACTCATCCCTGTACCTGTTCTATCTCCAGATGCCATCTTGATCATGGTCGGAGATGGTATATGAAAAAGTGCTGAGGAGATACCTGCTACTAATAACAGTATAACAAGAGTGGTATAAGATGGAGCAAGTCCAATCAAACTCATACTGATAGCAGTAATAGCAGGGGTTAAAATCACAAAATATTTAACATCTCTCTTTTCTGCTACTAGTCCAAGCAGTGGATTTAAAAGTGCTGGAATTCGTCTAATGACATCAAGCAGTGCCACCATAGAGAGACTAAGTCCTAGTTTCTCTATGATAAGTGGTAAAAGTGGAGCTAAAAATGCTGAAAAAATGTCATGTGCAAAGTGAGCAAATGAGATGATTAACACTTTACTTTTTATAAATTGCTTATTCATATTTCTCTTTTTATATATTTCAATCGTTCCCAATACATAGTTTCTAATGATAATAATCATTACAAACTATGATATATGATACTTTACTCCTACTATGCTTAAATAAGAGTAAAATTATCTGATTTATATAGTATAATTTGAATTTATTCACTATGTTTCATATGCTTTTTGTAGTCAAAGCTAATAAAATAGGGATTGTTATGCTACAATAAATCTATGAAAAAAATACTTTTAATAATAGCCATTCCATATTTTTTATTGGCAGGATTCAAGTTCCAAATCTCCAAAATCCCAACAAAAATTGCAAAAGAGATGATCAAAAAGGGTTCTTGGAGAGAGGGTTGTCCCGTAGAATTGTATGACCTTAGATATATCGAGATGAGCTATTGGGACTTTAAGGGCAAAAGGCAAACTGGTAAAATGGTAGTACACAAATCGGTTGCAAATGATGTAGTTGAGATATTTGGAGATCTATATAGCTCACGATACCCTATCAATCAGATGAGACTCATCGAAGACTATAATGCTAGTGATTTTCAATCTATAGAAGCGGACAATACCTCTGCATTTAATTGCAGGAGAGCCACAGGAAGCAAAAAATGGTCAAATCACTCTTATGGCAAAGCGATAGATATAAACCCTATAGAAAATCCATATATATCAAAGAGCGGACACATAAGCCATAAAAAATCTCTACCTTATAGAAAGAGAATCCATAGAGACAAAAAAGCATCAAGTCGAGCTATTATCAGAAGAGATAGTCGCATCACGAGATTATTTAAAGCCAAAGGGTGGAAATGGGGTGGAGATTGGCGCACCATCAAGGATTATCAACACTTTGAAAAATCAGTCAAAAATAGATCTATAGGTAGTCCAAAGCCAAAATATATACCTCTAAAGCATAAGAAACCAGCAGAAGCCACTTCACAGAACCTATACTAAGAAATAGCGACTTGGAGTAGGGACTTTGAGTGATTTGACTTTTATTTTGGCATCCTTCATAAGTAGTTTACACTTTAAGCTTATTGGAGTTCGTAGGTGTGACCGTGTCACACGAGCAAATCATCACTTGTGCGACATGGTCGCACCTACAACATTGTAAACTACCTTT
>Ga0164318_10005068_pt1 | contig 12730 bp, 16 predicted proteins | sample GuaBasSedimGuay9_FD_113734 | JGI IMG/M metagenome (GOLD analysis project Ga0164318, IMG submission 113734) | Subseafloor sediment microbial communities from Guaymas Basin, Gulf of California, Mexico - Guay9, Core 4571-4, 0-3 cm | ecosystem: Environmental > Aquatic > Marine > Hydrothermal vents... | reverse complement strand
TTGGATAATGGCAAGTACGGAAATTGCCCCACTGGGACAGCCATTGAAACAGGCAACCCTTCTGTTGTTAGAGATATGGAGGAAAATGCTGAACGTGCTCCATGGAAAAAGAAAGCCACAAAATATGGTCTCAAATCGTCTATTGCCATCCCTCTTATTGCCAATGGAAAGGTTGTTGGTGCACTGAATATTTACTCTGAAGAAAGAGATGCCTTTCAAAGAGAAGAAATTACTCTTCTCTCCCAGCTAGCGCATGATCTGGCATATGGAATTGTTTTCTTGGAAACCAGGGAGAGGGAAAAGAAAATGGAGAGAAAATTAGAAAAGGAGAGAGAACAGATTCTCTCCATTTTTGAGGGAATCGACGAGCCAATTTATGTGGCTGACCCTGAGACTTATAAGATTTTGTATGTGAATAATGCACTGAAAAAATTTTTTGGTAAAAATATCACAGGAAAGAAATGTTACGAGGTGTTTCAGGGATTAGACAAACCATGTGATTTCTGTACCAATGACAAAATCTTTGGTGAAAATTTTGAGAAAACATATGTGTGGGAATTTGAGAACAAAAAAGTTGGTAGATGGTATCGATGTTTCGACCGTGGAATCACATGGCCCGATGGAAGAAAGGTCAGACTTGAAATAGCAATGGATATAACCGATAGAGTTCATGCAGAGCAAAAATGGAGAGAGGCTCTGGAACAGGAGAGACAATTCAAACTTGATACAGCCCACTATTTCTTCAACCCCATAGCAATAGCCAAAGGTTATCTTCAACTCGCTTTGGAAGAAAAAGGCGAGGAGGAGGATAAAATCAGAAAGGCAATAAAAGCAATAGAGAGGGTCGAAAATGTGGTCAAAAATGTTACTCAAAAGGGTGAAATTCGTGAATAAAAAGGTTTTGATTGTTGATGATGAACCAGATATGCATCATCTGTTAAAAAAATTTATCAGGAAAATGGATGAGGAGATTGAGGTGGTGAGTGCGTACACCGGAGAGGAAGGAATAGAAAAGTATAGAAAAATGCATGAAATGGGAGATGCACCCTCTTTGATAATAATGGATTTAAATTTATCTGGAAGAAAGGGAATAGAAAAACTGGATGAGCATATAGAAGGAAAGGACGAAAAGATGAGTGGGGCCCAGGCAACTGCTGAGATTCTAAAAATAAATCCCCGGGCCACCATATGGGGGTATACGGCATGGTTCAGCTCTTACTGGAAAGATGCTTTAAAGAAAGCAGGAGCGGAGAGGGTTATAGAGAGGTCTGTACCCTTTCATGAGGTGGCCAAAATGATCAAGGATTTTTTGGAGAAGGAATAAAAACTTCACAGGTCATCAAACATTTTAAATAGAGCAATTTTTTGCATTAGCATGGTGTTGCCGGATGTGCAGTCCTGGAGACCAAATGCAACCTTCAAGCTCACGAGAGTGGGAATAAAGGTAATAAAAAAGCCGGTGATGGTGAGAAGAAATGGAAAGGACGTTACGCTCCTCACCACCATAAACCTTTATGTGGATTTGCCGGCAAGCCGCAAGGGAAGCGATTTATCGAGAAACGCAGAGGTGATAGAGGAAATAGTGGATGAATCCATAAGGGAGCCATCAAGGGGAATAGAGTATCTGTGCGAGAGGGTGGCTGAAAAGCTTCTGGAGCGCCATGAATATGCCAGCTGTGCAGAGGTGAGCGCCTCATCCGACTACTTTCTGGAGAAGATGACACCCAAGGGAAAAAAAACCTTAGAGCCTTACAGGATAATGGGCAGGGCGATTGCGGAGAGGGACGGCAGCAAAAAGGTTTTCATAGGAGTGGAGGTGGTGGGCATGACCGCCTGCCCCTGCGCCATGGAGAACATAAAGAAGGCGTATGGGGAAAGATACACCCACAACCAGAGAAATGTGGCCACCCTTATTCTGCAGAATGACGGGAGTGTGGATGCCGATGATTTGATATTCATCGCCGAGAATGCCATGAGCAGCCCCACCTTTGAGATTCTGAAGAGGAACGATGAGATGGAGGTGGTGAAGCGAGCCCATGAAAACCCCAAGTTTGTGGAGGACGTTGTCAGAGACATGCTCAAGCAGATAATGGAGAAATACGGGCATCTTGATGATGACACCATGGTGATAGCGAAGAGCGAGAGTTTTGAATCCATCCACAAGCACAACGCATATGCGGAGCGCACCACCACCATGGGCGAATTGAGGAAATAATTTTTATATCACCTCCCATTCAAAGTTCAATGCTTGCGGAATGCCAGGAGCATGGCTTCTACAGGGGCATAAAATGCCCAGTATGCAAAAAGGATGGCAAGTTCCTCATGGATGACTGGGAGGTGAAGAAGCTGAGCAGCATACTGGTTGGCATCCTGCGCCATTTTCCTCAGCAGTTTAATGTGGAATTAGATGAGCACGGATGGGGGGACGTGGAGGAGATAAGGAAGGCCATAAAGAACAAGATAGACAGGTTCTACTGGCTCAGGAAGAAGCACATAGTTGCCCTCGCCCTCACCGACGAGAAGGGGAGATATCAGCTGAGGGAGGGAAAGATAAGGGCGACCTATGCCCATACCATAGAGGTCGATCTCTCCGACCTCCCGGATGCAGATGTGGACTTCCTCTACTATCCGGTGACGGAGGAGGAGGCGGAGATAGTTCTCGAGCAGGGCCTGCTGCCAACGGACAGGAACAAGGTGCATCTCAGCGGCAGCATTGAAAAGGCCATGGAAGCGGGAAAAACAAGGGTGGACAACCCTGTGATACTGGTGGTGGATGTAAAAAAGGCTATGGAGGATGGCGTTGTTATAAAAAAGGCGGGAAGGGATGTTTACATAGCAGATGAGATTGCTGCAAAGTATCTCAGCATACATGAATAGTTAAAATTTATTTGAAAAAACTTAAATAGAATTTGAGAAATATATCTGTGGAGCCATTTCATTTATTTTTGCTCACTGCAGGCATTCTCAACTTTGCCGGGGGAGTTCTATCTGTGGCCTCATGGGGTTTTGTGAGGCGAAAATACGAGAAAACACCGGATGGAAGAAAAGATTACAGGGTAAGCGTAATAGTGCCCTCAAGAGGGGGGATAGACGTAAAGGCGATGGAGAATCAGGACTATGAGGATTATGAAATAATAGTAGTGGTGGACGAGGAGGAAGAAAAAAGAGAGGTGGAGAGGAGAACTGGAGAAAAGACAAAGGTCATAATCTCTGAAAAATATCCCAGCTGCAGTGGAAAAAACTCGGCACTTCTTACAGGAATAAAGCATGCATCCGGAGATGTTTTCCTATTTGCGGATGACGACATACTACCCCATGAAAAATGGATAAGCCACATGGTTTCATCCATGGATGAGGTATCCACAACTTACAGATGGTATTTTTCCCCGCCCATGCTGTGTGTGTGGAATGCCGCTGTCGCCGCCGTGATGTTCTATCCCCGCTTCAACTTTGCATGGGGGGGCTCCACGGCCATAAAGAGGGAGGTTTTTGAAAAATACGACATAGAGAATATATGGAAAAGGGAGCTGGTGGACGATCTCACCCTCACCAGGGTTATGAAGGAGAACGGGGTGAAAATAAAATTTGTGCCCCAGGCAATGGTGGAATCGATGCCGGAGGAGAACATCTTTTCATGGATGAACAGAGAGTTTGCATGGCTGAGATACTATTTTCCTTCTCTATGGGCAATCGCCCTTTTCTTCAATGCCGGCATGAGAATATCCAACATCGCCGGTGCTATCTATATGTTTATAGATCCGCTGGTTGGAATGCTTCTTCTTTCCTCTCTTCTCTTCGATTTTGTCAGGGGATGGCAGGAATATGCAACATATGTGCATCTCATGGAATATCCGAAGCATAGATTTCTGCATCCTCTTTACCACTTCTTCCTCCGCCCTGTGGCATCCTTCATAATATTCTACAACATGATATCATCCGCCTTCATAAGAAAGATAAACTGGAAGGGAAGGGAGTATTCTATTCAAGAGGTCTTCCGCCAAACATGATTTTCAGTACAGCAACTATCCAGAGGGGAGGGAGGACAACTATGGCAAATGCTAGGAAGGCGCTGCAGTTCATGGCGACGTAATCATATGGAATGGAGGCAATGGCCACATAGGTTATTATCTCATGAATCTCTGCATAAAACAACATGGCCGGCCTGTTGTTCACGTTCTCAAATATTCTGGGTATGGTGTAGAGCATCGCTGCTATGGAGGCAAGGACAAGGAATGGGGAAATGTAGGCAGGATAGAAGTAAAGGGAAGCTATGGCTATGAGGGCAAAAATTATTTTCAGGATGTAGGCATAGTTCATGAAGTTTACGGGAATATGAACCATATCATCCGCATATGCCCCGAATATGGCGGGAGTCGTAACAACACCCTGCATGGAGTCGTGTTTCAAATCCTTGATATTCGCAGACACTCCAACATTGAACGCATATTTGATTAGTGGAAGGAACGCCATGAGCATGGTGGCGGTGTTTATATCCCTCCTGAGGGAGGTGGCGCCGGCCAGGAAAAGCATCGTCCCCGCCATTCCAAGGGCGTATTCCATCCATGCAAATCTCTTGCTGAAGCGGTTGTATATGGTGTAAAAGAGGTAGTAGAGTAGAAGGAAAAGGAGGGAGAGATACGAGAAGAAGGCGAGGGTGATGGAGATGGATATCACAAAAAGCAGGGCCATGAGCGCAATCGCCTCCCCTCTGGAGATGGTGCCGCTTGCAAGGGGGCGGTCTGCGACGTAGCCCGATTTTTTATCTATCTCGATATCAAAATAGTCGTTCTGCACAAAGCCAAAGATGTTGGCGGAGATGCCCACCAGCAGCAGGAAAAAGAGTTTATCGAAGATGCCATTGGAGAGGGCGCCCAGCAGAGGCATCATGGCCATGAATATGCCGTAGAGGCGCATGAGCTGAACATATGCCTTCCACCTCTCCATGTATTGTAATATTGATGCCCTTTAAATGGATTTATAAATTTTCTGCCGCCTCACCAAAAATAGGAAAATTTAATTAATTACTCATGTTGTTTGGACAATGAGGGGCCTGATAATAGGACGCTTCCAGCCATTTCATAAGGGGCATGCCGAGATGGTGCAGAGTGCAAAGAAATATGAAATCATACTGGTGATTGGCTCGGCCCATCAGAGTTACACCTTTGAAAACCCCTTCACCGCCGGCGAAAGATATGAAATGATTCTCGGGGCAATGGAGGAGATGGGAATAGAAAGGTTTCATATCATTCCTGTGGCGGACATAAACAGATACTGCATATACGCGAAGCATGTGGCTGAGGTGGTGCCATCCTTCGATGTGGTGCTCTCCAACAACCCCGTCATAAGGGAGATTTTTGAGAAGGAAGGATATAAGGTGGAGGATGTACCCTTTTACAGAAGAGAGGAATATCAGGGGAGAATAATAAGGGAAAGAATAGCCAGGGGGGAGAAATGGGAGCATCTCGTGCCGAAAAGTGTGGCGGAGTATATCAAAAAAATAGACGGGGAAAGGAGGATAAAGAATCTATTCCCCAAGAGGGCTGCAGATTTTTAAATCCATAATTTATTTTGTTTCATGCACATAAGGGCTGGCGGGATTGATGAAGACAAGTACAGCCGCCTCAAACTTTTTGAGTGGTATGATGTGGAGAGAGTGAAAAGGCAGAAAGTGATGGTGGTGGGAGCAGGAGCATTGGGCAACGAGGTGTGCAAAAATCTTGTTTTATCGGGCTATCGACGCCTCACCATCGTGGACATGGATAGAATAGTGAAGTCGAACCTCAACAGATGTGTGTTTTTCAGCGATGAGGACGCCGAAAGGCAGAGGTATAAGGCGGAGGTGATTGCAGAGAAAATAAAGGAAATGGAGAAGGAAGTGGAGGTGGAGTATTATACCAAAAGGATAGAGGAATTTCCCGAAGATTTTATCAGAAAACATGACCTCGTTATGGGATGCGTTGACAACGTGGCGGCCCGTCTCCACATAAATGCATCATGCTATGCCCTAAGAATCCCCTACATAGATGGGGCCACCCACGGGCAGGTGGGCAAGGTACAGGTTGTTATGCCGCCAGAGACAAGTTGCCTTGAATGTGGAATGAATGCCACGCATGCAAGGATAATGCAGAAGAGATTCAGCTGCACTGGCAAGGATATACATTACTTCGAGCCGAAGATTGCCGCGGATATCAACACAACGAGCATCATAGCAGCCATACAGGTTCAGGAAGCATTGAAAATAACCCATGAAAGGGACAACTACATAAGAAATGTTTTTTATTTCGATGGCAGCAGAAACTTCTTCTCCACTTTTGATTTACCTATAAATCCCCGATGCCCTAATCATGCCTCATTATGATGAATATGCCGTGCCTCCCCACCTCCCGAAATCCGTTTTTTATGTAAAAATCATATGCATCTATAATATCGGACGTGGAAACGTGGGCATGCATTTTTCGCCTCCTTATTTCATCAAGAAGAAAGGCAAGGATTTTTTTGCCGTAACCCCTCCCCCACAGGGATGGGGAAACCATAAAGAATTCGATGAACGCATTTCCTTTCCTCCTGAATGATTCGGGAATCCATTCCATATCCTTTCCTTCAAAATCATAAACCAGGGCGGCGGTCGCCTCTATGGATTGCTTCCCCCACACATACATTTCATCAAATTCCTTATCCATTCTTCTGCGGAGAAACGGCTCATAAACGGATTTGAAGGCGGGAAAATCCTCTGGAGATGGCTTCTCATCCACCCACTCCAGCAGAGGATATTTGCCATCCGTTGCCCGGTAGATGGAGTGAACGAATTCCAGCAATTCCCCCACACTATAACTTTCCCTTCTCTGGAGCATATCTGCACCTGCAACCCCTATGCTCTGGTATTCTCTCAACGCATCTGTCCACTATGGAGATTAAGTCCTCCTTCCTGGTGGCGTGCACTCTCTTTATCTCCTCTATGTCGAGACTTTCCTGCATTCCCGCAGCATGATTGGAGACGATGCATATGGAGGCATAGCATATCCCCTTTTCTCTCGCAAGAACCACTTCAGGCGACAAAGTCATGCCCACCACATGGCCAAAGTTCCTCATCATCTCTATCTCCGCCTTTGTTTCCAGTCGCGGGCCGTTGGTCACAACATACACGCCCTCCTTAGCATCCTTTGCCTCCTCCAGAAGTGTTTTTCTCACCACCGGGCAGAAGGGCTGGCTCATGTCTATGTGGATGGCCTCGTCATCAAAAAAGGTGCTTTTTCTCCCGCTCAGGTCTATGAAATCATCCGGAATGAAGAGAGAGCCAACATCTATTTCTTTCCTCATGGAGCCAACGGTGTTTATGCCTATGATTGCCTCCACACCCATCAAATACATGGCCTCCACGTTCGCATGGTAATTCACCATATGAGCGGGGATATGCTTCCTTCCATGACGGGGTATGAAAAATACGTCTCTCCCTCCCCTCACGAAATGGAATGCCGCCACCTTTCCATAACGGGTTTCCACCTCTATCTCATCGCCCTCCGCCTCGTAGAAACCCGTGCCCCCTATTATGCCTATCTTCATATTTCCTCCCACTCCTTCAATATGGAATGCCATTCAAACTTTTCTATGCCGTTTATCTCCTCCAGCTCCCTTATGATTCTCTCGTACCCCTTACCCAAGGTTCTCATTCTCACCTTTGAGATTATATCATACCTGCCGGCCACCGCCGCCACCGCCGTGACCCCCTTTATGGCCCATATGTCATTTATGAGGTCGGTACTCGAGTGGCCTGTCTTGGCCTTTATGAATATGTAGGCCCTCACCTCCGTAAGGGCAAAGGATATGACCCCCATGATGACAAGAATTATGCCCATGACCTTTATCACCAGCTGGGGAATGCTTTCGTAGAAGGAGAGGGGGATATAGCTGGCAAGCAGGAAGGAGAGGGGGATGGAGAATATTATGGTGGATGACTTCACCGCCTGCGTGACGCTGGCCTTCCCCAGCCCCAGGGCGCGGATGTAAAAGATGTAGGAGAAGAAGGTTGTTCCCATGGAGAGGAACATGATGGGCCAGTATTTCAGCGCATCTATGGCGGCGAAGAAGTGCTTTGTGTCGATGAAATAAACCAGAATGGCGGTGAATATGGTGGTGAAGAAAAGGTTCCAGAATCTTATGTTTATGGCGTCATTATGCCTTCCATTTATCCTCAGGAGTTTGAGTTTTCTCTGGTAAATGGAAAAAACCACCCATGCGGGATTGAGGACCAGGAAAACTATTAGCAGCCCCTTCAAATTTAACCCGCCGGTGAAGGAAAAGGACGCCATTATGGCTCCGAAGGTGACTATTATGGAGGACTCCACCTCGGCCATGGAGGGGGCGTTCTTCTCCGCAATTGACTCCGTTATAAGCAGATAGAGAATCACCACCTCGAAGAATGAGAGGATGGTGGACGGGTCCTGATATATGGATATTATGAAGAAGTAACCCACGGTGGCTATGGCGTTTCCCATGCCTGCCATAATCTGATATGGAACCTCCTCCTTCCTGAGCAATCTTAGGCCAGGAAAGGACGGATCTATTCTCGCACCCAGAGGTTTGCCTCCGATGGGTATGGAAAGGATGACAGAGAGGATAAAGGTGATGACTATGCCCGCTATGAATATCACCAGGCATAAACTCCAGGGATTTATGTTGTATTCCAGAGAGATGTAGGTATCTATTACAGTAACCACTGCCCCTATCACAGATGATGTTATGGCAAGAAGGTAGAACAGGTTTTTCTTTCTTACCCTTATCCTCATTCTCTTATCTCTTTCTCTATCACCTGAGTGTTGGTTCTCTTAACCCCCTTTATGGAATGAATCTTATTGGTGATTTCCATCAAATCCTCCAGTTCCTCCACCTCCACCTTCACTATTATGTCGTAATCCCCAGCCACCACCGCGATGCTCTCCAGATTTTCTATCTTCCTCATCTCCTCAAGCACCGTCTTGAGATTGCCGACATAGGTGAGCACAAGAATGTACGCCTTTATCATGTTTATGAAATCCATAGCAAATTATAAATTTTTACAAACATTTCCCTCCAATGATTGTCATACTTGCCCTTCTCGCCATATTCGCAGGACTATATATGGCCTGGAACATAGGAGCAAACGATGTTGCCAACTCCATGTCCACCGCCGTCGGCTCCAACGCAATAACACTTCGCCAGGCGTTAATCATCGCATCCATCCTCAATTTTCTTGGGGCGGTTCTTGTGGGAAAGCATGTTACAGATACAATACAGAACAAGATTGTGGATGTTGCCCTCATCGCCGACCATGAACTCATGCTGGGTTTCATGGCCGCCCTGCTATCCGCAGGAATATTCGTCACCCTCTCCACCTGGAAGGAGCTGCCTGTCTCCACCACCCATGCAGTCATAGGAGGGATTATAGGTTTCGGATTGATAGAGGGCGGAATGAACATGGTGAAATGGGGAACTGTGGAAAACATAGCAGCATCCTGGGTAATCTCTCCCATCGCCGGAGGCGTGTTGGCTTTCATAATGTTTAAAGTAATAGCAGCCACCATATTCTCCAGCAAGGAGCCGGGAAGGATGGCAAAGAATACCGGACCCATATTCATTACCCTCACTCTCTTCATCATAATGCTCTCCGTTTTCATGAAAACAAAACTCGGGGCAATGATGGGGGACTTCACCGTAATGGAATTTGTCGCAATATCATTGGGAATAGCCTCCCTTGGGGGAATCATCGGCTTCTTTCTCCTGAAAAGGGTGAAGGGGAAGGGCTATGACCTGGTTGAAAACCTCTTTCGCCGCCTCCAGGTGATGACCTCCTGCTACATCGCCTTCTCCCACGGAGCGAACGATGTGGCCAACGCCGTCGCCCCCGTGGCGATGGTGCTGATGCTGGCGTGGAAGCAGATAGATGCCATCTATCTGCTAGCCATCGGAGGATTGGGAATAGCGGTGGGCATATTAACCTGGGGATACAAGGTTATAAAGACGGTGGGAGGGAAGATAACGGCTTTAACAAACACCAGGGGCTTCTCCATCGATTTCAGTGCTGCCACCGTTGTTCTGGTTGCCTCCAAACTCGGTTTACCCATATCCACCACTCATACGGTGGTTGGGGCAGTAATAGGGGTGGGACTGGCCAGGGGGCTGGATGCTGTGGATTTGTCGGTAATAAAAAAGATAGTTTATTCCTGGCTTCTAACACTGCCGGCGAGCGCGGCATTATCGATATTGATTTATAGGGGGTTGATAATATTATTCTAATGCCTTTCAGAGCGCCTGTTTCCGACACGTACCGCAAAAAGTCGCCCTTCGAGGGACTTCTGGAACACATAGCGAAGGTTAGAGAATGCGTTCATATACTGAGGGATGGGATTATAAAATACATAGATGGAAACTTCGAGAACTTTCATGAGATTGCCGAGAAGGTGTCGGAACTGGAGCATGAGGCAGATCTGATAAAGGGGAACATAAGGGCACACCTTCCCCGCTCCGTTTTGATGCCGGTCGATAAAAGATATTTCCTCTGGCTCCTGAGGGAGCAGGACGCCATACTTGACCATGCAGAAAACCTCGCCCAGCTGCTGGATCTGAGGCACACCATTATCCCCAAGGAGATGAAGGATGATTTCAAGGATCATATGAATCTTGTGGCTGCCACCGTGGAGGAAATGGAGAAGGCGGTGGAGAATGTGAAGGATTTGCTCATGACAAGTTTTTCCGGAAGGGAAAGGGATGAAACGAAGGAATATATCCATAATGTGCATCAAAAGGAATGGGAGGCGGACCAGAAAAGATATGCCATCACCGCCAAGATTTATGAGATGGAGGACAAGCTGGATGCCATGGACGAATATCATCTCCTGAAAATAGTGGACTGGATTGATGACATAGCAGACCATGCGGAAAATGCCGCCGACTGGCTCCGCGCCATGATTGCAAAATGAAGGAACTTCAGGATTTTGTGAGGTTAAACAGGGGAGAGATTATAAAAAAGGTGAAGAAGCCCAGAATATGGAAGGAGAAGGATTTGCTGGATGGCAGAATTGTTGATTCCTTTGTTCTCATCCTCCGCACCTCCGGATGCAGATGGGCTCATCACTCTGGCTGCACCATGTGCGGCTATTTCAAGGAGACGTACAACGCGGGGGAGAGGGAGATAATGAGGCAGGTGGAGGAGGCAATGGAAAAATATGAGGGGGAGGAACTGGTCAAAATCTTCACCTCTGGGAGTTTTCTGGATGAGAGGGAGATTCCCATAAGAATTCAGAAGTACATACTGAGAAAATTTGAGGGGGCGGAGAAGATAATAATAGAGAGCAGGCCCGAGTTCATAAAAAACCTTTCCCTGCTGGAGGATGAAAGACTGGAGGTGGCCATGGGGTTAGAGTCGGCCAATAACAAGGTTTTAGAGTACTCCATAAACAAGGGTTTCACCTTCGAGCAGTGGATGAAGGGGGCGGAGGAGGTGAAGGAGAGGGGCTTGAGTCTGAAGGTGTACATTTTGATAAAGCCCCCCTTCATGACAGAGAAGGATGCCATAAGGGATGCGGTGGAGAGCGTGGAAAAAATAAAGGATGTTGCCGACACCATCTCATTCAACCCCGTGGCAATCCATGGAAAGACGATGGTAGAATACCTCTGGAGAAGAAATCTTTACAGGCCCCCATGGCTCTGGAGTGTGGTGGATGTTATCAAACAGGCGGGGGAAATCTTCAGGGGCGTTGTGAAATGCGATGTGGTGGCGGGAGGAAAGGCAAGGGGGGCGCACAACTGCGGCCAGTGCGACAGAGATTTCCTCACTGCCATAAGAGAGTTTTCCCTGAGCCAGGATTACGGATTATTCAAAAAACTGGACTGTTCCTGTAGGGAGGAATGGATGGATGTGCTGGAGATGGAGGAGTTTCTCCGCGGCTAGAAAGTTCTGAGTTTCCTTCTGTCTATTTTCACGCCCGTGGGGGTGATTATGAAGTGATGCCTGTCAAGGCCGGCGATATCTCCATTTATGTCCCTGGCTATTTTTTTCAACTCATTGGTCGCCCTCTCCAATTCTATGTCATCCACCGATATGGGGGAAACATCGAGAATGAGTATGTTACCCTCATAAACATACTTTGCAAACTCTTTCAAATCATCGTATCTCTGGAGTTCCGCCACTTTCAGGTACATGTTCGCCTCTGGTAGACCCTCCACTTCCACATCCTCAAGGTCAATATACTCCTCACTCTTCTTTCCGAATATCATCTTAATCATTTTAGAAATGCTTTTGGTTTATAAAAACTTTTCAAAATTTGTAAAAGGAGATGAATATAAATAATGCCATAACGAACCACGTCAACGGCAACACATAGAGCCACATGTTGTATATCTTTGCCATTGCTCCTCCCAGCATTATCAGCAACGGGAGCAGGAAGCCCACCACGGCATATATCACGCTTTCCACCTTCATTGAAGGTGTATGTGCTTCTAAAATAAAAATGTTGGGGAAAATCGCATCAAAAACAATTTATCTCCCATCCCTTTTAAACCCATGATAATCGCCGTAAAAGGTAAAAAGAACTCCGGAAAGACGGCATTCATAGAAAAACTTCTGAAAAAACTTAACGATTATAGAGTGGTTGTCATCAAAAGCAGTGGGCATGAAAGAATAGACGACGAAAGCAAAGACACCTTCCGCTACAGGAAAGCAGGCAGCAGAGCGGCGCTGATTGCTGTAAAGGAAGAG
>Ga0164318_10005067_pt1 | contig 12731 bp, 11 predicted proteins | sample GuaBasSedimGuay9_FD_113734 | JGI IMG/M metagenome (GOLD analysis project Ga0164318, IMG submission 113734) | Subseafloor sediment microbial communities from Guaymas Basin, Gulf of California, Mexico - Guay9, Core 4571-4, 0-3 cm | ecosystem: Environmental > Aquatic > Marine > Hydrothermal vents... | reverse complement strand
TCAGCAATACGGTTCTTTTTCTTACCAGCAACCTGGCCTCAGATGTGATTACGGAGATGGCCAGCGGTGAAGACGGTGTTGATCTGGAAGTATTGATGTCTGCGATCAGGCCAATTTTGAGCAACCATTTTAAGCCCGCGCTCCTGGCCAGAATGACGGTAGTGCCGTATCTCCCGCTTAATCCTGAAGCAATGAAAGAAATTGTGTCTCTCAAGCTTGACAAGCTGGGTGATCGCCTAATGGAAAGTCACAAGATCTCTTTCAAGTATTCGTCTGCTGTAGTGGAGCAGATTGCAGCTCGCTGCACAGAGGTGGAAACAGGTGCCAGGAATATTGATCATATAATGCAGGGTACATTATTACCTAAAATATCGAACGAGATTCTTGCAAAGATGGGAGAAGGTAAATTGCCCTCGAGGTTAAACCTTGACATTGCAGAGGACGGGCAGTTCTCCATAGAATTCAGTGATTAGATGTATGCTTTTATTTTGAAGGAGAGAGATTATGGCCTTGATGGATGTAGCCAGCGAAGCTAAGTTCACATTTGGCATTGGAGGAGACTGGACTCTTTTCAGGGTACTGAGTTTTCAGGGCACAGAAGAGATGTCCCGTTTGTATCAATTTACTCTGGAACTGGCTATGGAAGGGAGCGAGAGTGATGATTTCATGTTCGAGGAACTGGTGGGAGAGGAAGCCTGTTTAAAAATTGAGGCTCAGGGTGAAGATAGATATGTCCATGGGATCGTTAATGAGATTGAATCCCTTGGTGAAAGGGGAAGTTTTACCATTTACAGATTATCGCTTGTACCCAGCCTGTGGCTTCTAACGCTGAGAACTAACAGCAGAATATTTCAAAAAAAGAAGGTAAACGAGATAATTCAAAAGGTCCTGACAGATGCCGGAATCCCCGGCGACAGGTTTCGGTTTGCTCTGACAAACAATTATTTAAAGAGAGAATACTGTGTACAGTACAATGAAACAGACTTCTCTTTCATCTCTCGATTGCTTGAAGAGGAAGGGATTTTCTATTTTTTTGAACATAGCCGGGATCGTCATATTCTCGTAATGGGTGATCAGGCGGTAGCTCATAAGCCTATACCAGGCGAAAATGAGGTTATGTTTCACATCTCAGACAGTTTGGTTCCGGAAGAGGAAAGTATCTTCAATTTCAGGTACTTGAAAAGAATTTCCACGGGCAAGGTTACGTTAACGGATTACAATTTCAAAAAGCCGAACTTAAACCTCCAGGTATCAGAAAAGGATGAGGAGAATGACAAGCTTGAGCACTATGAATATCCCGGTGAATACATTGAGAAAGGTGAAGGGCAACGCAGAGTCAGAGTGAGGCTTCATGAAAAGACCACATTTAAGTCTGTTGGTGAAGGTAGAAGTTTTTGCCCTCGATTGATCCCTGGTTATACATATGAGCTCGTGAATCATCCTAGATCTACCCTTAATCAGGAATATACATTAACGAAAGTGGTTCACAAAGGGAAACAGCCGCAGGTACTGGAAGAGCATTCTATGTTAGAAGAACTTGAATATTACAATACATTCCAGTGTATCGAAAAAAATGTGGTTTTTAAGCCTCAACGAATAACGCGCAAACCTATTGTACCTGGTACTCAGACAGCGGTGGTTGTCGGTCCCGAAGGTGAAGAAAGTTACCTTGATGATGATCATTACGGGATGGTTAAGGTACAGTTTCACTGGGACAGGGAAGGACAGCGAAACGAGCACAGTTCATGCTGGATAAGAGTAGCATATCCGTATGCCGGTGAAAAACATGGCATACAATTTACTCCGTTGATCGGAGATGAAGTGCTGGTGGATTTCCTTGAAGGGGATCCTGATCGACCGGTGATAATTGGGAGTTTGTTCAAGGGAGACCATAAGGCACTTGTTAAGGGCAAAGATATGACTAAATCTCAGTTTCTTACTCCTTATGGGCATGCGTTTTATTTAGATGACAAAATGAAAGAGATAAAATTGAATACGAAAGAGGGGCATACGTTTATGATGAATGAGTACGGGGAGGACTCATATACCGAACTTCGTACACCGGAAGGTAGAATGGTTAATTTGTGCGATAAGAGTAAAGAAGGCCGTAAAGGGATAGCTTTGTGGACACCTGATTTTAATTCTATTGTCATTTATGATCCCGACAACAGGATACAAGCGCAAACTCAGGATTGGCATAAAATTACTTTACAAAAGGCTTCACCCAACATAGAGATAATCGACGGCTCAAAAAATCACAAAATTCAGGTTGGTCCGGGGGCAATAAAAATTTTTGCAGATACTGGAACCATGACACTGCAAACAAAAGGGGGTACCCTCACTGTGAAAGCGGCTGGCCAGAAGCTGCACCTTGAAGGGGCAGGTGGAACTGTGGTTATAGATTCGTCTGGTATCACTGTTAATGCTGGATCCAAGCCTGTTGTAATTAACGGGTCCATTATAAAGCTGAATTCATAGCTTAAATAGTGTTCGCGGTAACGATACAAATGAGCACAAGTCAAGTTCTAAAATTTAAAATTCTAAAACAGGCAAGACTTCAATACTTTTTACCATACATACCTCTTGTGCTGGTTTTCTTTCTTGCACTTTTATTTTCATTGTTAAAGAAGCCTCTTGGAATTACAGATGCAGTGGTAAGCAGTGTCATTGTAGTTCTATTTATAGGGGCCATCGCATTCTTGATCTGGTATAACATTTCTCCTCAGGGTGAAATTCACATCAAGCAACACGAGATGGTGGTTTTCCCTTTTTTAAGAAAAGCGATAAGAATCCCCTTCGACAGTATTTCAGAAGTGTCCATAAAGGAATGGTGGATTAGAACCAAGGTAATGCCCGGACAATTTGCTGGTCCTGTGCTTTCCCTGAAATCGCACAATCATAAATTGACAATTGGATGCTTCGACGGAAGCTGGAAGGCAAGAGGACAGAGTGCTGATAGAGGTCGTGTTATGACCTGTCAGTTTGTTGTTTCAAAAGAAGATTTTGATCAAATTTTAAAATACGTAAAGTCGAAAATGCCGAGATATTTTTCGGAACTGGGGTAGTTTGAGAGATGGAACTAGTAAATAGCACGCCTTTGCCAGCCAGGCTGGATGTGGCTTATCTGGAACGATCCATGTACAGAGTAGGTATGATTGTGGCCAAAGCCACTTACAACTTTGACGCTCATGGTCGCGTGATGATGGAAACTGACGATCCCTATCCCATTTATTTAAAGGATGTAGAAACTGAGTTGGGGCTTTTGCCCAGGGATGACTTGCCACGTACAGATGAGGCTTTCGAGGTTATTCTGTTGGGTGCTGCTCATGCTCCACAAAGTGAAGCACGCGAGATGATCGTTTCTTTACAGGTTGGAGAAATACGGAGAGAGTTACTCGTGTTGGGTAACAGGGAGTGGATTGATTCGGCTGGTGAAAAGAATATCTCGGAACCTATGCCGTTCATCAGGATGCCTTTGACGTATGGAAATGCATTTGGGGGGACATGTGAAATCTGGATAGATAAGGAATCGTCAATTGACATTTCTGAACCATTGAATGCCGTTGGAAAAGGTATAAATCCCTATCAGTTCTTCGAGGAAATAAAAGACATGTTGGCAACTCCGGAAGGGTATCCTCGGTATAGTGGTAAAAGAGAATTACCAAATATTGAAGATCCTCGAAACCGTATAACAAAATGGGACGATCGCCCTCTGCCTAAATGCTGGGCTACTGTCCCTCTCGATTCCGCTCTCCATGCCCAGAGAGGTATTGATTTCCCTCTGGATACTGAGTTATTGGACTTCTCGGTTCAAGTAAAAGAAGGGATTTTTCACAGGGCTCATCCTGATTGGATTATAGATATGCCTCCTGCTGGTGTAGAAATTATCATGGAAGGTTTAACGCCTTCTGGGAATGTTAGTTTTAATCTTCCTCTTTTAAGAGTGATGTTTGACTATATCATTGGTGAAAGAACGGGAACCAGAGAACTGCGGCCTCAGATGCTGGTACTGTTGCCTGAGGAAATGAGATTTTATCTCGTATACAAATACGTGTTTCCTTTTGAACCGGAATTCGAGGAAGAAAGATCACTGAGGTTAAGAATAGAGGAAGGCTGGATAGCTGACTAAAGGGAGTAAGATAATGTTGATAGACGTTAACGTCAATATTGCGTTGGACTTAACTTTGGGAGCTTTGAGTCACTTTACTATTCCTCCCCTGCCACCGGCTCCAAATTTTTCTGTAGAAATAATTGCTACTCAAATGTGGACTTGTGGATATTTCTTAAACCAGAATAAATTGACGAAAAAAGTTTTCCATAAAGGGTTTTTTATTGTTCTGGATGGACATGATATTGGAGCGATGATTCCAGATATCACACCTGCGCAAATGGCTAACGCTTATTATTCAATAATGTGGCCTTTTTCATCCAGGAAAATCGTGTTTAAGACGACCAAAGTTGAAATGGAAAAAACGCCCGTCGGATGCTCTCAGATATTCTTGGCCCCACTTCCCATGCAAACATGTGGTGATCCTATATCAGCGCCTACCTCGTTTCCTTTGACTAATAAATTCAACACCGTAGTTGTTGGAATGACTCTAAAAGATCTATTTATGGGAATCCTAACGATTGGTTTGTCCATGGCAATAGATTTTGTATTTGCGAAATGGGGTGAGGGTCTTGATAAGTTTGTCAAGAGAAAGATATTTAAAAGAGTAGCAGAGGAAGCTGCAAAAGAAGTGGTAGAGAAGGTGACGAAGAAAGCAATTTTGAAAAAGTTGGCCAGCGAACTTGCCGGTAAACTTGTTCCTACATCTCCTTCCGCAGTTGCAAAGATGTTCGTTGCCGGAGCAGCAGGGTTTGGGACCAGTTCTCTGGAAGGCAACCCCACATTCAAGCTAACTACTGGTGGAGCGCCTGCAGGAGGAGAAGTCTCCTATTCGTGGGGGAAAGAACCGGGTTTTAAAGCACAGGGAAACGTACTTGGTTGGCAGCGTGATACAGCAGGTAAAGGGGCTAACTGGGGAGAACCTTTGTGATGCGAGAGAGACAACCTGTAAGAGACAACTATGATGCTGTTATTGATCTGGCGATATCCGAGGAATTGGGTGCGTATGCCAATTTAATAGTCAAGTTTACCTATAAAATTAGTAATGGTTTTTGCGTCTTGGACAAGCCAGAACCACTTTACCACGATATGAGAGATGAAAATATTCACCCCCGCCTTAAAGCGGGAACAGATTTTTGGCCAATAAAGCTGATGACAGATGTCGTGGTGCAGGGCTCTGCTTTTGCGCCAGGTGGAACTCCCATAGAGAAGATGGAGGTATCGATAAGGGTTGGGAAGAGGCTCAAAAGAATAGCTGTGTTCGGTAGAAGAGAAATAATCTGGGACAGACAGGGAAGACCTTGCATCGAGGAACCGGAACCTTTCTTTAAAATGCCTTTGATATACGAAAATGCCTATGGGGGTATCGACTGGAGAGTAGCTGTTGAAGATGCTGAATCACCGGAGATGCAGCTGATGCTTCAAACAGATCATCCAGGAATGTACCCCAGAAATCCCTTTGGGAAGGGTTATCTTGTGGTGGATGGTGAAGTTCCCGATATGGAAATGCCTAATCTGGAAGATCCGGATGATCTACTTACAGTAGAACGTTTGATTGTCGGTGACCCAGCTCTGTGGTACAGACAACCCTTGCCCTGGTGTTTCGACTGGGTGCATCCCTATACATTTCCTAGATATCTCTATTTTCTGGATGACGTGGACGCGTGGTTTCCGGGCCCCGAGGATGAAGACATGCCGGAGGTGCAGCGAGGATTTTTGAAACGGAAGTACAGAAGTAGACCGGAGGTGAGGAGTTCAGATAATGGTCCGCATCCCATGTTTTACCAGGAAGCCTCTTATGGAATGATATTTTCGAACCTTCGGCATGGTGAGGAAATTGTGATAACTGGTATGCATCCAGAAAAAACTGAAATTGCATTTAGATTGCCAGATGCACCTCCCGAACTTGAGATTGAAATCGAGGGATCGAAGGAAGAAGTTAAACCTAATTTACATAGTGTTATTTGTAAACCCTCGGAGGAAAAGGTAATTCTTGTGTATGGAGGGCTTCGTGAGCTACAGAGGCTCTTTATTCCTGGTATTCATAAACATATTCCCATAGCAGGATATGTTAACGGAGACCGACCCCTGGTATATGAAGCGCCACCCACAGTTAAAGAAAAAATCGAGGAGGCAAGAAAAAAGGATGAAAGCAATGGTGCGTGAGGCAAATAATGCAGGCAAAAAAGAATATGGGACAGAAGATAAGAATCTACTAATACTGGAAGAAATTATTGGACTGCAACGTTCTAAAAGAAAAGAAACTAGAAAGGATCAAGTACCGGAGTTTTCAACTCTCGTAGGCACGTGCCTTGATGCAAAACATCCAGCGCTGCAGGGTCGTGTGCTGGTTGAATGGAAAATAAAATCTGGAGAAAGCTACCGAAAGTGGATTCCTACGTTAATGGGAGTAACAGTAAGGAAATGTGACAGAGTTTTGTTGTCGGCTCCTGGCAACTGGACAGAACCTGTTGTGATTGGGGTACTGGACGGGTTTGCTTTAAGACCACCAAAGGAAAAAATAGAAAGGGCGTCTTTGGAACTTGAGAGGGATGAATCTATTACCGTATATGCTGCTAACGGAGAGAAAATACTTGAAGTCTTCTATGAAGGGTCTGGACCTGTTGTTAAATTAATGAAAGAAGATGTTGAGGTCGAGATGCCAGGAAAATTAAGGCTCAGTGCGAAATCTGTGAACATTGAAGCGAAAACGGGAGGTGTTAAAATAAAAGCCAGTGACGATGTTAAAATTGAAGGTGAAGTGATCAAACTCAACTAGTTTGAGTACATACAATTGTTGGAATTTCCAATATGTTATTTAAAATATGATGGGGGAAAGAAGGGGGAGATGCAGGTGGTATTCATATCGATCTGCCTATATTCTAAGTAATTTGTCTTGTGATCCTTACAACATGCTAATACGTGTTAAAATTGAGTAACTCATCCATTAAGATCCGAATTTTCCGTCCCATCTTTTTCGGTCTGCTGGTTCAAAATTAACAGCACGTCTATGTTTACCTGCAGTTTATAACAAATTCGCATAAGTGCAAATTATGATAAGTGTCTTAATTTAGACAAAAGGAGTCATGCTATGAGTTACCAGAATAGAGCCAGTGAGGCTCAAATGGTGTTCAGGATAGGTGGGGATGATAGGCTTTTTAGGGTTGTGGCGTTCGAAGGATCAGAAAAAGTCTCTGAACTTTTTAGTTTTATATTGGATCTCGCTATGGAAGAATCCGCTGCGAATAATTTTATGTTCGAGGGACTCCTGGGAGAAGAAGCACACCTGAGGATTTTGAGCGATGAAGAAGACAGATATATCGATGGTATCGTAAGTAAGATTGAATCCAGAGGAGAAACGGGTAAATTTACTCTTTACAGGTTTCATCTGGTTCCGAAGCTCTGGTTGCTCACCCTCCGTACCAATAACAGGATATTCCAGAAAAAAAAGACCGATGAAATAATAAAAGAAGTTCTGTCAGATGCCGGAATTCCGGGAGACCGATTTCGCTTTGCTCTCACTGGTTCCTACCAGCAACGGGAATACTGTGTTCAGTACAACGAATCTGATTTTGATTTTATCTCTCGCCTGATGGAAGAAGAAGGTATCTTTTATTTTTTTGAACATAGCAAAGACAAACATGTTTTGGTTATGTCGGACAGTAATGTTGGTTTTCGAACTATCCGAGGAGACAAAAATATCGGATTTCACACATCTGATTCACTTGTGCCAGAAAAAGAAATAGTCTTTCAGTTCAGTTTTCTCGGGCAGATTGCGTCTGGAAAAGCTACCCATACCGATTACAATTTCAAGAAACCGAGTCTTGACCTTCTTTCTTACGATACCGGGGAGCATACTGAGCTTGAACAATACGAATATCCTGGCAGATACGTCGAGAAATCCGAGGGAAAGAGAAGGGCATCAGTTAGATTAAAAGAGCTGACGGTTTTCGAGTCTTTTGGAGAAGGGATGAGCTTTTGTCCCAGGTTTGTACCGGGGGTTATGTTTGAGCTGGAACGCCACCCTTCATCCACGTTGAACCAGGAATATGCTCTACTTGGTGTCACCCATAAAGGAAAACAGAGACAGGTTCTTGAAGAATATGCTCCTGTGGAGGAATATGAGTATTACAATAGGTTTTTGTGCATTCAAAGAGATGTGATTTTTAGGCCAGATCGGGTAACACCAAAACCGATTGTGCCAGGACTTCAGACCGCTGTAGTTGTTGGCCCGGAAGGAAAGAAGAGTTACCTGGATGACGAAAACTACGGGATGATCAAAGTCCAATTCCACTGGGACAGAGTTGGGAAACGAAATGAACACAGCACGTGCTGGTTGAGGGTTGCATATCCGTATGCCGGAGAAAAACATGGTATGCAATTTACGCCCTTGATAGGTGACGAAGTACTGGTGGGATTTTTAAATGGTGACCCGGACAGGCCTGTTATTGTGGGGAGCCTGTTCAAGGGTGACCACAAAGCGCTGGTTAAAGATGAGGATATGATAAAAAATGAAATTCTGACTCCGTATAAGCATAAGCTTGTTTTTTCTGATAAGGGTGGAAGCATAACACTCAGTACCGGTGGAGGAGAAACAATTTTCATGGGAGATGGGGATAAAACTAAAAGTGACCACGGAAATAATATCAAAATATCTACTGCCGACGGCCATTTTGTTCATTTGATGGAAGGTAAAAAGGGCCGCGGTGTCATGATATCAACGCTTATGGGACACCAGGTAGATCTGGACGATGGTTACAACGGAATACAAATTGTCATCAAAGATCAGAGCGGCAATTTGACTATCACCATGGATTCATCTTCGGAGGAGATCTCAATTGTAAACAACGGTGCAGGTAAACTTGTTGTGAAAGCACAAAATGAGGTATGGATTCAGTCAAACACAAAGATATTGATGGAGGCCCCGGACATACAGATTCTGGCAAGCGGGTACGCAAAACTATCATCAGGTGGAGCTACGGATATTAAGGGAAATCCAATAAAACTTAATTGTTAGATCGCTTTGTTAGGATGTTAATTTAGTTTTCACTTTTATAATTAGGAAAAAGGAGTATAAAATGTGTTACCCGGCTGCAAGATTAGGTGATATGCATACGTGTCCGGTGGTTAATCCGTCAGGTACTCCACATGTTGGCGGACCGGTAGTTGGCCCATGCAGCAGTAATGTCATCACGGAAGGGTTACCGGCAACGCGCCTTGCCGACAAAGCAATATGCGCTGGACCGCTTGATGTTATAGCAGGAGGAGCTGCAAAGGTACTCATAAACGGATTGCCTGCAGTAAGGCTTGGCGTTGATATGACGGTACATGGAGGCACAATAACTTCGCCTGGAGCCTCTCTCGTATTAATTGGCGGACCGGCTTTTGCTCTTCCTTCGAACTTTGTTATTGAAGGAGACCCGGATTTTCAGAACAAACTCATAAGAGACCTATACTTTCTTTCGACAACTCGTAGCGGGAGGGAAGTGATTGATCGGCTTGCTAGTTCTGGGCAAACAATCACTTTTGTCAGGACCAATGATCATAATGGATATTGTAGTCCGGAGGATGGTTCTCGGGCTTCGTCACACCAGCCTACAGGATCGACAATTCAGTATAATCCAGATTACCGTTCCAATGCGTATGATAGCTCTGGTAATCTCATAGCACAACCACCGCAAGTGATCTTGGAACACGAAATGTGTCATGCTGTTCATAATGCCGAAGGGACCCATGCATACGGAACAGACCCTTCACCACCTCCATCCGAACCCAGTATAAATGAAGAAGAGGCACAAACTATAGGTGTGGGAAGCCACAGCAGTGATTATCCGACCGAAAATACGCTTAGAGACGATTTGGGGCTACCTAGACGTGCTGACCACTATGGGACGGGTGGGCCGCATGCCGGTGAACCAGCTCCCCTTGATTTACGGCCCGGAGATTAGAAATGATTTCTTACCGCCATTTGTAAGTGGAAGTGCGTGATGCAAAAAGGAACTGAAAAGAGTGCTATACGTTACTTTAAAGAGACAATTTCTATAGTTGTTATCTTCTTTGCTTTTTTGGCGAATGTAAACGCCGGTTCCGGAACACTGATGGACAAACATATCAAAAGGATAAGAGGTTTAATTATGAAGATTGTAGAAAAGGATTTTGAGTGTAGAGTGAAAATTGAGGCTAGCGAATTAAAAGTGTTTTATACAATAAAAAATCGTACAGGAGACGATCTGGGTATTTTTAATTGCATTGCAACAACTAATTTGGACGGAACTATAAACTACAGTCCGAATAATGTTTACGTGGATCTGGAAAACTCTATCTTGCTTGTACGAAAGATGATATTGCCAATCCCCGAAGGGTTAAATGTTGCAGAGCGAGTGGTACCGTTTGTTACTGTTGTGCGTGATGGTGAGGAATTCAATGAGGCTTTTTCCGTAGCAATCCCCGTCAAAGTTTGCAATCCTTACAAGAGAGCTCTGATAGCTGCCAAATCTCCCGGCGCTGAAGTGGTACCAATCGAAAAAAAAATGGCAACCAGCATTCAGGTTTGTATTGGAGTTTGCAGTCTTGGGTCTGATATCAAGATTTATCCGGTGTCTCGTGTTTATAACGACATTTTCAGGATTTGGCCTCCGGGCGTATGTATTGATCGACAGGTTGTATTGAGTAAGAAATTTGACTTGGAAAAGCCAATTTTGGTGCTTGATTATGGAGAATTCAAGGTAGAGTAAAGGTTATTCCTCAATTCTATTTGCGATAAGTACTAGAATATGATAGAAAAATTATAATTTCTGGTTTTAGAGGTATGTATGAGCGAAATATCTATTAAGCGGAAGGATCTGGATAATCAAGAGTTTCTTAAGCTACGCCAGGCAACTGAGAGGATCTCCAACATACTGACGAAGCGATTGAAAACCCACCTTGATATTCTTAAACCACTTTTTCTTCCAAGGAAACTTCTGGGTACATATATCAAAAGTGCATTTCGGGATGAAGTAGCCGGCTCCGATAAATCCTTTGCTACCCTTCAGGAAAGATATGCTGCAATCTGTGAAAAACCATTTAAGTTGCCCAAGAAGCTCAAAGCTCCTCTAGCTCCAATTGCGAATCAACTGGAAGTCACACCATATACATACCCGCTTCACGTTGAAAGTTCCGATACAAAGGCGATCCAGATAACGTCTCCTACCAAGTGGATACTCTCATATCGGAGTGACTGTCCCATTCCCAGGCTCAAGGCTATGCTGGCGGGAAGCGAACCACCTCAACCTGATGACATGATAAGGTCACTTATCGACCATCTTGTTCTGGTGATTTTTCTCGAGAAATTTCCCGCGTTAAAACAGATACTTGAGGATTTGCGTTACGATATAGAACTTGAAGAACTCGAAGAGCTCGGAGGGCTTCAGGTGGTAGTTGCTAAGGCGCCGGTAGAAACGTTTCTTCCTCCCGACGAGTTTATTCTGCAGATAACCCAGCTTTCCGGAGTACCAGCTTTCCAGGAAATCGTGGATCTTGAAGCGCTACAGGAGATGGCGGATCCTCTTAAAGAATCTCTGATCAGTGCTGTTGCTTAATCGTTATATTTTAAGCTGGCGTATCTTCGGTCATAGCTCTGAAAAACTGAAATAAATCATTGAACGATTCCTAGAGCGAAGGGGGGATAGCCGGTGAAATCGAATACAACCAGGGCCTGGTTGGCATACCCGGATTCTCCTGAACAACCTCTGTACTTTCTTGACAAAGAAGAACAGTTGATCGGGCGTGGTGAGGGGTGTCATATTATCGTGGATGACCGATACGTCTCAAGGCGCCAGGCTAAAATTTACTGGAAAGCCGGCTTACTTATTCTTGAAGACTACGGTCACAATCCTATACTTCTAAATGGTGAACCGATCAGGGAAGTTATGTTGAAAGATGGAGACATGCTTACGATAGGATCCAAGCAATTTATTGTCAGGATTATTTCGGCAAAGGAAGAAGCACAGGGAGAATTCGGGGTTCATGAAAACATAGGTAAAGTGGAGAATGGTTGGGACGAATCTGTTGCGAAGAGTCAGATGGATTATAGCGTTAAAAGCGAAAAAGTCCGAAAAGGTTCGTTTGTGAGGTCAATTTTGCTGGCTCTTTTGGCCGTTTTGATCGGTATTGTTCTTTTATACGGTGCTTTTCTGGTGTACGAGAAGGTGTTGTTACCGATAAAAGAACGGCACACACCTAAAATAGATAAACCAACAAATAGGTCATTTTCTGAAAACAATAGGTTAGCTTCCCTGAGACTAACCAGCATTGCTGGACTCAATGTGGCCAGCGACAATGAACAATGAAAGCTCCTGGCTCAAGATAGGCTTAGCAGAATGGGAGACCTTCATATAGACATTGTAAACTGGGAAAAGTAGCTTGAGATTTTAGCGTTATGACGCTAATTTAAAGATAGGCATTGAACATCAGGGTATGATCTGAGAACTTAAATGAAAAGCCTACAAATTACTGGAGATGGACATGACTAAAAAGAAACTCTGGATTTCGTATCTTCCCAGTCAGGAAAAGGAAGAAAATTTGAAAGCATTCGGTGGACAGCTTGACAAGTACGGGTTTTCTGTGTCCGCGGGTTTTTGGG
>Ga0164318_10005066_pt1 | contig 12732 bp, 12 predicted proteins | sample GuaBasSedimGuay9_FD_113734 | JGI IMG/M metagenome (GOLD analysis project Ga0164318, IMG submission 113734) | Subseafloor sediment microbial communities from Guaymas Basin, Gulf of California, Mexico - Guay9, Core 4571-4, 0-3 cm | ecosystem: Environmental > Aquatic > Marine > Hydrothermal vents... | reverse complement strand
TTATATCGGTTTGGCTTCTCCGGATAAAATCTTGGAATGGTCGCATGGAGAAGTTCTAAAACCAGAAACAATTAATTATCGTTCCTATAAACCAGAGAAGGATGGATTGTTTTGCGAGAAGATTTTTGGTCCGGTAAAAGATTACGAATGTCATTGTGGTAAATACAAGCGTATTCGCTATAAAGGGATTGTCTGCGATCGGTGTGGTGTAGAAGTAACAACCAAGAGTGTTCGACGGGAGAGGATGGGACACATTACTTTGGCAGTCCCGGTGGTCCACATCTGGTTCTGGAAATCCTTACCTTCTAAAATTAGCTATATACTTGGTCTTTCTATTAAAGATTTAGAGAAAATCATCTATTATGAGTCCTATGTAGTAATCCAGCCGGGCAACAGTGGCCTGAAAGAAAAAGAACTAATAAACGAAGATGAATACTACCGATTGATGTCCGAGTTCGGTGCTGAATCGGATGGTAAGGACTCTGAGGACGAGTTTGTGGCTAAAACCGGGGGTGAAGCAATTTTAGAATTACTAAAGCGGGTCGATATTGAGCAACTGTCCAGCGAATTGCGTGCACAGGCACGTGTTGAAACCTCATTCCAACGTAAGATGGAGATTTTGAAGCGACTTAAGGTAATTGAGGCTTTTAAACCACGTGACGAAGGGCGGGTTAATAAACCAGAGTGGATGGTATTAACGGTTTTGCCAGTTATTCCCCCTGAACTTCGACCATTAGTACCTCTGGAAGGCGGACGTTTTGCTACCTCCGACTTGAATGATTTGTACCGACGAGTGATTATTCGTAATAATCGACTAAAAAAGCTGATGGAAATTAGGGCGCCAGAAGTTATCCTCAAAAATGAAAGACGGATGCTTCAAGAGGCGGTGGATTCGTTGTTGGACAATGGCCGCAAGACTGTGGCTGTGCGTAGTGATGGTAATCGGGCTTTGAAGTCCCTTTCCGACATGCTTAAAGGCAAGCAAGGTCGTTTCCGACAGAATTTGTTGGGAAAGCGTATTGACTATTCTGGACGTTCGGTAATTGTGGTGGGACCGGAGCTAAAAATACACGAATGCGGTTTGCCCAAAGAAATGGCTTTGGAGCTATTTAAGCCGTTTGTAATTAACAGATTAGTAGAACGTGGTTTGGTCAAAACGGTCAAGAGTGCTAAAAAGCTGGTGGAACGTAAAGGTCCAGAGGTTTGGGATATTCTGGAAGAAGTTATTGAAGATCATCCTGTAATGTTGAATCGTGCACCTACTTTGCACCGTTTGGGGATTCAAGCTTTTCAGCCAGTGCTGGTGGAAGGTAAAGCTATTCGTATTCATCCGTTGGTATGTGCGGCTTTTAATGCTGATTTTGACGGCGATCAGATGGCTGTTCACATTCCTCTTTCCTATGAAGCCCAGGCCGAGGCCGCTGTGTTGATGCTTGCCAGTCATAATGTGCTTTCGCCAGCGCATGGTAAACCCCTGGCAATTCCCAGTCAAGACATGGTAATTGGGTGTTATTATTTAACTAAGGTAAAACCAGGTGAACTTGGAGAAGGCAAGGTTTTCTCTTCTCTGGATGAGGTTATTATTGCTTACAACGATCAAAAGGTAGGATTACATGCTCGGATTAAGGTACGAATTAATGGTGAACTGGTAGAAACTACAACCGGCCGAGTGATATTTAATCAGATAGTTCCGGATAAGTTGCAGTTCATCAATGAACTTTTAACCAAAAAACGTATCGAAGAAATTGTTGCAGACTGTTACAAGCTATTGGGCAATTATGAAACCGTGAAGTTCCTGGATCGTCTGAAAGATCTTGGATTTACCTATGCCATGAAATCAGGTGCTACTATTGGAATGGATGATGTTTTAGTTCCTGAGGAAAAGGATAAGTTTGTCGAACAGGCCTATGAAATGGTGGAAAAGATTCAGAATCAATACGAACGTGGCATAATTACTGATGGCGAGCGTTACAACAAGATCATCGATATTTGGACTCATACGACTAACGAAGTTGCAGAGAAGATGTTTGTGCATTTGAGAAAGTCACAAGATGGATTTAATCCGTTGTTTATGATGGCCGATTCAGGAGCACGGGGCTCTAAAGAACAAATTCGTCAGTTAGCCGGCATGCGGGGGTTGTTTGCAAAACCGCAAAAGAAAATGACAGGTTCCATAGGCGAGATCATCGAGTCGCCAATTACTGCCAACTTCAAAGAAGGTTTGACAGTGTTGGAGTACTTCATTTCTACCCATGGAGCGCGCAAAGGTTTGGCTGACACTGCTTTGAAGACAGCCGACGCTGGCTATCTAACTCGTCGGTTGGTTGATGTGGCCCAGGACGTAACCATCACTATTGAAGATTGTGGCACGATTATGGGATTGCGGATTTCTGATCTCAAAGAGGGAGAAGAAGTAATTGAACCGATGCGTGATCGTATCCTGGGTCGGGTAGCGGCCGAGGACGTGTTTAATCCGGAAACCGATGAAATTATTGTTGAAGCTGGCCAACTTATTGATGAAGACATTGCCGATAGGATATCCAACGCTGGTATTGAATCGGTTTACATTCGTTCGGTGCTAACCTGTGAAGCACCACTTGGTGTGTGTGCCAAGTGCTATGGGCGCAATTTAGCCACTGGCAAAATGGTAGATATTGGTGAGGCAGTAGGGATAATGGCTGCTCAAAGTATTGGTGAGCCAGGTACTCAATTGACTTTAAGGACTTTTCACATCGGTGGTACTGCCAGCCGTATTGCAGCTCAATCTCAGGTGGTGGCTAAGACTGCTGGAGTGGTCAAATACGAAAATGTGCGTATCATTAAACAAGAAGATGGCACATCGATTTCTGCCCGTCGGAACGGACGAATAAAGATCATTGACGAAAATAATCGTGTGGTTGCTAACTTTGTAGTACCCTATGGTGCAATTCTCACAGTAGAAGATGGACAGACAGTAGAAGAAGGCCAAGTTTTGTTCCGATGGGATCCCTACTCAGCTACTATTCTCTGCACTCACACCGGAAGGGTAAAATTTGAGGACATTGTCGAAAATGTAACATACAAAGAAGAATTGGATGAAACCACTGGTTTACGCCAACGAGTAATAATAGATACACGTAATCGCAATTTGAGTCCTCAAATTGTGATTGTTGATGAAGAGGGGAGGCATTTAGAAACTCATATTCTCCCGACCCGTGCTTTTTTGATGGTGCGCGATGGGCAACAAGTTCATGCTGGTGATGTGTTAGTAAGAATTCCGCGCGAGATAGCCAAAACACGTGACATCACTGGTGGATTACCACGAGTGGCCGAGTTGTTCGAAGCACGTCGCCCCAAAGACCCGGCGATCGTCACTGAAATTGATGGCGTAGTTGAATTCGGAGAGGTACGCAAGGGAGTTCGTAAGCTCATCGTCAACTCTCATGATGGTATGGATAGACGAGTTTATGTCATCCCATACGGTAAACACGTGTTAGTCCACGATGGTGATATTGTGAGTGCTGGCGAGAAGCTCACTGAAGGTGCGGTAGCACCTCAGGATATTCTTAATATTCTTGGGCCTAATAAGGTGCAAGAGTACTTGGTTAATGAGATTCAGGAAGTGTACAGGCTTCAGGGAGTTCGGATTAACGACAAGCACATCGAAATTATTGTACGTCAGATGCTTCAGAAAGTGCGTGTGGAAGACCCCGGTGATACCATGTATCTTGAGGGCGACATTGTGGATAAAACACGTTTCTTGCAAGATAATGAAAAAATAATGGAAAAAGTGGTAGTTGTTGATCCTGGTGATTCTAAATTTCATCAGAATAAATTGGTAGATCGGGAAGAGTTTGAGAAAATCAACAAACGTTTGGACATAGCTGGTAAGCGATTGGCGAAATCCAGACCACCCAAGCCTGCTACTTTTACACCGATACTCTTGGGGATTACTAAAGCTGCGTTGTCTACCGAAAGTTTCATTTCGGCTGCTTCTTTCCAGGAAACTACTCGAGTTTTAGCTGATGCAGCTATTGCCGGTAAAGTAGATTATCTCTACGGGCTCAAGGAAAATGTAGTGATGGGCAATTTGATTCCTGCAGGTACAGGCTTAAATAAGTACGCTGATTTGATTGTATTGCCAAAGACTCCAGCAGAAGAAGAAAAAGAAGAAAAAGAAGAAAAAAAAGAAGAAACCGAGGTTTCGGTGGTTAATTCAGATGTGGTTAAGTAAGGAATGTTGAAATTTTGAAAAATAATTGTTGACAAAGAGGAAAATTTGTATTAAATTTAACGCTTGTTTGTCAGGAGGTATGATTTGCCAACCATCAATCAATTAATTCGGTTTGGCAGGGAGAGAATAACAAAGAAGAACAAGGTCCCTGCTTTGCGAGCCTGCCCTCAGAGACGAGGAGTTTGTACGCGGGTTTACACTTCGACACCCAAAAAGCCTAATTCAGCTCTGCGTAAGGTAGCCCGGGTACGATTAACTAATGGAATAGAAGTCACAGCTTACATTCCTGGTGAGGGTCATAATTTGCAAGAACACTCGATTGTGTTAATTCGAGGAGGCAGGGTAAAAGACCTACCGGGTGTTCGTTACCATATTATCAGGGGTGCACTGGATACAGCTGGTGTTGAAGATCGTAAAAATGGTCGCTCCAAATACGGTACAAAGTTAAAGAAATAGTATCAAGTTAGAAAAAAAATTGGAGTTTAAATGCCAAGAAGGAGACGGGTTCCGAAACGTGAAATATTACCAGATCCTAAATATCATAGCCAATTAGCTGCAAAGTTTATTAACAATATTATGCGGCGTGGCAAGAAGAGTGTGGCCGAGTCAATTTTTTACACTGCGCTGGAGCTTATCGAGAGTAAGGTCAAGGCAAACGGTTTAGAGGTTTTCCAGAAAGCAATCGAGAACGTACGGCCACTTTTGGAAGTAAAATCCAGGCGCGTAGGGGGAGCTACTTATCAGGTACCGGTGGAGGTACCCACAGACCGTAGCATAGCTTTAGCTATGCGGTGGCTAATAAATTCTGCCAAGGCACGTTCTGAGAAGACTATGGCAGAGAAACTGGCCAACGAGATTATTGCTGCTTCTAAAAAAGAAGGAGCGGCTATTAAAAAACGTGAAGATACACACAGAATGGCCGAGGCAAATAAGGCTTTTGCACATTTCCGATGGTGAGTGAAAGCAATCGACGATCAACTTGGGTTATGAAAGGTAAATTAGAACAATATGGCACGAGAGTATCCAATAGAGCGGACACGAAATATCGGCATTATGGCTCATATCGACGCCGGCAAAACTACTACAACGGAACGAATTCTGTTCTATACTGGTCGGATTCATCGAATGGGCGAAGTGGATGAAGGCTCTACTACTACCGATTGGATGGAACAAGAAAAAGAGCGAGGGATTACTATTACCTCGGCATCTGTAACCTGCTTTTGGAAAAATTATCGGATAAATATTATCGATACGCCAGGGCACGTAGATTTCACTGCAGAGGTGGAACGTGCTCTGAGAGTCTTAGATGGAGGAATTGTCATTTTTTGCGCAGTTGGTGGTGTGGAACCTCAATCGGAAACTGTATGGCGACAAGCAGATAAATATCGAGTACCTCGCATTGCTTTTGTTAATAAGATGGACAGAGTAGGTGCTGATTTTTACAATGTTATTCAGATGATGAAAGACAGATTAGGAGCTGTCCCATTGCCTTTACAGCTCCCTATGGGCCAAGCGGATATGTTTACCGGAATAATAGATCTGGTTTCTATGCGAGGTGTTGTTTACCATGAAGAAACTCTGGGGCAAAGGTGGGAAGAAATCGAAATTCCTAAAGGTTTAAGGGAAATTGCTAATGAATACAGACAGAAAATGATTGAAACTCTCTCGGACTATGATGAGCATCTTATGGAAAAGTATTTGGAAAGTGAAGAAATAAGCGAGGCAGAAGTTAAAGCAGCTATTCGCAAAGCAACTTTGGATGTGCGGGTTACGCCAGTACTCTGTGGTTCTGCAGTAAGGAACAAAGGTATTCAACGGTTGTTGGATGCGGTAGTAGATTATTTGCCAGCTCCGGTAGATTTAGCCAGCGTAAAGGGCACCAATCCTAAAACAAGAAAAGAAGAAGTTCGTATTCCGTCAGATGATCAACCATTTTCTGCTCTAGTTTTTAAGATTGTAAGTGATCCCTATGTGGGTAAGTTGAGTTATTTTCGAGTCTACTCTGGCAAGGTTACTGTAGGTAGCCGAGTATTGAATGCAAATACTGGGCGGATGGAGCGTTTAGGACGCTTGCTATTAATGCAAGCTAATAAGCGTGAAGATATTACTGAAGTATTTACTGGCGATATTGTTGCTGTAGTTGGGTTAAAGAAAACTAAAACAGGCGATACATTATGCGATGAACGTCATCCAATTATTTTGGAAAAGATGGCTTTCCCTGAGCCGGTTATTTCAATAGCTATTGAGCCTAAGACAAAGGCCGATCAAGATCAACTGACAGAGGCTTTGCAAAAATTGGCTGATGAAGATCCTACGTTTCAAATCAGGACCAACGAAGAGACAGGTCAGACTTTAATTTCCGGGATGGGGGAGTTGCATCTAGAGATTCTAATCGATCGCTTAATGCGGGAATTTAAGGTACAGGCAAATGTGGGACAACCTCAAGTTGCTTATCGAGAAACCATTCGACGTAAAGTGACTGCTGAAGGTAAATTTATCCGTCAAACTGGTGGTCGGGGACAATATGGACATGTTGTAATTGAGGTTGAACCAGCCGAGAAGGGAACAAAATTTGTGTTTGAAGACAAGATTACTGGGGGAGTAATACCAAAGGAGTACATCAATTCCGTACGAGAAGGAATCGAAGAAGCGATGGGGAATGGGGTCCTGGCTGGTTATCCTTTAGTAGACATCAAGGTTTCTTTGATTGATGGGTCCTATCATCCGGTAGACTCTTCGGATTTAGCCTTTAAAATTGCTGGTTCGATGGCTTTACAAGAAGCGGTTGCTAAGGCCGATCCTGTTTTGCTTGAGCCGATGATGGAATTGGAAGTGGTAACACCAGAGGAATACCTGGGGGATATAATAGGCGATTTAAACAGCCGCAGGGGGAAAATTTTGGGTATTGTTCCGCGTAAAGATGCACAGGTGATAGCGGCAATCGTGCCGCTCAGCGAAATGTTTGGGTACGCTACCACATTGCGTTCTTTAACGCAAGGGCGCGCTATTTATACTATGGAATTTGCGCATTATCAACAAGTTCCCCAGGCTGTCGCAGATCAACTATTAGAAAAGGTATGAGAGTGGAAAAAATAGCTCAATTTAATAGTGAAGGGAGGAACTAACAATGGCAAAAGAGAAATTTCAACGCACTAAGCCGCACGTCAATATTGGAACGATTGGACATGTAGACCACGGGAAAACCACGTTAACGGCGGCGATTACTTATTATCTGGCCCGCAAGGGCTTGGCCCAGGAGCGTAGTTACGATGAAATTGATAATGCCCCGGAAGAAAAAGCCCGAGGGCTGACAATTAATGTACATCATGCTGAATATGAAACCGAAAAACGGCATTATGCTCATGTAGACTGCCCGGGACACGCAGACTTTATCAAAAATATGATCACCGGAGCAGCACAAATGGACGGTGCAATTTTGGTCGTAAGTGCCGCCGATGGACCAATGCCACAAACACGGGAACACATCCTATTAGCCAGACAGGTGGGAGTGCCCCGTATTGTGGTCTTCTTGAATAAGGTAGACCAGGTAGATGATCCTGAACTATTGGAATTGGTGGAATTGGAAATTCGTGACTTGTTGAATCAGTACGAGTTTCCTGGTGATGAAGTTCCTATTATTCGGGGAAGTGCCTTGGAAGCTCTAACTCATCCCGATGACCCAGAGAAGACTAAATGTATTGAAGAGTTGATAAAGGCAATTGATGAGTACATTCCTACTCCTAAGCGAGATGTGGATTTGCCTTTCTTAATGCCAGTTGAAGATGTGTTTAGTATTACTGGACGTGGTACGGTGGGTACGGGACGAATTGAACGCGGTAGAGTGAAAGTTGGTGATGAGGTAGAAATCGTTGGTATGGGTTTGAAACGAAAAACAGTGGTAACCGGCGTGGAGATGTTCCGTAAGATTCTGGATGATGGTCAGGCAGGGGATAATGTAGGATTATTGTTGCGAGGAGTAGATAAAGATGAACTAAAGCGGGGAATGGTAGTAGCTGCTCCGGGAAGTATTACGCCTCATACCCAATTCAAAGCGCAAGTTTACGTACTGACCAAAGAAGAAGGTGGTCGTCATACACCATTTTTCAATGGTTATCGCCCACAGTTCTACTTCCGTACCACAGACGTAACGGGAACAATTAAGTTGCCAGAAGGTGTAGAAATGGTAATGCCTGGTGATAATGTAAACATGGAAGCAGAGCTTATTACTCCCATTGCTATGGAAGAAGGATTGCGCTTTGCTATTCGTGAAGGTGGACGTACTGTAGGTGCAGGTGTAGTAACCGAAATCATTAAATAGTTTGATAGCTTCGTTTTGCAAGAACGTGGAGTGAATAAATGCCAGGTCAAAGGATTAGGATTAAGTTAAAAGCTTACGATCATCGACTTATCGATAAATCGACTGACAAGATCATTAGAACTGCTCAATCTACTGGGGCGGCTATATCTGGGCCGATTCCATTGCCAACCAAGCGAACGGTTTATACTGTGTTGCGGTCGCCACATGTGGATAAGAAATCTCGAGAACAGTTCGAGACCAGAATTCATAAGCGCTTAATCGATATCCTGAATTCAACCCCGAAGACCATTGATGCTTTGATGAAGTTGGAGTTGCCTGCTGGTGTCGACGTAGAAATTAAAGTCTGATAGGGAGAAAGATGCGAACATGATTGGTTTAATCGGAAGAAAGTTAGGAATGACCCGCATCTTTGACGAGGAGGGTCGCCATGTGCCGGTTACGGTTATTGAAGCAGGTCCTTGCTATGTAACCCAGATTAAGACCGTGGACAAGGATGGTTATGTTGCAGTACAACTGGGTTTTCGTGAAAAAAAAGAAAGTCGAACCACAAAACCGTTATTGGGTCATTTTAAAAAAGCCAATACGAAACCTACTTATGTACTGCAAGAATTTCGCGATTTTGATAATTGGCAAAATCTGAAGCTAAGCGATGAAATTAAAGTGGATATCTTCTCGCCAGGTGATGTGGTTAAAGTAACCGGCCGTAGCAAGGGGCGTGGATTTGCTGGAGTGGTTAAGCGCCACCGATTCGCTGGTGGACCCAAGACGCATGGCCAGAGTGACCGAGCACGGGCGCCAGGTTCAGTGGGACAGTCATCTTTTCCTTCTCATGTGCTCAAAGGGTTACGCATGGCCGGCCGCATGGGAGGAAAACGGGTAACGGTATTAAACCTTAAGGTGGTCAAGGTGTATCCGGAACAAAATCTTCTTTTACTAAAGGGGGCAGTTCCTGGTGCTGTAAACGGATATGTGCGAATTGTCAAATAGATGAGGTTGCTGTGAAAGTAGATGTTTTAAGAGTAGATGGTAGTAGTTCAGGAAGGCAGGCAGAACTTCCGGCGCAGATTTTTGAAATCGAACCTAATGATCATGCCATCTATTTGGCAGTAAAGGCGCAAATGACTAATAAGCGCCGTGGTACAGCTTCTGTTAAAAATCGCGCCTTGGTGGCTGGAGGAGGCAGAAAACCATGGCGACAAAAAGGCCGAGGGGTGGCACGAGCCGGTACTATTCGATCGCCGATATGGCGAGGCGGGGGTACTGTTTTTGGCCCCACACCTCATCCTTACCACTTGAAAGTAAATAAGAAAGTTAAGCGATTGGCACGAAAATCTGTGTTATCCTACAAAGCTCAAGAAGGAAATATTGTTGTAGTCGAAGATTTTGACATAGAATCTGGAAAGACACGAGATATGGCAGCTATTTTACAACAACTGGATTTGGATAGCAAGAAAATCACGCTGTTAGTACCACAATCCAAAGCCAAACTGCTACAAGCTGGACGAAATATTCCCACTTTACAGATCTGTGAAGCTAAAAGTGCTTCGATATATGAGTTGTTGAATTGTGAAAAGTTAGTGATTCAAGAAACAGCTATCGAAAAATTGCAAGAGGTGTTTTAAGATATGAAGGAAAGCTACAAAATTTTACTTCGGCCAATCCTTACTGAGAAAATGGACAATCTTAAAGATGCTGTTAATCAGTATGCTTTCGAGGTAGACCGGGGAGCAAATAAAATTGAGATTAAACAAGCTGTGGAACAACGGTTTAATGTGAAGGTAGAGAAGGTGCGCACTATGATTGTACGAGGCAAGTATCGCCGCCTTGGGCGTTTTCAGGGAAAACGGGCGAATTGGAAAAAAGCAATAGTAACCTTGCGCCAGGGAGACACGATTGATTACGTGGCCGGAGTTTAATGTTTTTATCTGATACTATGATGCAACAGACAAATACAACACAAATCGGTAAGCGGAGGATTTCATGCCGATAAAAAGCTTTAAACCTACAACACCAAGTTTGCGATTTCGGAAGATTTCTACTTTTGCTGAAATAACCGAGACGGAACCAGAAAAATCGTTATTGGAACCCCTGAAGAAGACTGGTGGACGTAATAATTTAGGACGCATCACTTGCAGACATAGAGGCGGTGGCCATAAACGAGCTTATCGGATAATTGATTTTAAACGTGACAAGGATGGAATTCCGGCAAAGGTGGCATCCATTCAGTATGATCCTAATCGTTCTGCGAATATCGCCTTACTTCATTATGCTGATGGTGAGAAACGTTATATTTTGGCGCCACTGGGTTTAAAAGTGGGCGATACCGTAATCTCTGGTGAGAATGCTGAGGTGCGTGTCGGTAATGTTTTGCCATTGAGTAAAATCCCATTAGGTACATTTGTTCATAACATAGAGCTGAAAATTGGCAAGGGGGGGCAATTAGTTCGTAGTGCAGGAACTTATGCTCAGTTGTTGGCCAAAGAGGGTAATTATGGTCATTTGAGGCTTCCTTCTGGAGAAGTTCGGTTGGTGCAATTACGTTGTCGTGCCACCATTGGGCAGGTAGGAAATATTGATCATGAGAATATTTCACTGGGGAAAGCAGGTGCCCGACGCTGGTTGGGCATCCGGCCGAGTGTGCGTGGAGTAGCGATGAATCCGGTAGATCATCCCATGGGAGGTGGGGAAGGAAAAAGTTCTGGAGGCCGTCATCCTACTTCACCATGGGGTTGGTTTGCTAAGGGTGGCAAAACTCGCAAGAAGAAGAAATCGGATGCCTATATTATTAAACGTCGAAAATAAGATTGGTAATGAGGTGATAGAATGCCGAGGTCAGTAAAAAAAGGTCCGTACATTGATCCGAAGTTGCTCAAGAAAATTCAGGAGCTAAATCGGACAAATACTAAGAAGGTAATTAAAACCTGGGCGCGTCGTTCTACCATTTCTCCTGAGTTTGTCGGCCACACAATAGCAGTGCATAATGGTAATAAATTTATCCCGGTGTTTATTACTGAGAATATGGTGGGGCACAAATTGGGCGAATTTGCTTTGACGCGTACTTTTCGTAGTCATGGTGGTAAGAAAGCAGAAAAATCAATGCGGGTTAAATAGTTGGATTTTGGTTAAGTTTGGAGAATATTCATGGAAGCTTTTGCAGTGACCAAGTATGTTCGGATGTCTCCTTTCAAAGTAAGACGGGTTGCAGAGCTAATTCGGGGGAAGGATGTGGATGCAGCTATTAGCATTTTGCACTTTACCCCTAAAGCTGCTGCAATTCCACTGGAGAAAACTTTGCGTTCTGCAGCAGCAAATTTAAGTAATGTTTATGAAGGCGCTTCTAAAATTGAACCAGACGAGATTTTCATCAAAGAGGTTCGCGTTGATGAGGGTCCGACTATGAAGCGGTTTCGAGCTGCTTCTATGGGGCGAGCAATGCGCATACGACGTAGGACCAGCCATATTAAAATTGTGGTAGCTACAGAAGAATTTTAGCTGTTCACCAGCCCCATGTAAAAAAACTGTACTTATCGATCATGAAAAGTAGAACAAGCTTGATGGAGGATTTATTTTGGGTCAAAAGACAAACCCTATTGGTTTACGGTTAGGAATCATTAGAACCTGGAGTTCTAATTGGTTTGACGAACGGAATTTTGCTGATAAGCTGCGAGAGGATTTATACTTGCGTCGTTACATTCGTAGCCGAATGCAAAATGCCGGGATATCGCAAATCGAGATTGCCCGCACACCAAGACAGATAACTATTACTATTCATACAGCAAAACCAGGTATCGTTATTGGACGTAAGGGGTTTGAGGTTGATAAATTAAAGGAGGAGTTGCAAAAAATCACTGGTAAAGATATTCAGGTTAATGTAAATGAAATCAAAAAGCCGGAGTTGGACGCCTATCTTGTAGGGGAGAACGTTGCTCGACAATTGGAGGCAAAGATATCGTTCCGGCGAGTGATGAAAAAGGCAATTACTGCAGCTATGCGCATGGGTGCAGAAGGAATTAAGATTACTTGTAAAGGGCGATTAGCTGGAGCAGAAATGGCTCGCACTGAACACTATAAGGAAGGGAAAATTCCCTTGCATACTTTGCGCGCTGATATCGACTATGCCGCTACCACGGCAAAAACCACTTATGGTTGTATCGGGGTAAAGGTGTGGATTTGCAAGGGCGAAGTAATCGGAGCTTGAAGG
>Ga0164318_10005065_pt1 | contig 12733 bp, 13 predicted proteins | sample GuaBasSedimGuay9_FD_113734 | JGI IMG/M metagenome (GOLD analysis project Ga0164318, IMG submission 113734) | Subseafloor sediment microbial communities from Guaymas Basin, Gulf of California, Mexico - Guay9, Core 4571-4, 0-3 cm | ecosystem: Environmental > Aquatic > Marine > Hydrothermal vents... | reverse complement strand
TTTTCAGGCCGATCCTCGACCTTGGTGACAATCTGTCAGCATCCAAGGCCCAGCTTTGGAAACACCCACTTGTTTAAAACATAAAAAAGAACGAAAAAACCTATTAAATACAGCAATCCTTCAGACATTGGTAACCTCCGCCTACATTTTTTTGCTGGGTAGTTGCCTGTTTTGTTCAGTTCCCTTAAAATTTAAACATAGCAAATTGATAATAACATGGCAAACGAAGATAGAAACTCCTTTTCATCGAAAAACTTGATTCAACTCCTAAACCCGTGAAATACACCCAATGGCATCTAAACATTTCTTTACCAGGAAATATTCAGAAACAGACTGATAAAAATGGAGGGTGATATCATGATGGAAATCTATTTTATGCAACACGGCCCGTGTTTGTCCAAAGAACAGGACCCTGAACAGCCACTAAGCCCGGAAGGAGAAGAACTGGTTCAAAAAGTTGCGCTTGCAGCAGCTAAGATGAAACTCCAGTTTGATGTTATACTGGCAAGTACCAAAAAGCGGTCACTGCAAACCGCCACATTTATGGCAAAATCTACCGGATATCCACCAGAAAAAATCATTGAATCAGCGCTCCTTAAACCCATGGCACCAACAGATGAAACCATCAATTTCTTGAAACAATATGAACAACAAAATAGAATATTGATAGTAGGGCATCTGCCATCTCTAGCAGAATTGGCATCCTTTCTGCTTCTGGAAAACGAAAAGTTGTCTCTCCGGTTCGAGATGGGAGGTCTCGGCAGAATTGACGTGCCAGCTCTACCCACGCACCAAGGAGAATTGAGATGGTATATCGTACCGGATTACTTTAGGCTTATTGCGGGATAAAGTAACAATAATCTTGCAGACGTTAAAAGTTGATAGGAATCTCGAGATGTGCTAACTTCTCAGAACTAAAGGATAAAGTGTTTTTTGGTTGGAGTCACGCTAATGAAGGTAACCTTTTGGGGTGTGCGAGGATCCCTTCCCGCCCCTCTGTCTAACCAGGAAATTCGTGAAAAAATAAAGACTGCATTGAAAGGTGCGCGGGGGCTGGATCTCTCGAATGACCAAGAAATCGATAACTATGTGGAGGAATTACGGCTGTGCAATAGAACAACGGTGGGAGGCAATACCTCCTGCGTAGAAGTCTGGGGCAAGGAAACGCTGATTATACTTGACGCCGGGTCAGGTTTAAGAAACCTGGGCACGTCTTTGCTGGCAAGAAATCTTGCCACTCACGATTCCGACATCCACATTCTCATCAGTCATACTCACTGGGATCACATTATGGGTTTTCCATTTTTTGCTCCCGCATTTATACCGTCAAACAGAATTTTTATCTATGGCTGTCACAGCAATATGAAGGAAAGATTCCTCAACCTTTTCCATCATCATCATTTTCCCATTAACCTTGAAGCGCTCAGGGCAGAAATCAAATTCATGTATTTTTCGGAGCGGGAAACAATCCGAATTGGCGAGTTTGAAATATCCAGCATGCCTTTACATCATCCCGGAATATCTTATGCCTACCGTATCACCGACGGTAAATCGTCGCTTGTGTATGCAACTGATGGAGAATACCGGGATTTAACGGAGGATGCCCTTGAAAACTATCTGAATTTCTTCAGAAACAGCCAGCTTCTTATTTTTGATTCACAGTTTACTCTGGAAGAAACAATGAGAAAAGAAGGTTGGGGACATAGTTCATCCCTGGTTGGTGTTGATTTCGCATTAAAATCAAATATAGAGAGGTTAGCCCTATATCACCACGAACCTTCATACGACGATTGTAAACTTGATGAAATAACTCAGAAGACCAAGCGCTATTTCCAGTTGATTGGAAACGGAAAACAGCTCGATATTGTCCTTGCACAGGAGGGATTACAAATAGAAATCTGATGATTGTTCGCGAGGTTTCCGGAACAAAATTCTACCAGTTTTCTTCTTTGAACAAATATTCGTGCATCTTCCACGGTTTCTTTACTCGCCATGGAGGGTTCTCAACTCCCCCTTATGAATCATTGAACGTAGCCTACAAGGTTGGCGATGACGTTGAGATTGTAGACCAGAACATAAAAAAGATAGAACAGGTCTCAAAACCAAGGCAGACAGTCGCCGTAAATCAGGATCATGGTTGCAAAATTATTATAATTGACAACAATTATCTTAAAACATATCAAAAAGAGAACCCTCCGACAGCTGACGCAATTATTACTTCCGAAACCGGAGTTGCTCTCGTGATCAAGGTGGCAGATTGCCAGGCCATTTTCTTATTCGATCCCGTAAAAAAGGTGGTGGCCAACGTACACTGCGGATGGCGCGGCAATGTAAACGGCATCATCGCGAGGACAGTGGCTGCTATAAAAGATGTATTCAATTCGAATCCTTCTGATATTATTGCAACTGTTTCTCCGTCCCTGGGTCCATGTTGCTGCGAATTCAAAGACCACAACACGCTTCTACCCCCTTCTTTCCAAAGATTTAAAGCAAAGGGTAATCACTTCGATTTCTGGAAAATTAGCAGGACACAACTGCTGGAAAGTGGTATTCTGCAAAAGCATATCGAAATAGCTGAAATATGTACGGTCTGTAATTCCAGGGACTTTTTCTCCTACAGGAAGGAAAAAATAACGGGACGCTGTGCTGCATTAATTATGCTCAAGGAGACAAGCGAGGCTTAACTGATGCCAATTTTTCAGGAAAAAGCCAGGATACTGAAAAACCAGCGAGTAGCGCAGGGCGTCTGGGAAATGAGACTGCAGGCCCCACAAATTGCTTCTGCTGCCTATCCCGGCCAATTCGCCATGTTCCGGGTAAGAGATGAGCTGTCACCTCTACTCAGAAGACCGTTTTCTTTCAGTAGATTGAATACCGCCGATGGGACCTTCGATATTCTATACAAAGTAGTGGGACAAGGTACCAGAATAATGTCGGCACTTTCCGCGGGCGATTACCTGGACATACTGGGGCCCCTTGGACGGGGATTTAGGCTTCCGCCGAAACATGCCAGAGAAATCTGGTTTCTTGCAGGTGGAATTGGTATAGCCCCGTTTTTTGGTCTGTTAGACATGCTAAGACAACACGAAATCGGTTTTAATATTACACTGTTTTACGGAGCTGCCACCGGAGAAGAGCTTGTCAGATGTGAGTTTTTCGAACAAAATAACTGCACGGTAAACATATGTACGGACGACGGCACCTGCGGATTTCATGGTTTTATCACGGATTCCGTGGAAAGAACCTGTACGCTTACCAGTGTTCCGGACTATTTCTATTCCTGCGGTCCACATCCCATGCAACAAAGAGTTATGGAATGGGCGAAGTGTAACAACCTGCAGGGTCAAATGTCCATGGAAACCATGATGGCGTGTGGAGTGGGAGTTTGCCTTGGGTGCAGCATTTCAAAAAATTTTTTTGCCGGCGAACAAAAAATAGAAACCGGTTACTTAAGGGTATGCAGGGAAGGACCTGTGTTTACCATAGGAGATAGAACTTGACTGCTAAAAAGGCAGAAGTAAATCTTAAAGTAACTCTTGGCCCTCTGAGTCTCCCAAACCCAGTGATGGTTGCTTCCGGTACCTTTGGATATGGTCTGGAATATTCAAGCCTGATAAATATAAGCAAGCTCGGAGGCATAGTGGTAAAGGGCCTGTCCATCGAACCAAGGCCTGGCAACCCGCCACCGAGACTTGTTGAAACTCACGGTGGCCTTATCAACGCTATCGGACTGGAAAACGTCGGAGTTGATAACTTTGTTAATCAAAAACTCCCTCTTCTTTTAAAGCACGAGGTACCGGTCATAGTAAACATCTTTGGCAACACAGTGGAAGAATACTCTGAGCTGGCCAAAATACTTGATGGAGTAACCGGGATCAGCGCACTGGAAATCAATATTTCGTGTCCCAACGTTAAATCCGGCGGTATAGTCTTTGGTACGGATCCGAAGCAAATACAGAAGGTTGTCTCATCAGTCAGAGAAAATACCGGTTTACCGCTCATAACAAAACTCACTCCCAACGTAACAGATATAGGAGAAATGGCAAAAGCTGCCGTTGAAGCCGGGACCGACATTATATCGGCAATTAATACGGTTTCTGCCATGGCAGTGGACATAAATTCGCGAAAACCAAAGCTCGGCAATATCGTGGGAGGGCTATCAGGGCCGGCAATTAAACCAATCGCTTTAAAAAAGGTGTGGAATATTCTAAACAGCGTGGAAGTTCCCGTGATCGGAATCGGTGGAATATCAAATCATGAAGATGCTCTGGAGTTTCTGCTTGTAGGGGCCCGTGCAGTGCAAATAGGCACAGCCAATTTTATTCATCCGAAAACTTCGGTAGAAATAATTGAAGGCATACGTTCATTTCTCGAATCCAACGGCCTAAAAGACGTTAACGAATTTATAGGTTCGTTAAAACTCGACTCTTAAAACTCAATAAAAAACATACTTAAATCCTGTTCAAAACACCTTCTACCCGCTCAGTTAAAATGTTCAACTGTTTTTCCAGCTCAATTCTCGCCGTCTCTATTTCTTCTCTCGTAGCCTTTGAGCTAACGTAAATGGGATTTCCAAAAGCCGTAACAATAGTTCCAAAGGGAAGGCAAAAATGAGTTCTGTCCCAGCTGGGAAACACGATCCTGGGCTTACCAGTTGTTATAACAGGCATAACTGGCGCACCGCTGTATTTTGCTACCAGTATGATTCCTTTTTGAGCTATCCTGGCAGGACCTTTGGAACCGTCCGCCATGAGACCGGTATAATAACCTTTTTTGACCATCTTTATCATCTTTGTCAGGGCTTCCACGCCCTTCCTGTGACTGGAACCTCGAATGACATCGAAGCCGAATATGGTGAGTACCCGGGCTACCAGTTCTCCATCCTGGCTGGCACTTACCATGACCGTTCCCTTAACTATATCTTTCTTTTCAAGATAAGAGCCGAACAAATAGGCAATGCCGGGAAAATCAAAGTGCCATGTTGCATACAATATTGGCTGCCTGGTGGCTAAAAGTTCTTTTTCACGCTCATCATTAAGTGTATAGTGCTTACAGGAGCCGTAAATCGCTTTGAGAAGCCTTGCGGCCACAGGAGGAATAACTTTTGGGTAGACAGTTCCTTTTAAGTATTTTTTTATATTGCCTTTGGATATCATGCAAAGCATTTTAATTGAGAAACAAAATCGGTCAAGAGCAAAAGCGTCCGGGATAGCACTGATAGGTTATAGAGCTACGGGTAAAACGACAGTCGGCGAAAAGCTGGCACAATTACTCCAGTACGATTTTATGGACATGGACACCGAAATATCCAGAAGAGAAAAGTTGAATATTGAGGAAATGGTAAGGGAACGTGGTTGGGACTACTTTAGACAGGTAGAATCCACACTGTTAGATGAGCTTGCTACAAGAAACAGGATAATAGTATCTACTGGTGGTGGTATTATTCTTCATGAGCAAAACAGGGAAACGTTAAAAAAACATTTTTTCGTTGTGTGGCTAAAGGCATCTCCTGAAACAATTAAGAAGAGGTTAGCAAAAGACTTGGACAAACTGGAACAGCGTCCACCACTGTCAGGCAAGGATCTGCTGGATGAAGTGGATGAAATACTGCAAGAACGCTTAAAGTATTATAAAGAAACAGCACATTTTTCTTTATCTACGGACATGCTTTCTCCGACAAACGTTACAGAGCAAATCATAAAACGTTTTAAAGAAAAGGTGGAAAATGCTTAACGGAAACACGTTTGGTCAATTTTTCAGAGTAACAACGTGGGGTGAATCGCACGGCCTTGCATTGGGTGCAGTTATTGATGGATGCCCCGCCCAATTGCCTCTCACGGAAGATGACATCCAACATGAGCTGGAAATGAGACGCCCCGGCAAAAAAGGAATCACAACCAGCAGGAAAGAACCGGATAGGGTTCAAATTCTGTCAGGAACCTTCGAGGGTAAAACCACCGGAACACCCATTTCCCTCATTGTCTGGAACAAAGACGTGGACAGCAGTGCTTATGAAAAGATAAAGGTTTTATTTCGACCCGGGCATGCCGATTATACGTATCAGAAAAAATACGGAATCAGGGATTGGAGAGGTGGGGGTAGAGCATCTGGTAGGGAGACCGTGGCCAGAGTGGCATCAGGAGCCGTGGCGCAAAAACTTCTTGATAAATACGGGATTAAGGTGCTTGCCTACACAGTTTGCCTCGGGGGAATTGAGATAAGCAAAAAGGACTTAAACATCATCGAAGAAAATCCTCTTTTTTGCCCCGATGAAGAAGCGTCAAAAGAAATGTTAAGAAGATTGGCGGAGGTGAAAAAAGCGGGAGATTCCCTGGGTGGCGTGGTAGAAGTTGTGGCTTCGGGATGTCAGCCCGGATTGGGAGAGCCGGTTTTTGGCAAGCTAGACGCTGCACTGGCAGGTGCACTTATGTCTATTGGAGCGGTTAAAGGAGTTGAAATTGGTTCCGGGTTCCAAGCAGCAGAACTCCTGGGCTCACAGAACAACGATCAAATAACCCCGGAAGGTTTCGAATCAAACAATTCAGGGGGAATACTCGGAGGCATCTCCACAGGCCAGGATGTAGTTGTGAGAGTTGCCATCAAACCAATCCCTAGTATTGAAATTGAGCAAAAAACAATAGATACAGATGGTAACCCTGCTACAATCAGCACGAAGGGGAGACACGACGTGTCAGCAATACCACGAATCGTCCCTGTTTGTGCAGCAATGGTAAAACTGACTCTTGCAGATTTTCTGCTGGCTCAAGTTGCCAGAGAACACCTTAACACAAAGCTATGATCTTATGCCAAGCTTTTCGAAAATGCTGTCGGCAAGGTCGATGATGTAGTCGCGCTGAGCCTTATTTGCATACTGGATACATTTGCAGTGGAGTTTTTGTCGACTTCGTATCAGCCATTCGAAGCTAATAGACTTAAAACTCAAGTTAACGGCAATGTAAAAGGGCTGGCATTCCTTATGCTCCTTCTGTATATCGCTATAGAGCTCTTCTGGAAGGTTTATCCAGTAGACCTCCTGCATTGGACTGTGATCCGCATTTTCCCTTAAGTAGTCCAGCAACTTATAATAATCTTCTTCTCTGAGCTCATCTATCCTGTACTGTTTCACTCTATCCCCCCGATTAACGGAATATTTAATCCCATTCTGGTAGATTTTTTGAACACTTTAGTCTACAATCGTTTCATACGTTCACTTAATACTTCGAAACCTGAGTAGTTAAATTACCTCGTCCACAGGAATAATGCTATGAAAGAACCCAAAACACAATACTCGGATTTATTGGCAAAAGTTCAGATAAACATTCCCTATCGTTATCTCAAGGATCGTTATTTGAACATTTTCCTCGAGCACAATGCGAATCCCGAGATCGGTATTGATGCGGATACTCTCGACACCACACCGTTGCTCGACTTCAGACGAATAACCGAAATTCTAAAAAAACACAACCGCAAAATTACACTCCATGGCCCCTTTATGGACCTCGTACCGGGGGCTCTTGACCGGATGTTACTCAAAGCCACCAGAGAAAGATTGGAAAGGTTTTTTGAGATAGTTCCCGTTTTTGAACCTGAAAGCGTGGTATGTCATACAGGTTATGACAGACGTCATTACAGAGAGAACTGGGAAGAATGGCTATCAAGGAGCATAGAAACCTGGAAACCTTTTGTCGAAACAGCCGAACGCCTGAATTTTAAACTTCTTCTGGAAAACGTGTTCGAAGAGACACCGGAAGTGCATCGGGCTCTATTCGATGCCATAAAGTCGGACAAATTCGGCTTTTGTTTGGATGTTGGCCACCACAACGTGTTTAGCAGAGCAAGCCTCAAAACATGGCTTGATGCTCTGGGAGACAAAATTTGCGAAGTTCATCTGCACGACAATGACGGGAAAGAGGATACTCACCTGGCTATAGGTAAAGGAAAAGTGGACTTTGTTGGACTTTTCAACTACCTTAAGCAAGAAAGCATAAAACCAACAATCACCCTAGAACCACACCAGGAAGAAACGCTGTGGCAAAGCCTGGCATCATTACATCTGTTGTGGCCTCTGGACGACTGAAACAAACTTGCTTTGGCAGTGAGACTCGGCTCCAAATGTTGACCTTTTAAGTTTGAACTTGATAATGTTTGATAAATTTGTAAAAAGTCTAGTTCTGCCAATAGTTACGTATCGATATTTTTTTGTTTTAAATCAGGGACAAAACGAGCAAAACAATTCAAGGAGGAAGAAATAATGGCAAAGCCCTTTTCCGAAGTACCGGTTGATCAGTTGAGAGCTCGAATTGACACCGATAAGCTGCCTTTTAATACAACCAAGGAACTCAGCCCGCCCGAAGAGGGGGTAATCGGGCAGGAAAGAGCCATAGAAGCCATAAAATTCGGAATGGGAATGAAAGACCTGGGATATAACATTTACGTGGCTGGTCCCCCTCAAACAGGTCTTACATATATAGCCAAAACGTTCCTTGAAAGAGTTGCAAAGACAGAACCAACACCTCCGGATTGGTGCTACGTGTATAACTTTAAGGAACCTGACAAACCGAAGAGTCTTAAGCTTTCGGCAGGAAAGGGAAAAGTCCTTAAAAAAGACATGGCCGAACTGGTTCGGTCTCTTCAAAACAGAATACCGGAAGTCTTTGACAGTGACGACTATCATAACCAGGAAAAGGAGCTCAAACAGGAGTTCGAAGCAAAAAGAAGAAAAATCGTCCAGGAGCTATCTGACGAAGCAAAAAGCGAAGGGTTCATACTGCAGTTTTCGCAGGTCGGAATGGTAATAGTCCCTGCAAAAGATGACGAACCCATGAGCCAGGAAGAAATCGCTCAACTTAGCGAGGAAGAAAGGAAGGAACTGAAAGAAAGAAGCGAAAAGTTTCATAAAAAGATGAGCGAAGCTATCAAAGAAATCCGGAAAGCTGAAAACGAATACAAGGAGAAACAAACAAAACTGGATAACGACACAGCTTTATACGTTGTCGGCCATCTAATAGAAAGTTACAAGGAAAAATATAAAGACGAAGAACAAGTACTCGCTTACCTTGATAGCGTACAGGAAGATGTTCTTGAAAATATTGAAGACTTTAAGAAAAAACAGGATCAGCAACAGGCACTTCCCATTCCGCTTCCGCCAAAAGAAAGTGCCTTCAGACGATATGATGTAAACGTATTAATCGACAATTCCGAACGTGAAGGTGCACCGGTAATAATTGAATCCAACCCCGTGTATCCGAACCTCTTCGGTTCCATCGAACGCCAGGCGTGGTTCGGAGCACTGGTTACGGATTTTACCATGATAAAAGCCGGAGCTCTTCACAGGGCCAACGGGGGATACCTTGTAATTAAGGCCCTGGATCTGCTTAAGTGGTATCTTTCCTGGGAAGCTCTCAAACGGGCAATCAAGAACAAAGAAATAAAAATCGAAGATCTCGGTGAACTCTACGGCCTGTTCAGTACCAGGACTATTCAACCAGAGCCCATACCACTGGATGTGAAACTGGTCCTCACCGGTGATCACTACCTGTATCAGCTACTCTACATCTACGACGATCAGTTTCCAAAAATGTTTAAAGTTAAGGCGCACCTGGATGACCAGATAACCCGAGATGAAGGTATGATACTCCAGTGTGCATCATGCATTGCAAAGTTCTGTGAAGAAGAAAAGATCAGACACCTTGACAAAACAGGTGTTGCCCGAATCCTAGAACATAGCATAGAACTTACGGAAGACTGGGAAAAATTGACTCTTAAACTTGGCCAGATCAGCGACGTAATAAAGGAAGCCAATTACTGGGCAGGCCAGGATAACGCTGAATTCATCACCGCCGAACATGTTGAAAAAGCGATCAACAAGAAAATTTACCGCGCTAACCTTATCGAAGAACGGGTCAAAGAACTCGTGACCAGAGACATATTCTGGGTTGAAACAGATAAGTATATTGTCGGGCAGGTAAATGGTATTTCTATATTGATGCTAGGAGATCACGAATTCGGTAAACCAAACAGGATCACCGTTACCGTGGCGGTGGGCAAAGAGGGCGTTGTTGCCATCGACAGAGAATCGAAACTGAGCGGTAACATCTATAACAAGGCCATCTTGATCCTGAGCAGTTTTTTAAAGGAACGATTCGCACATAACAAACCCATCAGCCTCACCGCAAGCATATGCTTTGAGCAGAGCTACAGTAAGGTCGAAGGAGACAGCGCATCCAGCGCAGAACTGTTTGCGTTGCTAAGTGCCCTAGCCAATGTACCCATTTACCAGGGAATTGCAGTTACAGGATCCGTAAGCCAAAAAGGCGAAATTCAACCGGTGGGAGGCGTTACAAGAAAAATAGAAGGATTTTTCGATATATGCAAGAACAAGGGACTCACCGGAAAACAGGGTGTCATTATCCCAGAGAAAAACGTGAAAAACCTTATGCTCAGAAAAGAAGTGATTGAGGCTGCAAAAGATGGCAAATTCCATATCTACCCCATCAAGACCGTGGAAGAGGGAGTCGAAATTTTAATGGGCATGGAAGCCGGAAAATTACAGGAAGATGGGACTTATCCCGAGAATACTCTATTTGCAAAAGTGGACGCACGGCTAAGAGAACTCACTGAAATAGCAAGAGAATTTGGCAAGTCAAAAGATGAATCCGAAAAAGAAAATAACAACGAATCTTAAAAAAGTTTGAGGGATAAATCTACCAATTTATCAGAAGAAAGGATGGATTATGCCTGAAAACCAATACCTGATTGACACTTTTACAGTACATGAATCCTGGAGGCTATTTCGCATATTATCAGAATTCGTTGACGGGATAGAGGCATTGTCCGAAATTCAGCCTGCCGTGTCGATTTTCGGTTCGGCAAGGGTCAAAGAAGATGAAGACATCTATAAGAAAACTTATGATCTTGCCTATAAGTTCGCAAAAGAAGGCTTCAATGTGATAACCGGCGGCGGAGGCGGGTTGATGGAGGCAGCCAATAGAGGCGCCTCGGAAGGTGGAGCCAAATCGGTTGGCCTGAACATCCAGCTTCCCATGGAACAAATACCCAATCCGTATGCTAATATTAAGCTTAATTTCAGATATTTTTTTGTTAGAAAAGTAATGTTCATACGCTACGCCACGGCGTACATCGTCATGCCAGGTGGCTTCGGAACCCTTGACGAACTGTCCGAAGCCCTAACCCTCATACAAACCCACAGAATAAGACCTTTTCCTGTAATTCTTTTTGATTCCAGTTATTGGAACGGCCTCGTAGACTGGATACGTGACAGGCTGCTCGGTGAAGGAATGATATCCAAAGAAGACCTCGATCTTTTTGAAGTTATGGATGATACGGATGAGGTTGTAAAACACATCAAAAAAATGATCATTTTGTGATTAAAGCGGCAAGTCCAAATACGTTACGCTGGTAAGATTGTAAAAGCTCGCTGATTGACAGACATGCTTAGCGATGCTTCCTGGAAATCTGAATGGGCATCTTTTTTTTCTTTCCCGTTTTTCAGGGCTTTAATGAAAAGGTTATTCAAGGTATGACCAGACTTGTAGACTACAAAGTGCCCGCGCACAGGCATTCCATACAAATAAAGGTCTCCCAGGAAATCCAGTATCTTGTGGCGCACAAATTCGTTGGGGTACCTCAAACCTTCCGGATTTAAAATGCCATTTTCATCAATTACAACTGCATTTTCCAGGGATCCGCCACGGGCATATCCGCACTTTTTCATCGCTTCCACGTCTCTTAAGAACCCGAAGGTTCGAGCCCTGCTTATTTCATCTACGAAATTATCCTCTGAAAACCTAAATGTATATTCCTGTTCCTTCATTAGCGGATGATCAAAGTCTATGGTAAAAGAAACAATCAGTTCCTTGTTTGGATAGTACGTAATTTTCTTGTCTTCCTGGGAAATGCTGAATTTCTTATCCAGAGCAAAAACCTCACTGGATACTTTCTGGTTCTTTATGCCAGCCTCCTGCAGAAGTTCCACAAAATGCTGGGCACTTCCGTCAAAAATAGGCACTTCCGGCGCATCAATTTCCACCAAAATGTTATGTATACCCATGCCGGCAAGGGCTGACATCAGATGCTCTACCGTGGACACACCACTTCCGTTATTGCCAATGACCGTGCAGAGAGAAGTCTGGGTAACATGGTTGGCGGTTGCTTTGATGTAGGGTTTGTGAGGTAAATCTACGCGGCGGAACCAGATACCACTGTCCGGCGGCAAAGGATTTAAAGATAGTAATACTTCTTTCCCCGTGTGAAGCCCTACTCCGTTACATTCAATTCGATTTTCTATCGTTTTTTGCACTCTACGCATACCCATCCCCCTGCAATGGGTCAAGCAAGGATCGTTCCAAAGCTTTAATATACCCAAAAAAACTATAACTTTTTCGAAGAGCATAACTTACTAGACTTCCACAATATTTCGATATTATATCTGTATTTAAAAAACGATATGGATCCATCAATTATTTTAATATCCCTACATGTTGCATTTTTACAACACTACCCAATTACTTGTGGTTTTTTAGCAACATACAGAAAACGATTGCTATGGCAAAAAAAAACCGATAAGCACTGCTTATCGGATATTATCTTGTGGCGGGGTCGACCGGATTTGAACCGGCGGCCTCCGGCGTGACAGGCCGGCGTTATAACCAGCTTAACTACGACCCCGCTTTATTTAATGATGGGCGGAACAGGGCTTGAACCTGTGACCCCC
>Ga0164318_10005064_pt1 | contig 12734 bp, 9 predicted proteins | sample GuaBasSedimGuay9_FD_113734 | JGI IMG/M metagenome (GOLD analysis project Ga0164318, IMG submission 113734) | Subseafloor sediment microbial communities from Guaymas Basin, Gulf of California, Mexico - Guay9, Core 4571-4, 0-3 cm | ecosystem: Environmental > Aquatic > Marine > Hydrothermal vents >... | reverse complement strand
TCATTTAGAACAAACTCAATATTTGTGATACCACTAAATGGATTCGGATAATTCTGCTTTAACGAAACATTGGCCGCAATTTCTTCTACTGCTTCAACATAAACATTAGTTGTGCCCGGAGTAAAATCAATCATAAAATACCAGTTATCTGATCCATCTTGATAACGTCCATAAGAAGTATCGGCAAATTGCTCGGTATAAGTTATGCTATCCAGAACAGTTTGCTCAGGATTCCACAAACCTACTTGCTCACCACCACCACTAAGTTTAAAGTTAAGGTTTAACACACTTGTTTCATGTCCTTTGTTGGCATAAAACAAAATATAACCACCTGCTTCTACTGTTACTGAATCAGGATAAGTATCAGAAATCTGAAACATTGCCTCAGGGTCAACAAGATCATCAGACATATAATATCCACCAAGCATAACTGCCTCGGAACCGCCGTTGTAAATTTCAATCCAGTCAGGATAATCACCATCAGGTCCTGGCAATGCAAAATCATTGCTTGCCATAAATTCGTTAATGTAAAGTTCAACACTTCCCGGATCAGGATTAGGGTTTGTATTGGTTGCTCCTGGGCTAAAGTCAGTCATCAAATACCAGTTGTCGGTACCATCCATATAGCGTCCGAATGAAGTATCGGCAAATTGTTCGCCATAAGAAAGGCTATCCAAAACAAGCTGATCTGGATTCCACAATCCAACTTGCTCACCACCTCCGCTAAGTTTAAAGTTAAGGTTTAATACACTTGTTTCTTCTCCCTTATTGGCATAAAATAATATATGTCCACCAGCAGCAACTGTTACTGAGTCAGGATAAGTATCAGGAATCATAAACATAGCCTCAGGATCAACAAGATCGTCTGACATATAATATCCACCAAGCATAACTGCTTCTGCACCGGCATTGTAAATTTCAATCCAGTCAGGATAATCACCGTCAGGTCCTGGCAATGCAAGATCATTGCTAGCCATAAATTCGTTAATATAAAGTTCAACTGCAGCTGGAGAAGGGTTTGTATTTGAAGTACCCGGCGTGATGTCTGTCATAAATCCCCAGGTGTCAGTTCCATCAGGATATCTTCCAAATGAAATATCACCAGTTTGCTCACCATAACTCAAACTATCGATAAATGCACTTTCAGGAGTCCAAAAGCCTACTGCTTCACCACCACCACTTAACTTAAAGTTTAGGTTAAAGACACTTGTCTCTTCTCCTTTATTGGCATAAAATAAAATATACCCGCCGGCAGGAACGGTCACCGAATCAGGATATGTATCAGGAATCATAAACATTGCTTCCGAGTCATCCAACTTATCAGATAAATAATACCCACCAAGCATTACTGCCTCAGAGCCTGCATTATAAATTTCTATCCAGTCGGGGAAGTCGCCTTGAGGACCAGGAAAGGAAACATCGTTACTGGCCATAAACTCGTTAACATAGAGTTGAGCCTTTGTGTTCATGCTAAACATTAGCATAATCAATACGGCAAATGTTAATCTGCCTAATAAAAAGTAATTTTTTTTCATATGATTTTATTTTTAAGTATTAGTAATATATATTTTGTCATAAAAGTACTTATTTTTTCCTTTTAAAACTTATTAATTTTTAAACATCTCAATTCTACTTATTCCTCTTCGGTTAGTAAATATTTTATATGAATTTATCATGAAATCTTTATTATCTGAATATGTCAATATTAGATTTAAATGATAGACTCTATCAGAAAAAACCCTTTTAAATCCATTTTTTGTTCTCAGCAAAACTTCCTTTTCAGGATCATCCATCTTCTTGGTAAAATCAGAAACATTAAATCTCATAATTTGAGTTAATCCCGAAAAGTCGCTATATGCCTTTGATTTTTTACGAATTTTAACTTTTGTCCGATAATGAATTATTTTTTCACCCAACGATTCCTCCGTAATTTCTGTTACCCGCATTTTGTTTCTTTGATCTAATATTTTTTTTGATAAAAGTGAATATTTATCAAAGCCAAAACTTTCTTTCAAACTACCTATTTTCTTTTTATCCTGTGAATAGATTTTAGTTTTAAAATCATAAATAATTTTCCGATGCTTCTTGCCCAAATAAAGCCTTACTAGTTCTTTAATCCTATCTTTAAACATATAACCAATAACCAAAGCAATAAAAAAAGGCAAACTCAAACTGCCATATAACATTTGTGAGGCGAATGCAACAACAGTAGCAAAAACCATTGCTATTCCGGCTGCAATGCTAAAAAGAAGTTGTTCAACAATTACTCCTTCTTTTTTAGTGTCGGTATTTAGGTAAAGGTTGCTTTCAATAAACTTTTTCAATCTGGCAGACCGGTGTAGCAAGTCAATACTTTTTATCTTTTTAACGCCTACTGACAAATAGTTTTTTTCCAATCTGTAATCCATTTCAGCGATTACAATATTACTAAGTACTTCGTGAATTGTAATCGCAATCTTTGATTTTTTACTTACTGACTTTATTAGTGAGGCTGTATGTTTTTCAACTAATAAACTTTGATATTCATCAGCATAGTGAAAAACTGATTGAGCTTTCTCTCCATGTGATAATGAGTTTAATTGTAGAAATAGGTTTTTAAAGTATCCCCTTGATTTTTTAATATTTTTTTTATAGTCATAAACCAATTGTAACCGTCTTTCCTCACTTCTGCTTCGTAATATTTTATTCGTTTCAAAACGTAATGCTGCTTTAAAAATCGAACAAAATAGTTTTAATTGTTTTTCGTATTCCAATAAAGTCTTATCATTTGATAATGAAACATATTCAGAAATACTTTGTTGCAATTTCGCATAAGGGCTTGATTCACCATCAATTAATTTATGCAATTTATAAAAGGGTGTGCTTAGTCGAATATGTGTTTTTAGTGAGTTATAGAAATCTTCCTGAGTAAAATTATGCTTATTTATATCGAGGCCATAGGGGAGAAATAAAAACATATCAAAATCAAAATTATCAGCCTTTTTAGATTCCTTTTTAACAGGAAATTCTAATTTAGTCTCAAGCGACAATAAATCGTGTTTTTTTACTATTTCTTTTATCACCATAAATAATTAAACTACAATATTATAACAAAATATAAAAACATATCAAAAATGCACCTATAATAGACTACGACATTATTGAATAATTTTTTATTAATAAAAGTCGACGCTAATAAAAACACCCCTACATCAAAAAGCATACACATCTGAAAACATGATATTTATGTATTATTTATCCCCCTACAATCTATTTTTCTACCTTTACACGGATTCTGTTCTGTCATTTTCTTTAGGAACTATATCATATATTTGCATTCTACAAACTAAAATCTGTATACTATGTCGGTTCTTTTTAAAAATGTAAAACAACTGGTTTTCGATATCGATAACTATATAGATACCGTTGAGCAAGGAACACTTGTTTTCAAAGAGGGTATTGTAAATTATTTAAAAGGTGAGAAATCAAGTTTTGCAGAAAAAATTGATACCATAACACAACTCGAAACCAGAGCTGACAAACTCCAGCGTAAAATTGACAATCAATTCTATCATCATTCAATACTTCCTCAAAATGTTAGTGACATTGAAATCATGCTCGATAAAATTGATGAATTAATTGATATTTCAAAGGACATCCTATATCAGTTTGATGATGAACTCCCATTTATACCCAAGGAATTAGTAAATGACTACCTAAGATTAGCTGATGCTTCATGCGAAGCAGCCTTAACATGTTTTCCTGCTACACGCACTTTTTTTAGGGAACCTCTTAAAGTTAGGGATATGCTTGTAAAGGTGTATTTTTACGAAAAGGAAACCGATAAACTGGCAAGAAATATTAAAAGGAAATTATTTCATGAAATGCCGGATTTACGTCTCAGCGAAAAAATCCATTTACGTTACTTTACGCTCCATATTGAAACCATATCCGATAAAGCAGAAAATCTTGCTGATATGCTTTCGATACTAGCCCTGAAAATGAGCATATGATAATACTTTTTTATCTTTCAAGCGGACTGTTTTTAGGTTGGTCGCTAGGAGCCAACGATGCTGCCAATGTTTTTGGTACAGCAGTTGGATCAAGGATGATTCGATTTAAAACTGCTGCCATAGTAGCAAGTATTTTTGTTATTCTTGGGGCTGTAATTCAAGGAGCCGGAGCAAGTCATACACTTGGAAAACTGGGAAGTATTTCTACTTTAGCAGCAGCATTTACAGTTGCTTTATCTGCTGCACTCACCGTTTTCTGGATGACACGCCTGAAATTACCGGTTTCTACTTCTCAAGCAATAGTTGGAGCAATCATAGGCTGGAACTTCTACACTAATAATCCTACTGACCTTAACATATTAACCAAAATTGTAAGCACCTGGGTATCAGGACCAATACTCGGAGGTATTTTTTCAGTTCTATTGTTTATACTTATCCGTAAAGTAAATCAAAAAACTAAGATCCATTTACTTTACCGTCATTCATACATTAAATTCGGACTACTAATTGTTGGAGCTTTTGGAGCATACAGTCTAGGGGCAAACAATATTGCCAATGTTATGGGGGTTTTTACAACTGCTATCACTCTGCCAACCATCGATTTAGGATTTGTGAGTATCGACAGTACTCAACAATTATTTTTAGTTGGCGGTATTGCTATTGCAGTAGGAATTATTACTTACTCGAAGCACGTTATGGAAACCGTAGGCAACACACTTATGCCTCTTACCCCTGACGCTGCAATAGTTGTGGTACTTTCGCAAGCATTGGTATTATTCATTTTTTCGTCACAGACATTATCCAATAGTTTGCAGTCAATTGGTTTGCCGGCCATTCCATTGGTGCCGGTTTCAAGTTCGCAAGTAGTAATTGGATCGATAATAGGAATTGGTCTTTATAAAGGTGGAAAAGAAATAAAATATAACATACTAGGTAGTATTAGTTTAGGATGGATTGCCACTCCTATTGTTGCGGGAATAATGGCATTTATCATGTTGTTTTTTGTAAATAATGTTTTTAAACAAAATGTTGGAACTAACAATTTGATTGAAACCAAAATAAAAGTTGTTAAGGGCGCTGCAACAACAATAAATATTTCTGACTCTACTTACACGGGGATTAATCAAACAGAACCCATTGTAAATGACTCTATTATAAATAAAGAAAAACGTATCACACAAAGAGATACACAATCAGCATCAAAAACTAAACTTATTATTATTTGGATAGAATTGTTAATAATAATAATTCTGGCATTTATTCTTATTTATTATTTATGGTTCAGAAATAAAAAGACGAATAAGTTAAAACTCGAGTATAATTTATTCAAAGAGAAAACTTTACTTAAAGTTGGGAGTCTTAAAAAAAGGATAGTGGAAAAAGAACTCCGACAAGAAAATCTTGGAAAAGAACTTAAATTCAGACAAAATGAAATGGTAACTATGGCAATGAGTATCATTCAAAAAAATGAATTTCTTGAAAATTTAAAGCGTGAAATTATTAAAATCAAATCCAGGGTCAGTGACCACGAAACAAGATTAGGACTGAATAAACTATCATTGATGATTACTCAGGACTTAAGTATTGACCGAGATAGAGAGAGATTTCAACTTATAGTAAATGAGCAAAGCAATAATTTCAACCAAAGGCTCACTGACAGGTTTCCAAAACTTACAGATAATGAAAAGCGTCTAATTGCACTCTTACGACTTAATTTATCCTCCAAGGAAATAGCATCAATTCTAAATATTTCTCCAAAAAGTGTGGAGATGAATCGTTATCGCCTTAGAAAAAAACTGCAAGTGGAACCCAAAACAACACTCAACGATTTTATTAGGAAGTTCTAGGTTTTTATTGAATACTGATAATATTAATAAAACTAATAATCACAATTTTTTCCATAGAAATCCGCTTAAACTATGTTATCTATGTCCTATACAAACAGGCTGATATTCAGGCCTCCCAATCAAATGTAGTACTATTTTATTATCAAATGTAGGGCTTAAGTAGTGGCTGTTTTTTTCATAATAGTCCGTTTTTGATGTTATTTAGCACTTGCAAAAAAATTATAATATCAATTTCTTTAAACTTTATAAATATGAAAAAAAATAGACTTTTTAATTATTACTTTTTTTTAGGGGTTTTATTTACCTTTCTTATTAGTAATACTGCTTTCTCACAGGAGGAAACGAATGTAACCGGTAGAGTATTTCCGGCAGGTCTGGAAACACCCATGAGAGGTGTAACAGTTCAAATTCAGGGAGATGATGCTTCAATAGTCATTACTGATGGGAATGGCTACTTCAATATAGAAGTTCCATCATTTCCTGTTAATCTGGTGTTTAATAAAGAAACCTACCAAACACAGGTTGTTAGCGTAAAAAAATATAGTGATATCATTGTTAATATGAGGGCAATGGACAGAACAGTAAATGATTACGGACAAGAAGTTGGTATGCGTGTAAAACTAAATCCAGAATCGCGTGATGGGATTCTTATGTTTTCTTCCACCGACAACCAGTTCAGATATTGGTTTGATAACCGTGTTTATTTTGATGGAGCTATGTACTTTGGAGACAATACGTATCAGGGAGAAGAAAATGCCATTGGTAATGGGGTAAATATCCGCCGCATGCGCTTTGCAATTAAAGCAATAATATGGGGTAACTGGGGAGGCGAAATTGATTTTGACTTTGGAAATAATGGCGTTGACATCAAAGATGCTTACATACGCTACATCGGAAAAAACTGGCAAATTAAAGCCGGTAATTTTAGAGAGCCATTCTCCATTGAAACAATGACTACTTCACGTTATATAACATTAATGGAGAGGCCTTATTCTACTGAACAGTCACCTTCTCGACACCTTGGTGTTGATTTTAAGATATTCTATAATCATTTTTTCTTTGAAGGTGGTTTATTTTCCAGCAATATTGCTAATGACCTCATTAGAGACCAAAACAAAAAACAAGGTACAAATGCTGGTTGGTCAGTAACAGGTAGAGCGGCTTGGGCTCCAATTAAAAAGGACAGAATGGTTTTACACATTGGAGTTGCAGGTTCATATCGCGTGCCTAAAATCCAGGAACTTGGTGATCCAATAAATAGTTTCCGATATGGCGAAAACGCTGAAACAGAAATAAATCGTAAGAAATATATCGACACCGATTGGATGGAAAATTGCCAAACTAAAGTTATTATTGGTACCGAGTTGGCATATGCATATAAAAACTACCGAATTCAGGGCGAATATATTATGACCAGAATACAAAAAGATGCTGACAAAGTTCCCACAGGAGAAGATAAAGTTAAAATGGGTGGTTTTTACGTTATGGGATCTTGGCTTATTAATAATGCTGATTATTATTATAATATGTCGGATGCTGAATTTTCAAATATTGATTTTAGAGATAATAAAAAAGGTGCAATGGAGGTTGCTTTACGCTACTCATTTATGGATGCCAACTCATTTGCAGATGACAATCTTATCCCATACCTACAAGGTGGTTCGGGCGAAACATACACACTTGGCTTTAGTTATTATTTCAACTACAATGTAAAACTGATGCTAAACTATGCCTTTGTAAACCACGATCGTTGGGCTGATGGAAAAGGAAAATACAAGACATTCGATGTTGACGAAAACGGACAAGATATTACACCTACTGGACAAGGAGGAATTGATTTCCATACTGTTCAGGCTAGAATTCTAATTGCATTCTAAAATAATCAGTGAATTTGTAAAACATTAAATAAAAGAAAAATGAAAAAATATATTTTAATAAGTGCAATTGCAGCCTTTATGTTTTCATCTTGTGTTAAAGATGAAATACCAACTCCGGCTCCACCAACACCAGAAAATTTTGGTGATATTGTAATAAATGAATTGATTACTAAAGATACTTCCGATGTTTATTTTATGGACGAATCAGGAAGTGCTGCTGACTGGGTAGAACTTTACAACACCGGCAACAAAGCCATTAATATTGCAGGTATGTTTATTACCGACGCACCAAGCGAAGAAGCCGATTATCAGCAAATTCCTGATGGTGAGGCAGGTGTAACTACTATCCCTCCTAAAGGATTTCTTGTTATAATTTGTGGGGCTGCCGATGCCGATGGCGTTGATTTACCAACACAAATAAAAGATGGTAAAGTATTTATCGATATGGGCCTGAGTTCATCCAAAGACAACAATGTTGCAATTTACGATCCAGCAAAAGCAAATATTGACGAGTCAGATGATTTTGGTGGATTAGCAGACGACAAATCATTTGGCCGATTAGTTGATGGAACTGGTGACTGGAACACCTTATCTTCAAAAACTCCAGGAGCACCAAACGATGGCAGCGAGCCTACAACAGGAGCATTAGTAATTAACGAGTTTATGGCTAGCAACGATAGTTGGGATGTTCCCGGCGATAACGGCGACCAACCTGATTGGATTGAGATTTATAATACCGGCGACACACCAATTGACATGGGAGGATGGTATGCAACCGATGCTTTAGACGATTTGGTAAAATACCAATTGCCAACTGATAACCCAGGCCTTACAACAGTTCCTGCTCACGGCTTTTTGGTATTAATTTGCGATGGAGTTGGTGAAGGACTACATACTAATTTTAAATTAAGTAGTGGTGGTGAAGACATAGCAATTTCCATGGATGGAGTAACTGTTACTGATGGTTATAGTTATTGCGATACTGGTTGCGATTTAACTAATCCAGGTACTGATAATTCTACGGGACGCGATGGAGATGGTAATGCAGCATGGTTTGTTTTTGAAATGGATACCGACCGTCAGCCTAGTCCGGGAACTGCAAACAATTAGGATTATTCTTTAAATGAAGTTAGTGAAATTTATAAATATAATAATTGCCCCCTTAATCCTTCTTACATTGATTAGTTCGTGTAAAAAAGATAATGGGGGCGATATCCCCCCTATTGAAGAGCCGGGAAAACTTGAACAGATTAGTGAGTTTTCTCTTGAAATTACAGAACCTTCAGGGCTTTCATTTGGCCCCACAGGAAATACTTTACTAATGGTAAGTGATAATACAAACAAAGTGTATGAAACTGATTTAGAGGGAAGTGTGATTAGCGAATTAACCTATATCGGCTTAGACTTAGAAGGTGTAACTTATAATACCGATGAGCATTATATCGCTGTAGTTGAAGAAAGAGCACGCCAAATAGTTTTTTTAAGTTATCCTGAAGGTGTTGAGAAGGAACGATTTGACATTACCACTGGTGGAAATACCGACAATAAAGGCCTTGAAGGAGTTTCCTACAACACTAACAACAACGCCTACTATATTGTAAATGAAGATGTTCCTGGTGAAATGATTGTTTGGAGCAAATTGCATGGACACATTAGCAAAACTGAAATGCATTTTGCTTCTGACTATTCGGCAATTTTTGTTGACACAAAAAATGCTCAACTTTGGATAGTTAGCGACGAATCGGCTGCACTTTACAAATGCGACTACAACGCAGAAGTGCTTAAAAAATATGCTTTGCCCAACACTAAGTTTGAGGGAATAGCGGTAGATGTTGAACAACAATTGGTTTATCTGGTAAACGACAAAACCTTCAAACTATTTGTATTTAAAATTTTAAACTAATGGTAGCAGCAATAATTCCAAGATATGAATTCAGAATTTTCGGAAATAATCTTGATAAAATTGAAACCCGAATAAAAAAACTTTCCGAAAAGGAATTAACACGTAAAATGGATTCGGTGTATTTGCTTACACCCTGGAAAAGAAAAAATAATATTAAAATCAGGGAAGGTGTTATGGACATCAAACTTCTTGAACAAACACATGAATGCCTTGAACAATGGAATCCTCTGTTAATTGGAAAGTTTCCGCTTAAAGCAGAAATAATTAAATCTACTGTTTTTCCTGCACTGGGTATTGAAAGTCCTGTATTTGAAAGAAAAGAATATACTCAAAAACAATTTATTAAAGAAGTGGTTTCAATAGATCCTGATATGGCTGTAGCTTATGTTTGGAAAACAAGACATGCATATACCATTAACGAATGTATTACTGAAATTGCTGAAATTAAAGTAAATGGAACTTCTATAAAAACTATTTGTATTGAAGCGGAAGATCCTAACAAAGTATTAGAGGCAAGGAAATTACTTGGAATTGAAAAAAACACAGAAAATGTAAATTACCCACTTGCATTAAAACGATTTATTGGACTTGCACCTTTGCCCAACGACTGGAATAAAATTGAATTTTAATAAAAAACTATAATAATGACAAAAGAAAAAATGACAATAGGCGAGATTTCTAAACCCAGATTCGAGTTTAGAACTTTTGGTAGAGATTTTACCGAAGCCGCATATTTAATGTCAAGGCTTTCAGGCCCAGTTCCTGAAAAAGTATGGGAACGCCAGTCAACAGAAACCTACATTGTTTCTAAAACCAACGACGTTAATAACACCAAAATCAGAAATGGCAAAATGGATATCAAAACATTTGTTCAGTCTGTTGATGGTTTAGAGCAGTGGAATCCTTTGATGAAAGGAGAATTCCCAATAAAAGCAGAAGTTTTAGTAAATGAAGTTTTTCCTGCTTTTAAAGTAGATATGCCAAAACTTGAAAAAGATGAATATACTCTTGAAGAGTTTATGGGAATGGTAAAGGACAATCCAAACCTACAGGCTGTTACAGTTGAAAAGGAGCGTTTTGGATACATGGTAAACAACACTATTTGTGAAGTAGGAAATGTTTTCATTAATGGCGCTATGGTAGTTACCATTAATTCGGAATCAACTGAACTAGAAGATATTAAGAAGACTATTTCCGATGTTAAATTGGAAGGCATTGAAAACATCAACTACCTTCAGGCAATTAAAAGAATTACAGGAATGATTGATAAGAAATTGGCTAATTAAAAAATGAGTGAATGATTAAATAATTTACTCATTCACTCATTTAATCATTAATACATTTAATCATAAAAAAATGGCACAAGAAATAGAAAGAAAATTTTTGGTGGCTGGCGACTTCAAAACAGCCGTAACCAAAGAAACAAAAATAACTCAGGGTTACCTTTCTTCAGTACCAGAGCGTACTGTTAGGGTAAGGATAAAAGGCGAAAAAGGTTTTATTACCATTAAAGGCATTGGTAGCAAATCAGGCGCCAGCCGCTTTGAATGGGAAAAGGAAATTCCTGTAAATGAGGTAGAGGATCTTTTAGAACTTTGCGAACCGGGAGTAATTGACAAAACACGATTTATTGTTCCTGAACCCAGTGGGCTTAAATTTGAGGTTGACGAATTTTATGGCAACAACGAAGGTTTAACTGTTGCTGAAATCGAACTTCCGGCAGAAGACCACCCATTTGAAAAACCAAAATGGCTGGGTGAAGAAGTAACCGGCGATGCTAAGTATTACAACTCCATGTTGATGAAGAACCCATTTAAGGATTGGTAGAGAATACGGAAGTCAAAAAACAGAAGTTAGGAATTGATAATAATTAAGAATAAAATTCCAAAAGTCAATTTGCAAATAAATCATCTTGAACATCAACTTATAGAGGAAATAGAATAATAATGTCCAACAATAATAAACATATCGACACCAACGGCTTCGATCCGTTAGACATGAACAACTACCGCATCGAGAAGTTGCCTAAACGTTCAAAGTCTAAAGTTGAAACAATTCTGTCAAATATTGGCGGACCACTTGCTATTGTCTTATTTGTTCTTATTTATTTTGTTTTCCAACCATCGTTCCTCACAAATATTAATGCCGATTCGCTTAGCGATTTTGCACGCACTACTTATGATAAATTGGGTAGCACTGAATTTTCAAGGATAAACATTGCGATGATGGCTATTTTTATTGGTGCCATCATACTTTGGATGACCGAAGCCATACCCAATTACCTCACATCTCTCATATTAATTATTGCGCTTGTACTTACCGGAGTACTTTCTGAACAGGAAGCCTACGCCCAATTAGGGCATAAGGTAATGTGGCTTAATATTATGTCGTTTGTGCTTGCAAGCATGCTTGTTAAAACCGGACTTGCCAAACGATTTGCCCTCTGGTTTATCGTTAATTTTGGCAAACACTCATCTTCAATATTCCTTAGTTTTCTTGTAATTAACATTGTGTTGTCGGCATTTATTTCTGCCACAACAGCAAAGGCTGCGATTTTACTTCCCATTTTCATGGTGATATCTGCTGTTTATGGTGCCAGAGGTGGCGACAAGAAGAATAACTTTGGTAGGAATGTAGTGCTTCAAAATCTGTTTTATATAAATATTGGAGCAAGTGGATTCCTTACTGGATCGGGTGCAAACCTACTTGCAGCTGCGCTAATTACCGGGGCTACAGGAATCGATATTTTCTTTACCGACTGGATGAAAGCCAACTTAGTAGTTGCTATTATCCTAATGTTTCTGGGATATGTTGTGGCAACAAGAATTTTCTTTCCTTTGAAAAAGGAAGATCGACTACCTCAAATTCCGGGCGGAATGGAAAGGTTAAAAGAAGAACTGCATAAACTTGGCAAACCAAATTTTCAAGAGATTAAATCTGCACTTCTTTTTTTGGCAATCCTGGTATTTTGGTCAACCGATAAATATCATGGGATAAGCCCAACGGCTATTGCTTTTATTGGTGCTATTATCGCTCTCATGCCTCGCATTGGAATTGTAAAATGGAATGATGTTGACATCCCCTGGCATCTTATGCTTTTCTCGGCAGGAGCCTA
>Ga0164318_10005063_pt1 | contig 12736 bp, 9 predicted proteins | sample GuaBasSedimGuay9_FD_113734 | JGI IMG/M metagenome (GOLD analysis project Ga0164318, IMG submission 113734) | Subseafloor sediment microbial communities from Guaymas Basin, Gulf of California, Mexico - Guay9, Core 4571-4, 0-3 cm | ecosystem: Environmental > Aquatic > Marine > Hydrothermal vents >... | reverse complement strand
GAACTTCTTCATGACACCCTCCTTGGTGGTTGGCGGTAATCTTCCTTCTGCCTGTATGCCTCCTTTTGAGATCCGCAGACAGGCGGGGTCAAGGAAAAAGACTTCCCGGCCCCGGGCGGGTGCCGGACGACGACTGTTCCGCACCGAACCGGTTGCCCGCTCGAAAACCCGTTCAACAACCAAGGAAGTCCTCGACCTCTTGCCCGAGGTCGAAGACGTCCAGGAAGCGAATTCTGGTAGCTCCCGCGCTGGAGTCGCCCGGTTCTCCGGCGTGGACCACCAGGAAACGCTCGGGCCGGTAGGTGTCGATGAAGCTCCTGGCCGATCGGGAGAGGCGCTGGCGGACGGTACCGGCCTTCACCTCGCAGGCCAGCAGGCGCCCGTGGTGGTTGATCACGAAGTCTACCTCGGCCCCGGACTTGCTCCTCCAGAAGTGCAGGCCGTCCAGCAGCGGGTTGATGACCTTCAGCAGCTCGCTGAAAACCAGGTTCTCGATCAGCAGGCCGCGATCCCCGCGCTGATCGAGGGGCGCCAGGCCGCCGAACAGCAGGTTGCGTATTCCGTTGTCAACGAAGTAGACCTTGGGAGTGCTCTTGAACGCGGCGCGCTTTCCTCCGACAAAGGGACGCACCAGGCGTACCAGGTGGCACTCCTCCACCAGCCGGGCGTACTCGGCCACGGTCTCGTTGCTGATACCGGTGATGCTCGACCACTCGGAGAAGTTGCAGAGATTGCCGGCCTGGCTGGCCATCAATTCCAGCAGCCTGCGAAACGCCGCCAGGTGGCGGATGCGGAACCGATCGGAGGCGTCCCGCACCACCAGCGCCTCTACCAGCCCGGCCAGCTCGCGCTCGGGCTCGGTCGCCGATACCACCTGGGGATAACCTCCGAACACCGCTGTACGTTCCAACAACTGGTGCCTCCCCGGTTGCTCGGCACCGGAGGAGCCGGTTGCGACTGCTTTCAGCTCGGCCAACGAAAGGGGCAGCAGGAGGTGACGCCGGGCCCTTCCGGCCAGGGACTCGCGTGTCTTCGAGGCCAGGTCGAACGAGGAACTGCCGGTGGCGTACACCGCGAAAGGAGGCCGCCGATCGGCCACACCCTTGAGAAAGAACGCCGCCTCCGGCAACCACTGGATCTCTTCGAACAGCAAGGCGCCGGGCAGGATATTCAGCTCCCGCAGATCGGCCAGGAAACCCGCCGGCGACCGGAGCCACTCGCGGATGGCCATCTCCTCGCAGTTGAGCAGGAGTACCGGTTCTTTCATCCCGGCCAGGGTGTGCCAGATCAGCGTGGACTTGCCGGCCTGCCGGGGGCCCACGACCAGGCAGATATATCCGTCTGCCTGCAATCGCAGCTTCCTGGAAATGTAGCGCGCCGGCAGGAAACGCGACATCCACGATCCGGGATCCTCTCCTGTCAGCCAGGGATTGTCGGCCCGTATTGCCCTTAATACATGTTTTTTCATGCCCGGTTATACATTAAACCGGCCATATTCAAATGTCAATTGAAATTACCCATCTTTTTTTCAGGTGTTACTTGAATCTGGCAGGTTTGCAGGTATTTTCCTGCAAAAACAACTAGAAACAACCTGGCATGGCTATTCATGTCCGGGCGGGTACCGACTACCTGAACAAGCCGGTTCCTGCACTGGAAGGCAGCACCCGCCGTGAGTCGACGAACGTGTCGCCGGCGGGCGGCCAGAGGGAATTTGACCGCCGCCGGTGCCGGCCCTTACAATCGACGTCCATGGCTCCCACCGTGCTGCTTTGCGACAACTCCCCGGAAGGACGGGTTCGCGACGGCGGAATCGGCCTCGCGCTCTCAGAAAGGTTCCCGGCGACATGAGAGGAGAGAGACGATACCCGCGCCTGGCGATTGCCACCTGCCTGGTGGCGCTTCTGGCCGGGGGATTGCCGCCGGCCGCGGCCAAGGTGATCTACCCCCACGTGGCTTCCGATTCGCGGGGCACCTGGATAGCCACCGACACGGCCCTGGTCAACATCGTGGGCGACCTGTGGGTCTTCTACGGCCGGGCGGCCGGGCTCTGCTCCGACCGGGTGCGGGCGGTGGCGCCCGACGAGCGCGAGGTGTGGGCGGCCACCCCGCACGGGCTGGGACGCATGGACCGCTCCAGCCGCCGCTGGGAGTGCCTCGGCCGGCCGCAGTTGCCGGCCACCGACGTCCACTCCGTGGCCGTGGACGACCTGTGGGTGTGGATCGCCACGGCCGCCGGACTGGTGAGATTCGACAAGGTGCGCCGGACCTACCAGCAGGTGCTGGACGCGGCCGGCCCCGGCCGGCAACCCGTCTACGACGTGGTGTCGCTGGGGAGCACGGTGTGGTTCAGCGCCCGCGACGGTGTCTACCGCTACGACCGCCAGACGGCGGTGTGGCGGCGCTTCGGCCCCCGGGAGGGCTTCGACCTGGGCCCCGCCTACGAGGTGCGCCAGGCCGGCGAAAGCCTGTGGTTCTTCTGCCGGGACGGGTTGCTGCGCTACGACCTGCGCTCCGAGGCCGTCTCCTCCTTCGGCCGCGGCCGCGGACTGCGCCTGGGGCGCATCAGCGCCTTCGCCTCGGTGCAGGGAGAGATCTGGCTGGGCGGTGACGGCGGGCTGGACGTCTACACGCCCGGCGCCGACGCCATCTCCCCCTTCATCTACACCTCGGGAATGCCCGCGGGGGCGGTGACCGGGATCGTGGTGGCGCTGCCCTGGGTGTGGGTGTCGACCACCTCGGGCCTGGGCCGCTTCAACACCCTGCAGAAGGTCTGGGAGGAGAAGCGCGAGGAGGACGGCCTGGCCGGCAGTGACGTCCGGGCCCTGGCCCCGGCCGGCAGCACCCTGGTGGTGCTGCTGCCGGAGATGATGCAGGGCTACCTGGTCCAGCGCGACGACTGGGTGGACTACGACAAGGGAGACATCCTCTCGGGGCGGGCCGGCCAGCGCAGCGAGCCTTCCGCCTGGCGTCTCAACCTGGAGCTGACCCTGAGCGGGGAGGGGGATCTCTCCTGGCCCGACGGCGGCGACTTCTCCCACCAGGTGCAGGTGGTACCGGCACTGCGCCTGGGGGCCGGGCGCGCGCTCGACGGGGGGCGCACCCTGGACATGTCGGTCTATCTCGACCTGGGCGACGCCACCACCTCCGGGGTGCGCGACTACGACGCCGAGCTGCGCCTGCGCGGCGGGCCAGGCGACAGCCTGCGCGAGCTGCTGCTTTCCGACGAGGTACCCATCCGTCCCGAGGAGAAGCAGCGACAGCTCCTCGACGCCACCTGGCTGGAGGGCCTGGGTCTCAGGCAGTCGTTCGGCCGCTCCGGCTCCGGCCCGGCCGTGGAACTGGAAGCGGAGGCGGGCCTGCGCCGGGGAGTGCGCACCCGCGAGTTCTTCCGCGGCTCCATCGACCTGACCTACAGCCTGGCCCACCCCTACCTCACGCCGGGCTCCGACGTGGTGAAGGTCGACGGCATGATCCTGGAACGCGGGGTGGACTACATCATCACCCACACCACCGGCCAGCTTACCTTCCTGAACCCGGACGCCGTCAACGCCCTGAGCGTGGTGGAGATCACCTACACCTACGAGCAGGTTCCCCGCAAGGCCACCGCCTCGGGCACCTTGCTGGAGATGCTGCCCTGGGACAACGAGATCGGCGGCTTCAGCCGCTCCGGCCCGCCGGTGTACGTCACCGACGAGACGGGGCTCTACCAGCAGATCGACGGGGCCGCACCCAAGTACATCGACCGCGGCTGGACCGAGAGCATCTTCGCCTCCTACCGCGAGCGCTCCACCGAGGTGGGAGTGCAGATCCACGACATGGGTACGCCGGAACAGGCCCGCGACCTGTTCGACTACGACCGGCCGGCCTCCTACATCGTGCTCTTCGAGCAGGAGGACGCCCTGGCGGTGCTGGACCAGGGGCTGCCCTCGGGCTACGCGGTGAAGCTGTGGATGGATCGCTACTACGTGGAGCTGTCCATCGACGAGAAGAGCCGCTCGGCGGAGATCCTCATCGGCCTGTTCGCCTCGGCCATCTACTCCAAGAGCTCCCTGGCCGGCTCGCTGCGCGACAGCCTGCGGCCCTTGCTGGCCCACCTGCAGCTCGACACCCATCCCCTGCCGGGCCTGAGCGTGGGCGCCGGCTACCTGGCCAGCCAGGATCTCGAGGACCAGGCGGTCAGCGCCGCCACCGGCGTTCGGCCCGCCCGCTACCAGCTGGCCCTGGTCGACTGGCGCCTGGACCGGCAAATCGGCTCCGGGCCCTACGGCGGACGCCTGGTGGGCTACGCCCAGTTGGCCCGGAGCAACAGCGGCGGTGCCGCCGGTCCGCTGTCGGGCCGGGCCGCCGCCGGCAACATCCTCTACAACGGCCCGGCGCTGAACCTGCGCCTGGACGGCGAGGTGCAGTCCGGAGACTTCGACACCCTGGGCTCGCGCCAGACGGCACTGGGCACCTTCGCCGGCCAGGTGGCGGCCGACGGCACCTGGCAACCGCTTCCCTGGTTGCGGGCACGGCTGGTCTACGACCACCAGCGCTCCACCCCACCCGGCGGCGACTGGGCCGCCGCCTCGGCCGAGAACCTGCTGGGCAAGCTGCAGTTCATGCGCCGGGGCTGGCCCACCCTGTGGCTGCTGGGGGCGCGTTCGCTGCTGCGGGCGCAGGGCGTGAGCGATGCCAAGTGGCGGGCCGCCGGCAGCCTGGAGTACGACCTGGCACACGGGGTGCTTTCTTTCCTGGGCATGCGCAAGCTCACCGTGAAGGCCTACTTCGACCACTCGCAGAACGAGCAGTCCGGGGACGCCGGCGCCGGCACCCCGGAGGTGCTGGCCGCCGCCCCGGGGCTGGCCCAGAACATGCGCCTGGAGCTGAAGGCCGCACCCACGCGCACCGAGGACGGTTACGCCCGCTTCGAGCGCAAGGTCTACCGGCCCCGGGAGGGCGCCGCCGGGGCGCTGCCCCTGGAGTCCTGGGAGCTGGTGCTGGGAGCGGTGTCGCGGGCCCTGGACGGGGTGGTGCCCAGCATGAACGGCAAGCTGTCGCACTCGGACACCAGCGAGCAGGAGGGAGATGCCCTGGTGCAGGTGGAGCGGGCGCAGTCGTTGCTGTTCGGCCAGGTGGAGCTGTTTCCCGGCCGCTGGGTGGACGCGCTCGACACCCTGCAGCTGGCGGCCGGCTACGGCTACACCGACACCGAGGAGGCGCGCAACCGCAGCATGCAGGTACACGCCCAGCGCCACCACGTGGAAGGACGGCTGGCCTGGGGGCGCTACGACGCCCCCTTCCGCCTGGAGAGCCGCGGCCGCTGGTGGCGCGAGAGCCGGGGAGAGCACCAGGCGGTGGCCGAGCGCAGCCTGGAGCTCAACAACCGCATCACCTACCGGCCCATCTACACCTCGCCCATCACCCTGCGCTTCGACGTGGGGCTGACCGAGCTCGTTCCCCCGGAGACCGGCCGCAGCGGCAGCCGGCGCAACTTCCTGCCCTCGCTGGAATGGGAACGGCGCTGGTCGACCGACCTGGTCACCCGCCTGCGCCTGGAGGCGCCGGTGCAGCTGGCAGATGATTTTCCCGACGAGACCCTGGGGGTGGAGCTGAGCTACGGCCAGTGGACGCTCCGGCCCTGGGCCGAGGTACGCCTGAGCCTGCGCGATTTCTGGCGGGGCAGCCTGCTGCGGTTCACCGGCCGCCTGTCCTTCGGATGGAGCGACTGGTTCCGGTCCGATACCGGGGCCGAGCAGGCCTGGGAGCTGCAGGCGGCGTTGTGGATCGACTGGGAGCGAGCGGGCAGCTTCATCCTGCGCCTGGGCTCCATCTACACCCGGCACCGCTGCCTGGAGCGGGTGGACATCCCCTGCTCGAGCCGCCACCTGCTGCAGCCCAGCATCAAGGCCATCGCCCGCTTCTGATGCCCGTCTATGCCGTCTGTTGCTTGATCTCCAGCCGGCGGGGATCGATCTGACCCAGGCCGGCCTGGTGGGCCAGGCGCAGGTAGCGCACCTGGTGCGGTCGCAGCCGGCGGCGGTTGAAGCGCACCCGGCCCAGGCAGTAGGCGTCGGCGGCCACCGGGTCGCGGCAGGCCACCAGCAGGTTCGGCTGCTCCACCTCGCCCGGGCCCTGGGGGCCGTTGGTGACCATCACCCGGGTCATGTCGACAATGGTAAGTTGCGGCCTGACCACCCGGGCCAGGTCGGCGATGGCCTGGTTGATCTCCAGCATGGTGTGGAAGGCGGTGCGATCCCAGATGACGCCCATGAGGTTCTTCAGCCCGATGGAGGCGGCCACGGCGTCGTGGGCCTTGGCCACGGGCAGGTTTATCACCAGGTCGGCATCGAGCACCGCCCGGGCGATTTCCACCTCCTTGAGAACCTCTCCGGCGGGAACCGGCACCTTGACGAACTGCCGGCGCTCACCCAGCACTTCCAGCTGCACCCCGGCAACACCCCGGCAGGCGGCGGCTATGCCGTTTTGCTCGAGCGCCTCGGCGCCTCCCCGCAGCGGGTAGTCCACCACCAGCACCCGGCGGGCCCCGGCGTCGAGCACCTGCCGGCACAGCGCCGCCACCAGCTCCGGGCTGGTGTTGTTGCCCCACTCGGGAGGGTTGGCGAAGGAGGCGTTGGGTTTCACCACCACCAGGGAACCGGGAGTGACGAAGGACTCGAGCGACCCCAACGGCTCCAGGACCCGCTCCAGCATGGCCGCCGCTTGCTTGCCGGAGCAGACCGCGAGAACGCCCTTGGCGCCCGCTTGTCCTCCCCGAACCATTCCCCGGCCACCCAGCAACACCCCCCCGGCCAGGCCGGCCTTGAGCAGGTCGCGTCGCCTGATCATGTGCGCCTGCGCCGCGGCAGGAATACCAGCAACAGGAGCAAAAGCAGCGCCGGGCCACCGCCGGCCGGGCTCGAGCAGGAGCAGCTTCCCTCGACGACCGGCTCGGTACCGGCGTCCGCCCCCGCCTGGTCGGCGGGAGCACCGTCGCTGACACCGCCCTGGTCGGCCCCGGGATCGGCCCCGGGATCGGCGCCCGGATCGGCTCCGGGGTCGGCCCCGGGATCACCACCGGCGTCGGGGCCGGCGTCGGGGCCGGCGTCGGCGGGGCCACCATCAGGTTCCACCGGGATGTCCACCGACACCTCGCCGGAATAGTCGGAGACGTTGCCACCCACGTCCACCGCGGCCACGGCGAAGTAGTAGGTCTGGCCCCCCTGAAGATCGTCGCGTTGCACCTGGGTGACGTTGCCCACGTTGACCTGCCGGTCGTAGGAGAACGAGCCGTCGGAAGGATGGGTCACGCCCCCGGGCCGCGGGCTGGTACCATAGTAGAGCACGTAGTGGGAGACGGACTCGGCCTGGCCGTTCACATCCAGGGTGACCGCGTCCCAGCTGGCCTCTACGCTGGCCGCCGGCAGGGAGGCGGGCACCAGCAATCCCACCAGGATCAGCAGTAGCGATTTCTCTTTCATGGGGGTAATTGTAAGGGCAACAGCTGCGGCGGGTCAATGCCGCAGCCTATGATGTATTTTTCGTAAAATCTTTTATCGAGCCCACGACATCGTCCCGCCGCTCCACGGGCAGGAAGTGCCCCGCTCGCGCGAACAGCCGCAGCCGGCCCCGGGGCAGATGCCCGGCCAGGTATTCGGCGAAGTGCGGCGGGGTGAGCAGGTCGTCGCGGCCGGCCTGCACCAGCACCGGCACCTCGATGCCCCCTATGTCCGGGCGGCGGTCGAAGGCGTCGCAGGCCCGGAAGTCGGAAAGGGCCACCGGAGGCGGACAGGAGGCCCGGTCGGCCAGCGCCGGGGCGATCGTCTCCGGCGGCGTGTCCGGCGAGGCCACCAGGCGTGCCGCCCCGGACAGGTAGGCGTCGTAGTCGCTGGCGATGAGGTCGAGGATCTCCGGCATGACCCGCAGCTTCGCGCCCGTGGACAGCAGCACCGCCGCCGGGTACGCGCCCGGGCGGCGCAGCAGCATCTCGATGACGACGGCTCCGCCCATGCTGAAGCCCACCGGCACCACCCGCTCGAGTTCCAGGGCGTCGACGAAGCGCTCGACGGCGGCCGCCCGGGAGGCGATGTCGCCACCCGGTTCTCCACCGCTGCCCCCGCGGCCGGGCAGATCCGGCGCCAGGGTGTTCAGGCCGGCAAAGGCCTCCAGGTAATCGCTCCAGAAGGCCCCGGAGCTGCCGGCGCCGTGCACGAACAGCAGGGTGATTTTATCGTCCGCCGGCGGCCAGGTGCCCGCCCGGAAGTGAAGCCCGCCTGCCAATCCCGGTGGCAAGATGGCCGCTTACTTGTGCAGGTTGGGCGCGCAGACGACGTCGATGCCGGCCCGGGTGAGCGCGTCGGCGGTGCGGTTGACCGCCCGGTGCTTCTCCAGGTAGTTGCGCTCGAGCGCCGGCATCAGCCCCTGGGCCTCGACGTCGGACTTGGCCATGAAGTAGTCGAGGATGTCCGAGGGATGCTCCAGGGTCGGCTCCACCTCGGGCACGCCGCCCTCGTGCTTGGCGGAGATGTTGGGAACCTCCCGGGCCACCTCCACCAGTTCCTCGAGCCGGTCGTAGGGCTGCACCACGATCGACTTCCAGGTCTCCACGATGTGGTGCTCGATGCGGACGACCTTCTCGAAGCCGAGCTGGCGCCGGATATACGAGGTCTTGCGGATGGTGTCATTGTCCACGGAGTTGGCCAGGTTGAAGCCGATAAGCGAGGTGGTGCCGTCCGCGCGGGCGAACAGGCGTGCCCCCAGCAGTGTCCACAGGCAGGCGTAGGGGTTGTCGTTGCCCATGTAGACCGAGATCTTGAACTCGTTGTCGATGCCCAGCTTGTGCAGCAGGTAACCGACGAGCACGGTGCCGGGATTGACGTTGAGCACCTGGCGGATGCCGTACTTGGTGTAGTAGTGCAGGAACTCCTCGGCCCAGTCGAGCGCGTGGCGGTTGGGCTGGCCCACGCCGCCGAAGTAGCCGGTGATGGTCTCGGGGCCGCCCAGGTGCACGTTGGAGCCGTCGGTGCCCTTGGTATCGAGGGTCTCTACGTAGGAAGCGCCGAGCACCTGCATGGCCGCGGCCACGGCCAGGATGTCGCCGTTGTCCTCGACCTGTTCCTTCATGGCCCGCACGCGGATGTAGCGGCCGGGCATGAGGTTCTTTTTCTCGATGGCCTCCTTCGCTTCGGCGACGAGGAAGGGAAAGTATTGCAAGGCGCTGATCTCCAGGGTGACGGCGTGCTCCGCGTCGAGGCTCATGGTGTCGGCCTTGTCGCCCAGCACCCGGCGGCGGTAGTCGGCCCTGGAGACGAAGGCGCCGCGGTCGCGCTGCTCCATCAGCCACTCGACGTCGGCCAGGTAGCTCGAACCCGACTCCTTGAGCCGGGCCAGCAGGTTGTCGAGCCGGCGGGCCTCGCGGGCCCGGCGGTTGATCTCCTCGGGGCCGCCGAACTTCTCCACCAGGCGCAGCACCTCGTTGATCACCTCGTTGCCCGGATCGAGCAGGAAGTCGTTTATGGCCTTGACGTGTTCGTCGGAGATCCTGAGTCTTTCCCTGAGATCTGACATGACCTGCACTCCTTTACGGGTAGGGGGGAAACATCACTTCTTGAACTTCGCGGCCATCTTCTCGAACTTGGGGTACTCGCCCTCGATCATGCGGTAGCAGTGCTCCTCGGCGGGGAAGGCGCCCGAGCGCACCTCCTCGGCGTAGCTGGAGATGGCACCGGTGACCACCTCGGCCACGTTGGCGTACTTCTTGACGAACTTGGGGGTGAAGGCCTGGAACTGGCCGATGAGATCGGAGACGATGATGAGCTGGCCGTCGGTGTGCATGCCGGCGCCGATGCCGTAGACGGGGATGGGCAACAGCTCGGCGATGAACTTGCCCACCTCGGGAGGCACCGCCTCGAGCAGCAGCAGCTGTATCCCCGCCTGGTGCAGGGCCACGGCGTCTTCGATGAGCGTCTCGGCCGACTCCACGGTGCGCCCCTGGGCCTTGTGACCTCCGAGCTGCCCGGAGGACTGGGGAGTGAGCCCGATGTGGCCGCAGACGACTATGCCGGCGTCGAGGATGGCCCGGATCTGCGGGATCACCCGCTTGCCGCCCTCGAGCTTGATGGCGTCGCAGTCGGCCTCCTTGAGGAAGCGCACGGCGTTGGCCACTGCCTCGCGCTCGGAAAGCTGGTAGGAGCCGAAGGGCATGTCGCCCATGACGAAGGTGTTGGGGGCTGCCCGCCTGACCGCCTCGCAGTGGACTATGCACTGGTCCATGGTCACCGGGATGGTGCCCGGGTAGCCGTATACGCACATGCCCAGCGAGTCGCCCACCAGGATCATGTCCACCCCGGCGGCCTCGGCGAACTGGGCGGTGGGAAAATCGTAGGAGGTGATCCACACCACCTTGCGGCCTTCCTTCTTCATCTTGTACAGGTCGAGAATGCTCTTCTTTCTCTTCTTGTTGGCCATGATATCGCGCTCCCTTGGGACTGGTTAACGTTTGGCCCTGATCAAGCCCGGACCACGGGTGCTTGTCAAGGTGAAAGACACTGGCCAGGTGAGGCGCGGCGGGCTATTATCGGCCCCGGAGGAAAAACATGGATCTGCCCCGCTGCGCCAAGACGCTCATCGGCTCCCTGCCGCACACCGACCCCGAGCGGGCGGTGCGGCTGGTGCTCGAGCACCTGGAGGAGATCCCCATCTTTCCCGAGCTGCCCCGGCGGGGACTGCTCGAGGAGATGATCGGCTCCCACACCTCCGGGCTGCCCGGGCTGGTGGTGGACGAGCGGGGCAGGCGCCTGTACGTGGACACCGGCCGCGACCTGGCCGACGAGCTGGCGGCGTTCTACCAGCGGGTGCTGGAGGCCGAGCGGACGGGCAACCTGGACGGCTTCGCCATCGACGGCGAGCACTCCGCCGCCCTCGAACCGGCGGCCCGGGCCCTGGCCGGAAGGGGGGTGAAGTATCCTCTGGTCAAGGTACACATACCCGGCCCGGTGACCTTCCAGCTCGGCCTCGAGGACGCCTCCGGCCGGCCGCTGTACTACGACCCGACGTTCTCCGACGTGCTGCTGCGCCAGGTGGAGATGCAGGCCCGCTGGCTGGTGCGGCGCTTCCGGCCTTACGCGGAGCGGGTGCTCATCTTCCTCGACGAGGCCTCGCTGGCCGCCTTCGGCTCCTCCGGTTACCTGGGCGTGTTGCGCGCAGACGTCGTCGACCGGCTGGGCAGGGTGGTGCGCCCGCTGCAGCGGCAGGAAGGAGCGCTGGTGGGCATCCACGTCTGCGGCGGCACTGACTGGCCCATGGTGATGGAGGCCGGCTTCGACCTGCTCAACTTCGACGCCTTCGCCTACAGCCGGGCGCTGCTGGCCTACGCCGGGCAGGTGCAGGAATTTCTCGCCCGGGGCGGCCTGCTGGCCTGGGGGCTGGTGCCCTCGAGCCACCACGTCGACACCGCTTCCGCCGGGGAGCTGGCCAGGCGGCTGCTGGAGATGGTCGACGAGCTGGCCGGGGCGGGTCCGCTCGGGCGCGACGACATCCTGGCCCGTTCCCTGCTCACCCCGTCGTGCGACCTGGGCACCCTGAGCGAGGCCCGGGCCGAGCGGGCACTCGACCTGCTCGACGCCCTGGCCGAGCGCATCCAGCCCTTAACCCGCTGACACACCGGCAGAAACCCCGGGGACAGGCCCGGTGGTTTCGGTGGTTTCCGGAGGGTTCGACCACCTAGAAGGAGACGGTGGCGTTGATGGGCCAGTGATCTGAAGGGTACTGGCCGCCCTGCCCGTACCCGTGCAGGTCGGCGCTCCACTGCGGGCAGGCGAAGGAGGCATCACCGGCCACGAAGATGTGATCGATGCGACTGCCGGTATCGTAGTCCGGAGCCGGTGACAGGTTGCTGTCGACCCGCCACTGCTCGGCCATGTCGAAGGTGTTGCTCAGCCTGAAGCCGGAGCCCGCCACTCCCTCGGTCAGTATCCGGTAGGCCGTGTCGGCGGGCTGCGAGTTGAAATCGCCGGTGACCAGCACCGGCAGCCGCTCCGCCGGGGGAGCCGTACGCTCCAGCAGCAGCGGAGCGGACAGCTCCTGGCTGGGGGAGTTGTTGTCGAAATGGGTGGTGATGAAGTAAAAGGACCGACCGCTGTCGATGTCGAGAAAGCGCGCCCAGTTAACCAGGCGCGGCAGCTGCAGGCCGTCGGCAAAGCCCGCCGACCAGGGCTCGTCCGGGGTGGGGCTCAACCAGTAATAGCCGTTGTCTTCCAGCCGGAAGCGCTCGGCCCGGTAGAAGATGGTGGCGTCCGGGTACTCTTCCAGGCCCAGCGGGCCGGGGCTGTCACCGACGAAGTACACGGCCCGGTAGCCGTCCATGAATTCGAGGAACTGATCCACCTCGGAGACCCAGGTCAGCTCCTGCAGCCCGGCCAGGTCCGGGGCGTTGCGCTGCATGATGTCGGCGAAGTAGCCCAGCCGTTCTTCCCAGGGAGCGTACTCGTTGTTACAGAAGGAGCACAGCACGTTGTAGGTCATCACCCGTATCTCCAGGCGCTCCTCGCCGCCGCCGGAGCAGGCCGCGGCCAGCACCAGCGGCAGCAGCAGCATCCACTTCACCTTCATGGCTCTCACCTCCCTGCGAAAAGTACCGCGGTGGCGACTTGCCGGCAAGGCGACCCGCCGAGGGTGTGTACGGAAATCGGACACGTGTCCGGATTCCGGTCCGGCCGGCGGCCCGGCCCGCGGGCCTGTCCCCGCTTCAACAGGTTGT
>Ga0164318_10005062_pt1 | contig 12737 bp, 12 predicted proteins | sample GuaBasSedimGuay9_FD_113734 | JGI IMG/M metagenome (GOLD analysis project Ga0164318, IMG submission 113734) | Subseafloor sediment microbial communities from Guaymas Basin, Gulf of California, Mexico - Guay9, Core 4571-4, 0-3 cm | ecosystem: Environmental > Aquatic > Marine > Hydrothermal vents... | reverse complement strand
CACTCATCTATATCCCGACACTCGTCGATGATTCTCAGATCCATAATCTCGCTTAGGGTATTCTCAAACTTCCCTTCCTCGGTCATGATAATTGCAAGATCGTCTTCAATCTGATTCCAGGTAGCGCCATCGCACCTTCTTAGTGCAATCGGTTTCTCGGCCAGCTTCTCTAACACCTGATAAGAAGGCCCAATCTTTATCAAATTGTGTTTCAATTGACGAACCAAATCCAATGACTCTGTGATCAAGTCCTCATAGAATTTATTAAGATGTCGAGTGTCTCCGAATCTGTCGCCGTCTTGATAACTTTTCATATTGTTGAGTAGAGCGCCTTTAATCATCTCTGCTCTCTCCATCCACTCGTTGCTTTCGATTTCAACAACGCCGTATCTGGAAATTTCGACAGCTTTAATCATCAGTGAGTAATACATGCATGCAAGAGCCGCGACAGCACTTGGTGAATTCATACCATCCGCTGCTCTCAACTCGACATGGAGTCTGCTCACATCACCTGTGTTGGAAGAGAACTGTGTATAGTTATAGTTTACCCAACCATACTTGTTCCCACCTGACTTATGAGATACTTCTTCCTTAACTGCACTCATGCTGTTTAGGATAGCAGATATAGGTAGAACAGACACTCTGAATTTCTCCCATCTGGTCAGGCGTTCAGGTTCATCTAACGCCATCACCATCCAAGTCATCGCGTTCTGATACCTTCTAACAAGTTGATGGAAATTAGCAAGAATGATGGACGGCATGTCTTTCTCTAGCTCATTGATTTTATTGGGGATGCTGGAGTTGCTACCATCAGGAACCACCTTACCATAATAACTGGCAAGCAGATGCATATGAATACTACATCTTTCATTGAGATAGGCACCATGTTTGACTGAGGTATCGATGATTTTCTTAGCCATCTTGTAGAACTCCCAGTAGTCCACACGCCTTCCAATTGTGATAACCTCTGCACCCTTCTTACCCAATAGTGAACCGTCTGTAGTGATGCTGTGCACACCACTCTCATTTATGGTACCATAGGTATTACTGGGGCGGAATCGTTGCTTCATGGTCTCCCTGATGTGCTCTGGGCTCTTTTTGGGATCGTATTTGAACTCGCATCCCTTACAATCCACGGTGAAGTCGGTGCATATAAAGCATGTACTCACGAAATTAGGGCAGTTGATTCCATGACATGCAAGTTTGTAATGTTTGCACTCCTCACAGTTGTCTTTCTTGCATTTGTCACTGGCATTGAGGCATCGAGCACGCAATCTCACACTTTCGCATTCTTCTCTCAGCGCACACTGCGCCCAGCAATCATTATCATTCATTCGAGCACATGGACAAGCATTACTCTCACCTTTACAGGTGCCATTCTTTTTATTGGGCAAGTTGAATTCAAATTCCAGCCCGACTTTAAGAATTTTATGCAGATTACTCTTCCAGTACGCTACATCTGCTGCTGAGAGTGCTGGATAAATGTCATTTTGAATGAAAGTCCATTTGTCTTGCGTGTTTCTCATCGTAAAACCTCCCCCAATTCTCCTCAATATTATTACCGAACTGAATTCCACTAAACAAATACTCAAAGAATCTATCCACCGACATCTTCCTTGTTTTGTATCCGACCATCTGACGCACGTCGTCATATATAGCATTCAATCTACTGAATGCATAAGTTGTATCAGGCACACATATCATAGAAAATACATTTTGATTGTCCGGCATGTTTGGGTATAGTTCTTGAATGTGTTGGGTGCATTGCATCTCCTGTAGATTCATAAAGTTGTCAGTGCACGCATTGATCCTACTGACTATGTCCTCTATTACCACCGCACCCAACGCTAGAATTCCCTTGGTTAGAATTGGATGTCTCAATAGTGACCCGCCTGGAACCCTGTACTCTAATGTCCTGTTGTCAATCCTGAACTCCCCAGGTTTACCATACTCGATATATGTTGATGTTCGTCTTCTTATATCCGTATTACCTTCTGGAATTATGGAAGGGACACCAACATAATAATCCATGGCCTTCACTACTTGTCTTATCAGTGTTTTGACATTTCTCTGAAAGCCAAGCATCTGATACGGGACACCATAATGAAGATGGAACCCAGCAGTAGCACCTTGATAGTTAGAAGCACCATAGAACATTAGGTTTTGACTGACTTGTGGTTTGAGATCAAGCATCATCCTTGCTTTGACTATGAGATTCATGATGTTGTCCGTTACTATGCTCTCGTCCGTACTTGGAAGGGGCCTGAACTCTAAGAGCATTCCATCGTTTCCAACGTCGCCACTTTTACCAAAGTAAGTCCTGGCGCATACCATACCGCTGTTTCTACGGTCAACTAAAAATAATTCTGGGTCACAGCCAAGAGTGATGTTGTTAACCGTCTCAACGTCTTTTGTTCTGAATGTATCACCTTTTATCAGGTCGAATACTTCTGAAGTAACGTACACTGATAAAGGATCTGTTGCTACATCTTCCTTAAACGCTGGTGCTACTTGAAGGTTTACAATACCACCCTTCTTTGTCTTCATATTAATAAAATCATGAGTGCTCAAATCGAATTTCTGTCGACAAAATAATGGCACTCTTGCTACACGATTTTCGAACCCCCTGTTCCAATCGCATTCCTTTGTCATTGTGTCTGAAATTTTTATTCCTATCTCCATGTAAAATCACTCCCCTTAATAAGGTTCTATTGATAGTCCTAATTTTTCGTAGACGTTTATCCGGCAGTTCTTACCTCTACCAGCATGGAATTGATTTTTCAATACACCAATATCCACATCTACATAATCATATACTATCGCGTCGGTTTTACCAGGAGCGGTTCTTTGAATCCTACCAACGAGCTGTTCTGCTTTACTCTCAGCTCTGAATGGCATGGCGATGAAAGCCCTATTAAGAAAGTCCACATCAAATCCCTCACCTAACAGAGAGAAGGTAGTGACAAGCACGGTGATTTTATTCTCATTGAAACGTTTCACTTGTTCTTTAACGTATTTCTTTGAGTAACTACCAGTGGCTATACCTGTTTTATCCCAGCCAGTTGAAATCAGTTCGAATAGGTCTTCACAGTGTACTTTCCTATCGCTGATTACTATACAAAAGTTTCCCTTAGCTGCCTCTGTTATTACATCACCAACGATGGTGTGGTTACGAGACCTGTTGCCGATGATGTTATCCTTAAGTATTCTTTGGATATTGTTATCTTCAACTCTAGGAGAGTGTATAGTTCTGTATCTGACTACTGGTTTCATTATACCACCATGTTTTTCCACTTCATCAATAGGTATGGTCACCTTTGGCCAACCAATGGCTTGAAACATTATTTGTTCTAACTTGTCCCGTCTATATGGTGTGGCGGTCAAGCCATATAAATAATAACTGTTTAGCATACCTATTACATCCATAAAAGTTCTTGCCGGTGCATGGTGTGCTTCATCCAGTATTACCAAACCAAACCTGTCTCGTATAGCGAGTAGATCTTCTGGTCTTCTAACTAAGGTTTGAACCATACCTATAGTGAGTATGTCGCCAATTTTCCATTTACCCCTACCGAGAAGGCCTATCTCCCCGATAGATGGTAGGAATGACTTAGCTCTTTCCTCAGCTTGGTCTGCTAATGGCCCAGTATGGGTGAGCCATAATGCAGGTTGTCCCAATAGTGGTACTAAACTCAAACCAATAACGGTCTTACCACTGCCAGCAGGTGCTACTATAAAACCCTCAGTCTCACCTATAAGTTTAAGCACAGCATCGTATTGATAAGGTCTATATTTTATCTCCCTAGAATCTATATGTAGAAAGTCAAACTTAGATCTGTTATCAACCAATGTGTAATTTGTATCAGTTTTTTCAGCAGTTGTTATTAGTTTTTCTCTTAGACCACGTGGAATCAACAGGCTGTTATCAGGTAAGAAACTAAAATTATATAGATGTGGGTCTAGCCCCCACAAACTGCGCCCGGCTTGTTCTGCTTCCGCATACTTAGGGTTTGGCACCTTCAGTATGCTTATTAACCACTCCTGTATCGCCGATGGCGCGTTTTTCACTCGAATTTTGTTCGATAGTTGTATTTCCATCGCCTAATATTTCCCTGATTTCATCAATGAACTCTGGATTACAGATGAAGGTAGGATAAGGTTGCACTACAACCCTTCTTTTCTTCTTTTTACTCCTCTTCCTTCTTCTGTTTTGTTCCGCAATAAGTTTAGGGCTAGTCTTGAGTTCACCATTCAATTGGTTTCTGAATGAGAGGAAACAATCCTCTTCGTACTCACATCTATTGAGCTCGTCCCAGGAAGTAAACTCACGGCCGCAGACACCTGACTCACAGAATATGTGTCTCATTAAATACATCAGGTTGTCATCACTTCTCTGACTTGCAGGATTAGCTGAATTTTCTATCCATGTAGTCACTTCCAATATTTTAGGGAAAGTTATTTTAATAAAACGTTTCGGATTCAATTTATAAATCTGATTATAGCAGAAAAAATTATGCATCCTAGCTTCATCAGTTTCACAAAGCTTACATTTAGCGCAGACAATTTCTCTGAACTCGACCTTGCTAAACTTATGCTTATTTTTCTTCTTCCTTTTTCTGCCTTTTCTCTTTCCCATATTTATTTCCCAAAGACCTCTTTAGCTGTTCTGCCATCAGCTGTTTTCCAGAAAGTCCAACCGCTACGCCGGACCCCACTGGCCGCTTGAGCTGCCGCTGATAGAGAACTGTATTTTGACTCACCTATACAATAACCATCTTCTGTTACTGTTAGGAGAAGGGTACCATTTCTAACTGACGTACCCATGAAAATTGTCCCTGCTGGGATTCTACCATCACTATTTGAATTATAAGCGTTGTCATTCTCTCTTCTGTCCTTAGACAAGGCTCTGAAGCCAGAGTTAATCAACTCGGTAAGCTGATTAACCCTGTCTTCCATTGCTTTTAGTCTATCGGCCACAGACAGCTCTTCAGGATTAGTAATGGTAGCAACACTTGTCGAGTTATGCGCCCTACCAAGAGCAACTTTTGCTCTGTCCATGAATTACTCCTTATCATTGTGGAAGTGGTGGAACACCGCCGCCTGCATCTCCTGTAGGCTCAAAGGGTTTATGCCCCAGGTCAAACTTTTTGACCACAAAACGATGCTCTATGGAACCATCAGCAGTTGCCCAGGATTTATAATAACACCAGGCGGCTAACTGACGGAACTTTTTGATATGTCCCTGTTCAATAACTCTGACAGGCCCGTCGGGTTCAACCATCAGCGGTACGGTGAGCTCAGTATCAATGTACTGATTGTTCGCACTGCGTGAGGTAAACTTTGTCCTCAGGTTGAGGAATGCATACCCATCATTCATGACAGGATCCTCGGTGATTTCACCTTGGAACATACAATGGTTAATCATGGGCCCTACGAATCGTTTTTTCTCACCCATTTTACACCTCTCTTTCTTTTTGTTTAGGTTTCTTAGGCGCTGGGCCTATATTTTCTTTGTGGAGCACCACACAATATCCCCTTTTACCGAGACCATCGCAGCTCGCTCCACCGACATCTTCTCTCAACTCCACAAAAACCTTACCTTTGGGAAGGTGTGATAGGATAGAGCATTCCATTCCGTTCAAGGCTTTGTCTTTGAATGAGACATTACCCTTCACGATTCGGTCAGTGTTGGCAACCTTGAACACCTGTTTGATATGACGTGGTTCAATCCAGTAACCATAGCCATCAGGACATGCCCCATCAAGATTGTGCCAGCCATCAGTACGCTTCTCTGAACGTATACCTATCTGGGGGCCATCGCCCCCATCACGCCGGATGATTTCTATGGACACCCTTGATCCTCTATGAAGATGACCAAGATTATCTATGGCAATTAGGATGTCACCTGTGGTTACTTTTTGGCCATTAACGGTGATGTATTCCTTTCGCGACATTTAATTTTCTCCCGAACATGCGGTTCCTTATGTGTTTCTTCAGGTCTTCTTCGTGTAAGGAAGGTTCTTCTTTCCCTTCCAAAACTGTGTCCAGACATTCACATAAAGCGGTACATGCTTCTTTTATGTTTTCATCTTTCAAAACAGCTAACTCCTTTTCCTCTAATATTTCATCCAATTTAGTGCGAACCAATCCTGCTTTACCGGAGACCGACCACTTGAACATCCGACTTGGGATGTCAACTGCAGGCGCTTCAAGGAGATTTAATAACTCAATCCCCTCAAGCTTACATCTACTAGCATAATAGATTAAGTTTTGTTCCCTGACTATTCTGGCTATGATGTTAGACCATCCATTTTCCTTAGCAAGCTCGTGGTATCTAACCAAGTTAAACTGCGGTCTAGACAGCTCCTTGGCTTTTCTCCTTATGGTATCGCAAATTACGCTACTTATATGTTCGTTGAAGCCAGCCTGTACTAGCTGTGCTACATTGCCAGTACATGTGGCGTCGATTACTATCTCATGGAGTGATTGACCACCATGTTTCTGTTCGAAGACTGATTGAGCTGCCTTCTCCATAAACATTTCGATACCTACCTCCAGTTTCTTATTCATTTCCAAACCAGAGTTCTCCATGATACGCATAAGATTGTATGTCAGAGCGATGACTGGCCCCGTTTGAGCTTTTACACCAGTATTCTTCTCAACTATCTCAGCGTGTCTATCGTTGGTTAGGCATGTGAATGGCTGTATATTATAATCATTTAACCTCATACATTTAATATGTGGCGCACCTTTGCGAATATTCAACCGCTTAATTTCATCATAGCAGGTCTTGTTCGGGTTGGTGAACTCTTTTCTCAGTATGTCTTTTGCCTCGTCTGTATGGAACGAAGCTATGAACAGAGTATCCCCATCAAAGTCCAGGTTCTGTGACACCAGCGAATTGCCAGATACTCTTATAGTATATCTGGTGTTCGGGTCGTCGCTTATCTTGACCTTTTGTGGTCTCACTGACGCGAAGCCCAAACATGGGAACCGCTCAGTCAACACTATATCTCCATTCGAAACCATAAGAGTGTCAGCCATGTCTCGGTGTATCTCTATAGTGTTCCTGTCTAACCCATTGGACAGGGTTGCGACAGCTTTGGCAGCAAACGGATATCTTACAGACATTGCATTGGTACTAATATCACCGCGCTTTGTCCCCAGAATTCCTGCTATCCTTGCAAAGTATGTTCTGATAGCACTATATAATAGAGTAGTATTAATAGCCTCTTCAGGGTGTTGCAGATACCTATGAGACAACGCCACCACATTATTTATTAACACACCAATATCATTTAGTCCAACTTTCCCAGTGCTGTGTCGCCAACACCGGCGTAGAAACACACTCGGTATGTATAATTTATCGATGGTATAAAAGTCAACCACATTTAGCATAGCAGGGTCTATCATCTGCATTGGTAGCCCTTCCACTGCCACCTCTCCCTTCTCTTTATCCCACATAGTTTGATAGAGAACTGGGAGTTGCATGATAAATCCATCAGGCTGGTAGTGATCATCTACCACTGTACCTTCGATGGCACTATGATTTACTATTGTCCCGCCAGTTTGATCCAGAGGAGTGATGTCGGCTACATTGATAATCGGTTTATTGGCGGGCAGTATCCCCTTCTTTGATGCAAGGACTGCCAACTCCTCGTGCAGGTTCTCTGTTCCCTGCATATACGACATAATCTCGTCGAGGATGGGGTTGCCTTTACCGAACCTGGTCTCAAGCGCTCTGAATTCAATGGTAGAGAACTTTAACCCGGCAGTTCTCAGATCTTTACCATTGGTTTTGATGGTGGCGTTTTCCTTCCAGAGCTGATACTCTGGATGATTAATGACACCCCAGAACACTTTCCCACATACACCAGTCAACTTGCCGACATATGTTTCACACTCCCATGTGGCGTCCACGTTGAATCCGTGGTTCACCAGCGCCGCTTGTATCTCTGCTAGGGGCTGTTGAAAGTCATCCTTCACGACGAGCCCTTGGTCGTTAGTGATGTTATTGACCATAGCTTCCAACAGTTGGCCAAAATTCTTTCTCTTGCCGATGGACTTAGCAGAAACAATGACATCTATCTTAACCAATTCACCAGTCCGTGGGTCCTTGGCATGCCCGAGCGGCTTCAGTCTGATAACGCCCTTGTTACCGTGAAAGTTCGTTATCTTTGTACCGTCACGCATCTTCAGCTTGTAGGCCACAATCACATTGTGTACAACAGTTGGAATGCCACCTATGTTGGTGTAAGACAGGGTTATCTTGTCCACCTTAGCTGAATCTGCAACGGTGTCGAACTTCTGGATGCCACCATCAACATTCCTGCTTAAGATAGCACCATACTTCAACTTCTCCCCAGGCTTGACTGACAGTTCACCAAAGCATTGAAACCTGCGATGATGTGTGATAGTCTTGTTCGCATGGGATACATCTACTACAATTTGATCCTCGAAGTTATCTGGTATGTCTGCGAACAGAGTAAACCAATTCCAACCAGTCCTCTCCACGCCTTGCTTTATGAGCTTTTCCATGGATTCGGATCTGATTAGCGGTTTCTCACCACCCAGCATACCGAGAGTCGAGTATAAATTTCTCTGAGGGTTGTGCCACCTCAACCCGAATGGTGTATACCGTCTGACGTCGTCAGTAAGAATATAATTCTTGTCAGCCAGAACACCATCGGACAATCCCAGAGCTGTCCAACCTCTGTCGAAATACTTCTTCGCCTTGGTTGTCTGATAGTCCAGTCTCTCTTTCGGGCTGGATAACTCATCAAACAGCGGGTCGATAAATGCGAGACGTCGATTCATCATCCAGCTATTCATGAATGTCTTGTGCAGAGGCATCTTACTCACCAGTTCATTGATTGCCCGTTGCAGATTGTAAATAATCGTAGCAGTGTTCTCATTTTGAAATGAATAAATAATCTGCTGAATGAAAGGAGTTTTCTTTACATAAGGCTTAGAAACTATACCTGTTGGATCCCCACATATAATATAATACATGGTTGTCCAATAGTCAAGGGTTCCACCTGTGTTTTCCACAAAATAATTACAGAGAGCTCTACGCACTTCGTGCTGATCTACAAACCATACACTATTCTCCTCTACTGGAAGAGGAAGTGTAACAGAGTGAGTCTCTTTACCATTTGTGAATGTTAACCACAGATCATTATCCACTACGCTAGGAAGCATTCTAATGTTACATTTGCTGCCACATTTCTGCATCTCTGCAGTGCCTCTAGCGAAGAAGTAACTCTCAATCCTATTTTGTAACCACTCATTCTTACCTGCCGGGTTATCTTGCATATGGGCTCCTTTTCAACTAGTTGTGGTTAATGTTTGGTTTAATCCTCCTTTGTCTCTTGACCATCCCCAACCAACCCCAAAGTCCTGTGAGAGAGACCCCGTAGATGGTTGCCGGTGGTGATCGTATTTTTTATGATCGTCTTGTTAACGTCCTTAGTAGATATATTTAACAGTGTTTTTATACTACCATTAAAGAACATGACAGCTAAGTTGACGCACAATGTTTCCTCATTCAATTTTCGTTTACCATTCACATGGTTTGTTGTATGTAGCACCATACTCTTTGCTGTCGTTTTGGAATATATTGAGATGATTGACATCAATCTTCTTATGAAGCGTGTTTTCCTTCCGTGGTCATTCCCGATGAGACTGTTGGCACACTCTGTTCTATTAACCTTACTGTTTACTAGGTCTCTCATGAACTGGGAGAAATCTTCATCGTTCAAATCAAAGTATCTCCTGTGGTACGCACTTAATGGGTCAATTACCGACGCATAGTGTACTATATTGGAAGTCATTACAGAATGGAACCATGAAGTAAACTCACCATGATCTTCAATCATATTTATACCACAGTTGATAATGGGGCACGCGATAACAATTGGTAGACTGTAGTCCACACCACAGTCTTGGTGGATGTCTTTCATACCAGACTTGAAAATACTTTCAATTTGTCTGTTTATTTTACCTGTTGTAATTTTTTGTTGGGTTATGATGGGAAATATGTTTATAAATTGTTTCTTCTCCAGCCTGCCTTTCGGTTTTTCAAATCCATATCTTGTGAAATAGGCTGTGCAAACAGAGGCGACAACGTTAAGGCCGCGTATGAATATAGGTTCAAATGCAGTTGATATATTACCAAGGCTACCGTGCTTAATACCAAGTGTCTTTTTCTTTACCGAACTTTCAACAATTACAATTTTCACGCCGGGATAAAACATTCTCTCCTCCACCCATATTTATTTTTTAAATCTAATAAACATTTCGACCACGATTAGAACATAACATTCGCCTTGCTTTTGTTATGACGTTGTCTATCGCGCAACTGTGTTATCTTTTCGAGCTTAGTCGTATGATGTTTCAAAGTAGCATCCGCTGTTTTTTTATCGACCCCAAACAATTTGGCATTTTTATGAACATGTACGATGGCATCATACTCCAACTTGGCTGTCTTTAGTTTATAAGTAACATGACTTTGGGCAAGAGCGCTGGAAATTTTTCGCATTTTCCTTACGAAATCTTCTCTGACGCCTCCAGCCGTGTATTTTTCGAACATATCCACATGTTGTTCATCATTATAATTACCACTCATGTAATCATTCATAGCACTCATAATATTCATAATGTGTTTGTTATCTTTCGGCCACATTCTGAACCCACTAGTTGACCTGCGCAGTTGGCTCAAATATTTTGCATGGCAACACGCCCATGCTAAGAAATCATGACCATCCATCTCCATTGTATGGTTAAAGGACAGTGGCTGTGGTTCTATCACTACATAATATCGTCTGTCCAGTGGTGGCATATGATCTGCCGTCTTAGACATTTCCATTATGTTTTTAGTATTGAATATTGGAAAGGATATCTCATTGAAATCTAGTCTCTGTTTCCCACCTTTCCCTCTACGGATAGTAATTACGTGAAAATACACGACATTAGCAAAGTCTAAATCCCTACCTTTCACAAACGATAACAACCCCAAAGTGCCAGGCTTGTAGACACCATCTTCAGAGTTGGTGCCTACTTTATATGGTACACCACATCCACTTATATTACTCTGCAGTATTTTCATAAAGCTTTCACCTCTTTCACAAATAAACATTCATCGTTGCTGGTATTTAAGATAATCTCATCTCCTTTCCCACCAACTTTACCCCGTTCCTCGTTGGATACCATGGCCAGCTTGTCTGAAATAAATAATGTTTTTGCAGGAACATCTTTATCACTTCTCGATTTCACGGTCATGACCAGCCGCATGTCTTCTATGCTCTGGAGTCCCATCAAATCAGATAACGGCAGACTTTCCTTGGTGTAAATCTTGTTCTGAACCTCTTTGTCATTCAACAGTGCATTAAACTCTTCATTGGTTATCAGCCCAAGAAGACGGCCACCGTACTTTATATCTTCACCCTGAGTGTACAGTTCTAATTTTATTAATGATGTCATGTTTATCCTCCCAACCCATGTTCTTTGGATATCTTGTTTACCTCTTGTAGTATCTTCTCCCCAGCCGAGATTGCTTCATCGTCGACTTCGTCGTCAGCTATACCCAGTGTCACCTTAATCTCATATCCATATAGTATAAAGACATCCTCTGGGTCGTATATATGATAGACACCTTCGCTAATCATCTCGGTTATCTTATCCGCTAATTCATTTATACTACTAACATCAGCATCCATTACGGAACCTAAACCATCGCCAGCGTATATATTTGGCAGAATAAAAAAGGCGGAGCGTCTACGTAAACTACTAGGCAACACCATACCATTTGTTAGCACCCCATGGAGTACCCTGACATCAGAATCCATGGTTGGTGTTAGACTGTTAAGGTGGTCATGGAGGCCTTCCAGAGTTTTACACACAAATAATTCCTGTGAGCCGCCCATTTTTTCAAAGTCATCCTCTACACCTGCAACGAAGACTTCTTGCCCCAGATATTTGTCAATTTCTTCTCCCATATCAGATCACTGTCTCCCAAGTTTCTTAGAACAACCATAGTGTTGTTGGTGAATATACCAGTCCCACCACACAAAATAGTATTTACCACCTCATCCAATGTTTTTGTCTTGAACTCTCTTCTTGCTGTCGTGGTAAATGAAAACATTTCCCTGATTGTGACTAGGTATGTTTTTATTTCTTTATCATCAATGTCAATAGTTGATGTTACGTTTGGCATTGGTGTTAATGTGTATTCATGAGCAGCTGGACTAAGGCCGAGAAGTTGTTGCAACTCTTTTCTTACCATTACTCCTGGCGGCGTGTTAAAGTTATCCACCCACACGTTGAACGTTAATTCCCACAAGGCATATGGCCCGTTTTTTACCAGCAAAAATCTATTACCTGGTAGTAAAATCATTAATTGAATTGAGCACTGTGTATAAATATTGTTACGCCTGTACAGAGCCATGATTTTCCTCGCGTTTAAACTCCTTTAAGAATTCATCGGCACCCATCTCGAGGAACAATGTCAAGCCGGCATTGTAAAATATGTAGCCAGTTGAATCCTCTAACATCATTTCGGGATGATACTGAACGGCGAATATATTGTGCTCTGGTACCACTATTGCCTCGACTTCCTTGTCTTGGTAGTCGAAATGCTTGTCCATATAACCTATGTATTTCTTGGACAATCTTTTTGTAGACCAACCGACAATGTGTACACCAGGGCCAGTTATAATTGCCTGATGATGCAAACTATT
>Ga0164318_10005061_pt1 | contig 12740 bp, 8 predicted proteins | sample GuaBasSedimGuay9_FD_113734 | JGI IMG/M metagenome (GOLD analysis project Ga0164318, IMG submission 113734) | Subseafloor sediment microbial communities from Guaymas Basin, Gulf of California, Mexico - Guay9, Core 4571-4, 0-3 cm | ecosystem: Environmental > Aquatic > Marine > Hydrothermal vents >... | reverse complement strand
ATATTGGCAGGTGTGATATATGAGCACAAATCTATAGAGAGTCTAAGGCGAGAGCTAAAACGGAATGGGCAATTGCGGCAGTTGTGTGGATTTAAAGTAGAGAAAGGTATAGGGGGTGTACCTGGGAGTTGGGTATACAGCAGATTTTTAAAGAAGCTGATTAAGCATGAGGAAGAGTTAGAAGGGATATTTGATAATTAGGTCGCTCTGCTCAATCTTAATACCGAAAAGTCAAATTAGTCACTCCAAAAAAGTATCAGCGTAAATTAATGGTTTTGGCTCGCTCGCAATGACGCCGGTAAAAGCAACAAACCGAGATTGGTTTTCTATGCTCGCAATAACGTCAGGGGAACTTTTATTTACAGCAAAGATTTTAAGCTCCTCTCACGGGGCAAACTCATCTGCACCGAGGTCTATCTTACTGTAATCCGACGGTCGAGGTTCATCATCAATGTCATAGAGGGCTTCTGTATTATCATAAATATAATTGAAAGTACTGTAGTTAGAATTACTACTACTAAAACCATGGTTTTTAATTAAATTATTATCATCAGTAGAAATGTGGTAATCATAGTTTGATTCATTAACATAGGTTACTCCATCAGTACTCGTGTATTCAACATTATACTCTGGTTGACAGGTAAAATATGTAAAATTATTGACATTTGAATCAATATCATTTCCCTTATTATTCACACCATCAGTTAAATAATCATTACATTTATCTTTATCAAAAACATTATTAAAAATGCATGGTTCATTAGCCGTATTAGAGCTTGAGACATCGTTCAGATAAATACCATAATTTTCAACAGTACTATTTCCTCCTATGATAATATTATTAATAATTAAAGAATCTGTATGAAATCCATATATTGCATATCTGTGCCCTGTACCATTACTACCTAAACCGTTAATTGTGTTATTTAATATTTCAATATTTGACCGCACTATATGTATAGCATGGCATTCATTACTATTTTGTGTATTTAAACTACCACCAAAAATAAAATTATTCATTAAGATCCCACCAGCCGTATCATCACTTGCATTATCATAGTAAATACCATAATTATAGTGCCCACCTCCATTTTCGCTACCACCTATAATAGCGCATCTATAAATAGAGGGTGTTGAATTTTTATCTACCCATAATCCAAAAGTATCATCCCCGCTATTATCTCCGCCATCGATGAAATGATTATCCCTTATTACAGGTGATGCCGAGTTTGTAATATATATACCATATGATGGATTACCACTTGTGGATCCAGCCGAGATACTCTGGTTATTTTCGATAGTTGGCGAACATCCATCTATATAAATACCATAAATCTCACCGGCACTACCACCCGTAATACTACTATTTCTAATTACACTCTGATCCGAAGACCCAATTAAATAAACACCACAATTTTTATCAGTGGTACTTGCTCCTCCGTTAATAGTACAATTATTTACTGTAACGCTTGAATCATCGACACACAAACCATAAGTTGAACTCCCTGAACTGGTACTTGCATTAAGGGTCAAATTATTTAAAACAATATTCTGGCATGTGTCAACACTTATTGCACCATTCTGATTTGTGTTAGTAGTGGTTGAGCTATCAATTTTTATATTTTCCAATGTTATATCGCTACAATTGTTAATTGTAACAACAAAATCATTAGCACTATCACTTATCGTAGTAGTTCCATCCTGAAATGTAAAATCGGTATTCCAACCTCCTCTAATTGTTATTCCGTTATAATCGGTTGTATCCAAAGAGATAGATTCAGTGTAACTATTTGAATCAATATTAATTACACTATACCGGGCATTGTTCTTAGCATAATCAATTGCCTTTGCTATTGTTTTAAATGGTGAGTACCTGTTTGTACCATAGTTACTCGTATCATCTCCACTTAAGGAAACAAAAATTTCATCACTATTAGTATAAAAACTCACAGCAGTATAGGAAGTCAGGCCATTGCCAGCAAGGTCCCAAGGAATGTTACCATTTTTATCAAGATAAATATAATAGAGATTATTCTCATTTAATGGTTCATTCGGGTAGTATGTTACTTCATTCCCATTCCACATAAAATATCCGCTATTATTATCTCTAAAATCATTCCCATCATCGGATTGAATATAAAAGGAATTCTCAACAGTACCTTTTAACATTGCTTCATTAAAGGTAATGCTAATGCTTATATATTGATCTGTTTCAACCAGAGTTCCATCAAAAGGAGTTACACTCGATACATGTGGCTGGGTTAAATCATCACTATCTGAGGTGGTAAAACTCCATGTCAAATCGTTTGTTAGATTAATATTTTCTGAAGATTTTGCATCATTTGTGATTGTAACAAAAACATCTGTATATGCAGGAAAATCTTCCGAAGGAGTAAAAATAAATCCTGTATTATCATCATTCCAATCAAAATATCCAGAATTCTTACCATAGGTTTTATCGTTATACGAATAGCTAAAATTAGATTCAACAGATTCCCTATCCATGGATTTCGAAAAAACAACACTTATTCTCGTATTTAATGGAACATTTAGATTCCCATCCTCCGGGTCATATAAAAGAATTTGAGGTATTTTATCCTTTTGAGTTAGTGCAATATTTAATATATCTTTTCTACTACCACATCCTTGTAACAGTAGTATTATTAAAGTGAGGACTAAAGGAATAAACGCATTAGCTATATATTTAATTTTCATAACAATACTTAACGGGTGTGAAGAGATTTAAATTAAGCACAACTAAAGTTTCATTCATTAAAATTATATATCTTTATAACATGATTTAAGGTATTATTCATAAAAATCATGATCCAGCAAAGCTATCCCTCTCTCTTTTGTACCAGCATTCTCTGTTGTATTTAGTAACAATATCTTATATTTAATCAAAATTACAAAATAACTATGGATACTTAAACATAACTTTTTATAGGTATAAAATGAACAGGCAAAGCAAGGTTTATATTATAATTGAAGGTTAACTCGCCTATTCTTTTAAAATAAACGAAAACTCCGATAATAATTGTACACCATTTTCTATAAATTTCCACTAAAAAAACGATAAATTTTATATGGTAATATAAATAATTTTAATTTTCACAATACAATAGATAATCCTTTCAAGCACATAAATAATATTAGATATACCTCAAATTTATAAAAATCTTATATTCCCATATTACTTAATATCATTGAAATTTTATTTAATAAATCAGTTATTCCGGGGTGTTTTACCTCGAACATTTTTATAAGTTCTGGAATCGTTTTAATAACATTTTCTAAATGCTCTTTATCTTCAGGATTATCAACATGGTATTCAAGGTCAGAAATAAAACTTTTAAGAGCCTTTCTTTTCTCAACAAGATCTGCAGAAAGTAGATTATGCTCCTTATTTAGTTTTTCAATCGATTTTTTTAAATCATCTTTTTTATTTTCATCTTCATTTCTATTAGGCATTTTATAATTATCCTTTTATCTAATTTTAAACAATTTATTAATCTTTATATTATTTTTTACTATGTTTAAGCATTTTTAAAACTTTAGTTCCCCTAAGCCTGGAGTTATTTTCTATATAATCATAAACTGTTTTTCCTGTATTGGTTTTTAAAGTAACATCTGCTCCATTATCCAAAAGTATCTTAATAGTGGCAGGATTTTTATTATATCTAACTGCTAATATCAGTGGCGTATATCCATACTTATTCCTTGCATTAACATCAGCCCCATTATCTATCAATATCGCTGTAACTCTAGAGTTTTCATTATAACCTGCAGCAAACATTAAAGCTGTATCACCATCATTACTCTTTTCATTCACTCTTGCTCCATTATTTATCAATATTTCTGTTACTTTCTCATTTTTGTTAAATCCTGCGGCTCTCATTAGAGGAGTAGCTCCAGAATTATTTTTCGTATTAATCTTTGCTCCATTCTCAATAAGAATTTCTGTTATTTCCGGATTCTTATTAGCCCCTGCTGCTCTCATTAACGCTGTATAGCCATCCTTACTCCTGGCATTAATCTTTGCCCCTTTATCAATCAACAACTTAATAATCTCAGGGTTATCATTATTACTTGCTGCTCTCATCAATGGTGTTATCCCGTTTCTATCACTTGCATTAACATCTGCACCATTATCAATTAACAAATTAATGATAACAGGATCACGGCTACCTGTAACTGCTTCCATTAAAGGAGTAATCCCGAGTTTATCTTTCACATTTACATCTGCACCATATTTAATTAAAATTTTTGTCACTTCAGGATTTCTATTGTATCTTACTGAATACATAATTGGTGTTAAGCCTTTATTATCTCTTGCATTTACATCAGCTCCATTCTTTATCAATCTTTCAGCCACAAAAGGATTCATATTATACTTTGCCGCAAAGTCGAGAGCTGTTTTACCATACATATCCCTGGCTTTAATATCCGCTCCCCTCTTTATCAATATATCTATAACATCAGGATTTTTATTAAGCCCTGCCGCAAGCATAAGTGGGGTCATTCCAAACATATCCTTTTGGTTTATGTCTTTAACTTTTATTACTTCTTTTTTTACTTGTTGAGGAGTTCCTTTTTTCACTACTTCTAGAAAGTCCAGATTTTGCGCCTTGATTATAAAAGGATTCAATATAAATATTCCCAATATCATCAAAATAGTTACCTTTTTAAACATACTAAAATCAACCTCCTAGAAAAATATTGCTAAATATATAGATTGCTTCGTCTTAGAATTTAAATATTGTTATTAAAAACACCAATAAATACCGGTAAAAAATTATTATTCAAATGAATAAAACCTTATATATGGTAAAGTCAATAATTTTATTTTCTGAGACTATAAAAACTCCAATGGACCCATAAGATAATAGTCAATTGATTTTGGTAGCTTTTCTTTTGTAAATGGTCTTTTTAATGAATATTCAAAGACTTCTTTTAAGTGCGGGACAACTGCACTATCATTCACCCCCTCTTCATACATTGAGATAGCATTACTTCTCTGCCCCATCAGGTCATATCCTCTACCAATCCATAGTATCAAAGCGCTTGTCTTAACTGGTGGGAACCTGAAACTTGCGTACAAATCCTTATGAACTTTAAGGGCCTCCTCCAATCTATCTGCCATCAAAAGAAGTACTCCATAAATGTATCTATATCCTGGATCATCATAAAGCCTTCTGGCCTGTTCCATATCTTTTATTGCATCGTTCAACTTTCCTAGCTTTAAATTTTCCTGCGAAAGAGTTACATACCATAAGGACCTCTTCATTTTTTCAGTTACAATCTTAAACTTAGTCCCTCTTATTACAGGTTTTATAGACCTTTTGTAAGCGTGGATTTTTCTTTTTCTTTTATTTTGATTCATCTCATCATAAAAATTGAAACCAACATAACGATTATAGTGAAGTCCTGGTGGCCTGCCCTCAGCAACCCAGAAATTACCAGTTTCCATTTGAAAAACAACAGATGTCAGTGTAATTAACTGAGCAGGAAAATCAGCCCCCAACAAATGGGTTGTCCCACTTACCAAATTAAGATTTGATGTAATTAGATCTATCATTCTTCTAACATCAATTTGCCCGTAGTTATCCTCTACAGCATTTTCCAGAAGCCTGTACCTTCCTACCGTATGCTCCCTTTCAAGTGGAAATTCAATTTCATCCCTCTTTGTAATTGGGCTTAAAAAATGATTCGTTTGTATATGAACATCCAGATCATCATCCATACCTCTAGTTACAGCTCTTTTACTATCCACTTCAATTGAAACAGCCTGTTCTTTATCTGCAAACAGTACTGTATGAGGCGAAGCTGAACGAAAGTTTTCAGATTTTATAAGATGTATAATACCTTCAATTGATTCTGCCCTTGTAAATAGATAGTGATTATAGTCCATGGTTAGCGGTAGCTTCTTTGACAGTGCCTTAGAAAGACACATAAATGCCCCTATTGCTATACCAGATTTATTGTATCCTGTAAGCCCGGTTCCGGGGAATCCCGCAGTAGATATGTACATGTACTCCTGTTTTTTCCTTTTTACCCTTTTAAATCTATTATCTCCATTTTTTACAAGAATATCCACTTCTTCAGTTGGGTGATTAAATAGAATTGCAGGATACTTCCATACAACTGCCCCAGGAAAATCCATATTTCTGGCAAAAAGTGCCTTCTGATTTTTTTTAAGGGCTGTTTTTCTTACAAACAAACCACTGCATCCACCTAAATAATAGTTGTAAAGGCTCTCTCTTTTTCCTTTTAAAAAACTGGCAGCAAGAAACTCCATAAGGTCAGGCGCTACAAATCCCCTTAAAGCTATTTGCCTGTTAAATCCTACGGCATCGGCAATTCCGTAAAGCTCTTCTTTTGTTTCATCAAAAATAATTTTTTCAAGAGGAGCATAAAATATCTTTTTTATTAAATCCTCAAGGGTATTGGCAATAACTTTTGGTAGCCTTGCATAAAAATCCGAACTTTCATAGAGATCTTCCAATAACCGGCCATAATATAAGGCTATTTTTGATTCTATAATCTGCTTCTTAAATAATTTGCCATGTGCATAGCCCCTTTCATAGGGGGTTCCATAAAGATGTAGAACATATAATCCATTTCTATATTCCAGAGTTGAGCCAGTTTGAAGTTCCTTTATAATTCCATTTTTCGAATCAAAATATAATGATTTTTCATCCTCAATTTGTTCGCTAAACCTTTTTATAAAATTATCTGTCATCTATATAACCCCATTTTTCTATGATATATACTTAATTTACTATACACTTTTAACAAAAACTACATAAATAGGAAATTGAATTTTAAATGCCACACCGAATAAAATGTTGGAATAAAGAAATAACAATACGTCATTTCCTACATAGAGCCTGAATATAACAAAGCCTTACTATTAATAAGCTCACTGAATTATTTTTCTCATAATAATGTCACTATTAACTAATGCACAACTATTCAAGAAAAAAAATGAATTACCTCCACTAACAAAAGAAGAAATATCAGGAAAAAGACCGTGGAAAAGAATTACTTTGGAAACAAAATACTAAAAGTATCCATACTGGCCCAACATAAGGGATTTCAATCAGGGGAAGCTCCACACAGAGAATTCCATAAGGTTTATGTCAGCTCAAACCTTATAGAGTCTCTAGCTATAAAGAATCGGATTGCTTCACATGGAAAAAGAATAATATAAGAGAATTACACACCCGATAATAAACTAAAAAATTATACCCTTATGGCAAAAATAAGAGACTATAATTCAGATGATAACGATTGGTTCTGGGCTATTTTACGGACCAAAAAGCTCGGTTATGAAAGAGGGAAAGATCGCAAGCTTTATTGAATGCAATGGTAATTTAAAGCTTGAGGATAATATCAAATACAAATTAATATCGAATCAAAGATAAAAGGTAAATCACAATTTATTAACTTTTATATTGTTCTGACTATTTACGATAAAAATATAAAAGGATAGTTAAAGTAAATATGCACGCAGAGAAAAAAAATCTTTTTAAAATACTACTTAGATTTTTAGGCCCTGGATTTCTTGTAACAGTAGGTTTCATCGATCCGGGTAACTGGGCTACAAATATTGCTGGCGGTTCGGAGTTTGGATATGACCTACTATGGGTAATTACCTTGAGCACCCTTATGCTCATATTGATTCAAAATATGTCAGCCAAAGTGGGGATCGCAACAGGAATGTCCCTTGCTGCCAATATCAGAGAAAGATTCCCGAGAGTACTCTCAACATTAATAGGAATTACAATCGTACTTGCATGCGTTGCAACTGATGTCGCTGAACTTTTAGGAGGAGCAATTGGATTTAGGCTTTTATTCAGAGTTCCCCTCTGGATTGGTGCTCTTATAACGGTAATCCTTGAGGTATTTTTTATTGTTACTCAAAGATATCATAAACTTGAAAAATACATCCTATCATTTCTTGGAATAATATCCATTTGTTATCTTATAGAGATATTCATTGTTAATCCGGAATGGGGTAAAATCGCTACAGCTATAGTCATTCCTAAGATAAGTCAAAGCAATATTTATATAGCGATGGGTATTCTAGGAGCTGTTGTAATGCCCCACAATATCTTTCTTCATTCAAATGTTATCCATAGCAGGAACTGGGGAAAAACTGACGAAGAAAAACTAAAACTGCTTCATTATGAAAAACTCGATACAACATTAGCAATGACCCTCGGATGGGCAGTTAATTCTTCAATGATCATAGTCGCTGCTGCTGTATTTTTTAAAAATGGTGTTGTTGTGGACAGCATCCAGCAGGCTTCTGACACTCTAAAACCCCTCGCAGGCAATCTGGCAGGTTTACTTTTTGCAATAGCACTTGTATTCGCAGGAGTATCCTCATCCATAACTTCATCTATGGCAGAAGTTAACGTAATAACGGCTTTTCTTGGGAAGCCTGAGGACCCGAAAACCACTCTTTACAAAATTGCTACATTTATAACTGCCTTACCATCGTTTTTTATTATACTGATGGGTTTTGATCCTTTTAAAATTTTAATCTTTAGTCAGGTTATACTAAGCCTTCAACTACCTTTTACCCTTATTCCGCTGCTTATTCTCTGTAAAAATGAAAAGGCAATGGGGAAATTAAAGAGTAGCAACACTGAGTTTATACTTGCAATGGTGGTCTCCGCTGTTGTTATATTCTTGAATATTTATCTTTTATACAGTACAATTCAACCACAAAGAGGCTAATAAAATGTATGACAATATCCTTTTACTTCTTGATTGTTCGGATTATGATGAAGCTGTTTTAGAGCATATAAAAAATTTGGCGAAAATCCATAAATCTCATGTACATCTCTATCATGCAGTACACGCCCACACAATAGATCAGCAGAGGGCCCTGCTAAAAAAAACAGAAAACTGTCTAATACAAGCCAAAAGCATGCTTGAGGCTGAGGGTATTGAAACTGATTCTAGTTATAGTGAAGGTGAACCAGAAGAAGAAGTTCTTAAGAAGATTAATGAGAACAAATGGGATTTAATTGCCCTCGCAACCCATGGGCATAAATTTTTTGGTGATGCCATTTTTGGGAGTATTTCAGATAAAATAAAACATTATACACATATTCCGATACTTCTAGTTAGAGGAAGAAAAAGGTAGTATATAGATTACTTCGTCATTCACTTCGTTTAATCCTCGCAATGACATCGCATAAGGCATTGTAACATTGAGCTATTCTCAAATACACCATTGATATTTAGGGAAAAAATAATTTATACTAAAAATTAAAAGAATAATTGTCGTTTCCAATAATTGATAAATATTGCTGAAAAGATCCACTTTTATTTTCATAGGAAATTAAAAAATTATTAACTGTTGGATCATATTCAACACCTGTAATAACAGAAATAACACCCTCGATACTGCGTTTTAAAAGCACAACCTCTTCCGTTAAAGGATCAGGAGTTTCGTTATTATCTTTATCAATCCATGCCAGTACTCCACCAATAGAACCATAAGGTTCAGGTATAAGAATTTGAAATGTATTCTGGGATACTACATCGGTTTTCTGTATTTGCCCAACAGATGAAAAATTCGCCATGTCAGTTACAGTTCCGTCAAAATTGTAATATATAACACAATCACTAGAGTAAAATGATATTATTACATTGACAGGAATCACTGACTGCACAATTATTTCTCCTGCTAGATAAAAACTCTGAGTTTTGTTACTATTTAAGGGACAGCCTGATATAAACAAAAAAATCATTAACAATACTATCAATAATACATACCTAATCCTCATTCTTCTTTTTCTGCTTTTTTTCATATTCTTTATTTTCCTTTTCCACTATATCTGCCCTTTTAAAATGCTTTTCAGCGTCTCTGTTTTTTCCAAGCATCTTTTCCACCTTTGCAAGCTCCCTCAGTAAAACTGGATTCCTTTTATCCATGTACAAACGTTCCTTCCATTCATTGTAAAGTTCTTCAATATTCCTCTTTTTCAAGTGGAGTTTAATCAAGTTTTCATATATTGTCCTGTCATCAGGATCTATATCCAGGGATATCTTATAGCTTTTAATTGCTCTATCGATATACCCCATCTTCATGTAGCAATATGAAATACCTTTATATGCATCAATGCTTCTTGAATGTTTCACAAGTATATACCGCCATAATTTAATTGCCTCTTGATAATGTCCTTTCTCTGTATAGAACCTGGCGAGAGCTATCTGAAGTTCAATAGTATGAGGATAAAGTTCAATGAGATGTGAAAGCTCTTTTCTATAACTATCATCGTTCTCTGCTAATTTTCTTAAAAGAACAAGTAAATCATCCAGTATCTTTTTCGGCGTCTCAATCGACTTTGCCATCTTTTCTATCTTTTTTAGATCATTTTTTGTAAGATTTTTTCCTTTATTCTGAAACTCAGCTGCTGCTGATATTCTAATCTCTCCTATCATATAAATGGCTTTACCTATACCTTCCCTTAATGTATAAATTGCTTTGTTTCTATCCTTCTTTTTATAAAAATAGTACTCTGCAAGACGGTAATAGGGGTAGGGATTTGAGCTGTTGTATCTTCTGGCATTTTCAAAAGCTTCAATGCTCTTTTCTTTATCCCCGACCTCTTCATAAGTTTTCCCAAGCATAGCCCAATATTCAGCATTGCCCGGATAGAGTATTGCAAGACGCAAAAGCACCTTGATTTGATTCTTGTAATCCTTCTGCTTGTAGTATATATAATACTTTAGTTCTAAAACTTTCAGATTTTTAGGATCATATTTTAAAGCCTGATCTATATACTCCAATGCTTTCTCTGTGTTCCCCTCCTCAAATGATATAACAGCAAGGTTTTGAAGTGCTGGTATAAAAGCTGGGTCCAGCTCAAGAGCCTTTAAAAAACACTCCTTAGCCTTTTTTCTATCACTTTTATAAATCTTTACTCCCATGTTAACAAGAGAGCTTATTATGCCCCTTTTAGCCTGGATTAAACCTCTATCCAGTTCGTAAGCATTATTAAAATACTGGTAGGCTCTATCGTAGTTTTTCTGATCAAAATAGAGTATACCAGCGGCCAGCAAAATCAATGGATAATCAGGATTTATAGCAAGAGCTCTCATAATCAGTTCATTTGCCTTAGAAAATTTTTTTACCTTTACATAACAGATCCCCATTAGTGCTTTGTCTTCTGGATTTAGCTCACCATATCCGGATGCTTTTTCAAAATTTATTAAGGCTTCTCTATATTTCCCATTTTCAAATTGATTTCTCGCTATGTACAGGTACGTATCCTGTCTCTCATCCGCAATAATCGCAAAGGGAAGGCTTGCCCATAGTACCAATAAAAGAGCCAGTGTAAAAATCAAGATAAAAAATCTTATATTAAGGCTGTTGTTTTTTAGAATAGCTTTTTGTTTTAAAAAAACAGAGGTAGATTTAAACATGTAATAAGTTTACCACTTGAAAGTTCCTAAATCAATTCATTAAAATAGATATACACTGCTCACTCCGATAACAAATGGATTCTTCTTCCTTCCATCTTCCTTAAAAGAGCTAAAACTTAACCAGGCCCTTACACCCAAATCCTTTGTAAATGGATAGTAGAAGTTAGATTCTAACGTATGCCTTATACCGCCTGAACCGTGTTGAAGTGTATAATCTGTTCCAAAACTCATTGGCTTTTTGCTCCCATTTATAATGAATCCAAATGTGTGGCTAAAATTATTTGTGGGTGATGAAGTAGTTAGATTTATCCAATTCCAGCTAAAATCATAGTGTGTACCGATGAACTTAGATGCAGGAATAGAAGTTCCAAACCCCATTGATGAAGATAAATCCCTACTGTTGCCTGTCTTGGTTATTCCAAAGCTCTCGGTCGCATTTAATGTTAAGGATCTCCAGCCTATTTGAGGCATGTAAATAATCGATGTTGAATACTCCTGTTTAATTTGATTGGCAAGATACTCAGGAAGATATCCATTCAGCTTTATTCCTACCGAATATTTTAAGTTTTCTAAAACATCATGTTCCAGTTCAATTCCAAAATCATGGTTCCATAGAGAGGTAATCTTAGCAAAAGAATAATCATACTTCTCACTATATCCACCGTTATAATTAGCATCAACAGTTATATTTATCAGCGGAAAAATTTCGACATTACTTTTCCATGTAGCACCCGATGATACCTCACCACCATTGTTGTCAGAAACATAATTCAGACCCCCTCCAACACCTGCATTTCGGAGAAAGTCACCTTCATCACCGTTGTAAATAGAATCAAAATTAATACTGTTTTGAAAGTTTCCTGATACAATTTTATTCATACTATAGTTACTATTCAAAGTTACTCTATCCGTCGGTTTATACATAAGCCCCGCTGTGGCCTTCCAAATAGGATTCACATTGCTCGATGAGGAGTTTGTCCAATTATCAACATTACCTAAATCAGAGGTGAGCTGTAAGTTTTCTGAAATGTTCATTAACATACCCAACCCATAATCCAGTATCGTTGAGTTAATATCCGTATTTGTATTCGTATATGAAGTTACAGAATAACCGGGATTAATATAGGCATTCAGATTTAACATTTCATTCAGAGCATATCCTGCCTTTACGTTTACCCCATACTGCCGTGTCTGCATATTTTTCGCTATATCGTCCTTATTATCGAGAATTCCTCCAAAATCGAGGGTAAGATCCCCAAAATTACCATTTCCTTTCAGATTCATACAATTTT
>Ga0164318_10005060_pt1 | contig 12740 bp, 9 predicted proteins | sample GuaBasSedimGuay9_FD_113734 | JGI IMG/M metagenome (GOLD analysis project Ga0164318, IMG submission 113734) | Subseafloor sediment microbial communities from Guaymas Basin, Gulf of California, Mexico - Guay9, Core 4571-4, 0-3 cm | ecosystem: Environmental > Aquatic > Marine > Hydrothermal vents >... | reverse complement strand
GGTTTTGTAGTTTGTAGTTTTGTGCCAAGAATGTACGATTATCACCCAGAGGCAATTCCAGCTCCTTATCACCATAGCAATATAGATTCAGATGAATTGTTATATTATGTAGATGGAGATTTTATGAGTCGAAACAATATAGAAAAAGGGCAAATAACATTACATACTGGAGGAATCCCTCATGGACCTCATCCAGGAGCGATAGAAAGAAGTGTTGGAAAAAAAGAAACCGGAGAACTTGCAGTTATGATAGATCCTTTCAGTCCAGTTATGATTACAGAAGAAGCAATGAAACTTCAAGTAGATGATTATTATAAAAGTTGGATGTTGTAACGACTTAAGACAAAATGACCTAAGACAGACGACTAAATTTAGAATAATTTTGAAATGAAACACAATTTTAAAAAATTAACGATTTGGCAAGAAGGAATTGAGTTAGTTATTGAAACATATAAAATAACTAAAACGTTTACTTCTGAAGAAAAATTTGGTTTGTCAAGTCAGTTAAATAGATGTTCGGTTTCAATACCTTCAAATATTGCTGAAGGAACTAGTAAGAGTTCTGACAAACATTTTAAAAATTATTTAGAGACAGCTTTAGGTTCATCTTTTGAATGGGAAACACAAATAATAATTGCATTCAAAATAGGTTATATAAGTCAAGATAAATTCAAACAATTAGAAAATAAAATTAACAAAATACAAAACATGATATATAGCTTTATGCAAAAACTTAGCAACTAACAAGTCCTAAGTCTTATATCGTCAAGTCATATGTCTTAAAACACTAAATTATGTCAGATTTAACTAACATTAAAAACTATAATTACAGTTTAGAGAAAATATTCTCTGAAGCTGAAGATTTTTTACCAATAATGGGAACTGATTACGTGGAGTTTTACGTAGGCAATGCAAAACAAGCGGCTCATTTTTATAAAACAGCACTCGGGTTTCAATCTTTAGCTTATGCAGGATTAGAAACAGGAATAAAAGACAGAACATCGTATGTGGTTGTACAAGATAAAATAAAATTAATCTTTACTACACCAATGCCAAATACTGAAAATCAAGAAATATTTGATCATATCACTAAACATGGTGATGGTGTAAAAGTAATTGCATTATGGGTAGAGGATGCTCGTAAATCTTGGGAAGAAACTACAAAACGTGGAGCAAAATCTTATTTTGAACCTAGAGTTGAAAAAGACAAAGACGGTGAAGTAGTAAGAGCAGGTATTCATACTTACGGTGATACCGTTCACATTTTTGTAGAGCGTAAAAACTATAATGGAGTTTTTATGCCAAAATTTGAAAAGTGGGATTCACATTACAATCCGCCTTCTTGTGGTTTAAAATTTATAGATCATATTGTAGGGAATGTAGATTGGGGGCAGATGAATGTTTGGGGTAAGTTTTACCAAGAAGTAATGGGCTTTGCTCAGTTAATTTCTTTTGATGATAAAGATATTTCAACAGAATTTACAGCGCTAATGAGTAAGGTAATGACAAATGGTAATGGCCGAATAAAATTTCCAATAAACGAACCTGCAAAAGGGAAAAAGAAATCTCAAATTGAAGAATATATCGACTTTTATAAGGGAGCAGGGGCACAACATCTTGCCGTCGCAACAGATGATATTGTTTTTACAGTTTCTGAAATGAAGAAAAGAGGTATTGAATTCTTATATGTTCCGGGAGAATATTATGATACCGTTGGAGATAGGGTTGGTGAAATTGCTGAGGATATGGCAATATTAAAACAACACGGTATTATGGTAGATAGAGATGATGAAGGCTATTTGCTTCAAATTTTTACAAAACCATTAACTGACAGGCCAACTTTGTTTTTTGAAATTATTCAACGTAAAGGGGCGCAATCTTTTGGAAAAGGAAACTTTAAAGCTTTATTCGAGTCTATTGAAGCAGAACAAGAACGAAGAGGAACATTGTAAATTATAGCGTAACAAAAAGTAAACGCTATCGACTAAAAGGTAGCGTTTACTTTTTTTAGAATAAATGCTGAAATTTCAAGTTATAAAGACCTAACTTATTGAATGAATAAAGTAATAGCTATACTTATCTTTTTTAATTTTATGGCCCTTTCAGCACAAAAAAGAGCATACGGTGATGGAGAATGGCTAAGCTTTAGAGTTCATTATGGATTAATTACTGCTGGTTCTGCAACCATAGAGGTTAATAATGTCACATTAGATGGCAGGCAAGTTTTACACGTAAAGGGGTTTGGAAAAACTACAGGAGTGACTAGTTGGTTTTTTCCAGTAGAAGATGATTATCAATCATATATTGATAAGGATAAGGATATCCCCTATCGCTTTATTAGAAAAATTGATGAAGGTGGCCACAAAAAAGATATTCAAATTGACTTTAATCACAACACTCTAAAAGCAACCATTTTTGATAAAAAAAATGACACTATAAAAATTACTTCTTTTCCTAAAGATGCCCAGGATATGGTCTCTGCATTTTATTATTTACGCAACAATTTAGATGTAAATAGTATGAAAATTGGAGATGAATTCTTGATGGATATGTTTTTTGATAGAGAAAATTATAAATTCAAACTCAAATTTTTAGGAAGAGAAATATTAGATACTGAATTTGGAAAAGTAGCTTGTATCATATTTCGCCCTTATGTACAGTCAGGTAGAGTATTTAAAGAAAAGGAAAGTTTGACTCTTTGGGTTAGTGACGACGACAATAAAATACCTTTAGTAATAAAAGCTGATTTAATGGTCGGCTCTCTTAAAGCAACATTAATTCAATTTAAAGGATTAAAACACTCATTTAAAATAATAGCAGATTAATTATGGAAGATCAATCAATAAGAAAAGACCTCTTGGGTAAATTAGAAAAAAAATACAGTGATATTGGTCAAAATTTAGACACACATTTAGAAGGTCTTCTTTATGGTGAGCCAATGACGTATTGGGATTATGTGCAAACAGACGCCCTTTTAAATCTTCAGACAAAAAGAACCACTTTGCCAGATGAAATGGTGTTTATAATGTACCATCAGGTAAATGAATTGCTTTTTAAAATGATTCTGTGGGAAATTGAACAAGTATCTCACCACAAAAATCTAACAGTAGAATTTTTCTCTTCAAGACTAATGAGAGTAAGTAGATATTTTGACATGTTGACTTCATCATTTGCTATTATGCAAGAAGGAATGGATGTAGAACAATATTTAAAATTTAGAAATACTCTAGCTCCAGCAAGTGGATTTCAGAGTGCACAATATAGAAAAATTGAATTTGCTTCAACAGATTTAATTAATCTTATAGATGCGCGATTTAGAGAAACCATTGATAGAAATACGCCTTACGAACATGCATTGGATCATTTGTATTGGCAAGCAGCAGGAAAAGATTTTCAGACAGGAGAAAAGACATATCTTTTAGAAGCTTTTGAGGCAAAATATAAAAATGAATTTATTGCTTTTACACAAGAATATAATACTATAAATTTGTATGCTAAATTTAAAGAACTCCCAGTAGATGTTCAAACAAACGAAGAGTTGATTAAAGCAATGCGCCATTATGATTATACCGTGAATATAACATGGGTAATGGCCCATTACAAAGCTGCAAATCATTATCTTTCTGAAGGAAAAGATGGAGAGGAAGTTGAAGCAACCGGAGGCAGTGATTGGAAAAAATATATGCATCCAAAATACCAAAGAAGAATTTTTTTCCCAGAACTTTGGACTGAACAAGAATTAAAAGATTGGGGAGTAAACGTATAACCTAAATAGCAAGAGCCTACATTGAAAAAAATTATTTTTATCATCCCCGCCATTTTAATTTTATTTTCCTGTTCCAAGGATGTAAAGGAAGAAAATATGCCTGCCTTAGCTGAGATTATTAAACCTCAAATCGAGTATGGTTTTAACCTCAACGACTTTAATGTTATTAGAGACACCATTCAATCTGGAGATACTTTTGGAGCAATTTTGGATGCAAATCATGTCTCTCAAAATGAGATTTATGAAGTTGTTTCTAAAATTAAAGATAGCTTTGATGTTAGAAGGGTAAAAGTAGGAAACCCGTTTGTTTTGCTAAATTCAAAAGACAGTCTCAATAAAACACAGGTTTTCATTTATGAAAAAAACAAGATTGATTTTGCTGTTATAGATCTTAGAGATAATATTACTTCCTATAACGATCAAAAGCCTGTAACTCTAGTTGAAAAAACTGCTTCAGGAATTATCTCTAGCTCCCTTTCTCAAACTATGGACGAGCAACATTTAAGTCCATATATGACAGACCAATTGGCTACCATTTATGCTTGGACAATTGACTTTTTCAGATTACAACCAGGAGATCGATTTAAGGTTGTTTACACAGAAAAGTTCATTAATGACACTATACCTGCAGGTTTAGACGAAATAAAAGCTGCCATATTTGAACATCGAGAAAAATCATTCTATGCATTTAGTTTTATAGGTGACTCCATTATGGGTATTACAGACTATTATGATGAGGAAGCTAATAATCTACGTAGGGCTTTTTTAAAAGCTCCTGTAAAGTTTAGTAGAATTTCCTCTAGATATAATTTAAAAAGAAGAATAAAATACTACGGAAATAGAGTTCGTCCTCATAAGGGAACTGATTTTGCAGCACCAATTGGCACTCCTATTTTAGCCACTGCAGACGGAGTTGTTACAAAATCTGAAAGAAAAGGAGGAAATGGTAAGTATGTAAAAATTCGTCATAATGGCACTTACGACACTCAATATCTCCATATGAAAAATAGAAATGTAAAAGTGGGACAACATGTAAGTCAAGGAGATGTAATTGGATGGATTGGAATGACTGGGAATACAGGTGGCCCACATGTCTGCTATCGCTTCTGGAAGAATGGTAAACAGGTAGATCCTTTTAAGCAAGATTTACCGCTTTCTAAGCCACTACAAGAAAAATATCAAGAGCACTATTTTGATTATATTTCCCCCTTAAAACTCCAACTAGATAACATCGGATTTTAATTATTTTAGGTTTATAACTATGTTAATAAAAAGTTAACATATCAATTGACTAATTTTCAGATTTTTACGATACTTGTATACTAGCAATTTTGCTTATTCTACAAACCATTATTTAGTATTAAAATAATGTTAAAAAACAATTTGAATATGTAAATTTGCAACAACCTTAAAACAATTATATTGATGAAAAAAATTACTTTTTATTTAGTGGTTTCCTTTTTGTTTGTGAGTGTATTCTCATTTGCACAAGGAACAATTACCGGAACAATTACCGATAGCGACCTAAGTGGTGCGCTTTCTGGAGCAAACGTTATCGAAGATGGCACAGATAATGGGGCTATTTCAGATTTTGATGGAAACTTTTCACTTACCGTTGACGGTAATAGTGGTTCTGTTTCAATCTCTTATTTAGGGTATACAACAAAAACTGTTGCATACACACTTACTAATGGAGCTGCAAATTTAGGAGCTATAACATTAGCAGAAGATGCAAATGCTTTGGCTGAAGTTGTTGTTATTGGAACAGGAATTATTGACCTTGCAGCAGGAAGAAAAACACCTGTAGCAGTTTCTACAATTAGCGCTGAAGAAATTCAGTTAAGAGCTGCTGGAAATGTTGAATTAGCAGAGGCTATGGAGTTTACTCCATCGGCTTATGTTTCTGGGCAAACTGGTTTTGGAGATTCACAATTCTTCCTTAGAGGTTTTGACCAAACCAATATCGCAATCTTATTAAACGGGCAACCTGTAAATGGAATGGAAGATGGACGTGTATATTGGTCTAACTGGGCTGGTATTGCAGATATCGCTAATACTATTCAAATTCAAAGAGGTTTAGGTGCTTCAAAATTAGCAATTTCTTCAGTTGGAGGAACGACTAACATTGTAATGAAAGCAGCTGATAAAAATGAAGGTGGGTTTATGCGCTTAATGGGAGCTAACGATAGTTATATGAAAGGAACTGTTGGATATGATTCTGGAAGAAATGAAAAAGGATGGGCATTCTCTGTATTATTAGATTACTGGCAAGCGCATAGAAAATGGGCTAAAGGTACTTACGGTCAAGGTCAAAACTATTACTTTGCTGTAGGTTATAAGCCAAATGACACTCATTCATTTAACTTTTTAGTTACTGGTGCTCCACAAATGCACGGACAAAAATGGTCTCAAAGTTTAGAAAGAATTGAAGCAGACCCTAAATTTAACCAACATTGGGGATATACTGATGACGGTATAGAGTCTGAGAGACAAAACTTTTACCACAAGCCTGTAATGAACCTTAACTGGGATTTTAATATGGGAGACAAAACAGAACTTTCAACAGTTGCTTATGCATCTTGGGGACGTGGTGGTGGAACAGGACCAAGAGGTAATGGTCGTGTAAGAACAGAAGATCCTGATGGAGATGGTCCTTTATATGGCCAATTAGATTACCCTGGTATTGAAGCTAATAATGCCCTAGTTGGTATTGGTGGAGATTACGGTGCTGAATATGGTGCAGGTTATATTAGAAGAGGTTCTATGAACAATCACCAATGGTATGGACTTATTTCAAACTTAAACCACGACTTTTCTGAAAACTTAACAGCTAATGTAGGTGTCGATATGAGATTTTATAGCGGAGACCACTTTAGACAAGTTACAGATTTTTATGGATTATCAGGATGGTCTAATGACAGACCTGATGATGCTGTTGTAACTAATTCTTACGATGCTACTCCTTGGGCTGCTTTATTTGACTTTGCTCCAGAAGAAGATAGAATTGATTATGATTACTCTGAAAATATTAATTATCAAGGTGTATTTGGACAAATGGAATATGCTACAGATAAATTCTCTGTATTTTTTCAAGGTGCTTTTTCTAACCAATCTTATGAAAGAGAAGGAAGATTTGATGACCCAGGAAAATCAGAAAAACTTAATAAAACAGGATATAATTTAAAAGGGGGTGTTTCTTACCACCTAAATGAAGATAACGTTATCTTTTTAAATGGTGGTTTTTACTCAAGACAACCATATCTAGACAACATTTTTGTTAATGTAAGAACTTCTAATGAATTAGTTAGTCCAGAAGTTGAAAACGAAGAAATTACAAGTTTTGAAGCTGGTTACCATTTTAAAGCGAATAGATTTAGAGCTAATTTCAATGCGTATGTAACTGATTGGGACAATAGAACTTTAACTGGAACGGATATTGATGATAACGGCACTCCAGATGACGATACAGATGATATATTCTTAACTGTACTTCAGAGAAATATAAGACAATACCATACTGGAGCTGAATTTGATGTTTATTATAAAGCAACAGATTGGATGACTTTTAACGGATTTGTTTCTGGAGGTAGTTGGGTTTATAAAGGAAAATCTGATGTAGCTACTTTTGATAGTGATACAAATGAGTTAATAAAAGAAGAGGATGGAATTAATCGTGATGGTATAAAATTATCTTCTGCACCACAATTTACAACTGGTATAGGAGTTGATTTAAGAGTTATGAAAGGTTTGAGTGTTGATGCTAGAATTAAATATGTTGAAAATCAATATGAATTTACAGATCAGTATACCTCTATAGATACAGGTGAATATACAGGAGCTCAGTTACCTGGATATGCTTTAACTAATGCAGGGTTAACATACAGATTTGATCTAGGTTCTAATAAAATGACTTTTAGAACAAATGTATTTAATGTTTTTGACAGAATAGCACTTCAAGGAACAGATGCATATGGGTACTATACTTCTAATGGAAGAACCTTTAATGCAAGTATACGTTATGAGTTCTAAAATATAAGATTTATATTTTATACTAAAACGTCCCGATTAATATCGGGACGTTTTTTTTTAGTATTTATAACTATCTTTGAAAACAATTTAATCACTTAATTATGTTCGACACACTTCAATTTATTCACTCCTACTGGGCTTATGTAACCTTACTAATTATAGTTTTAGCAACATTAAATGCACTAAAGGGGTTATTTACTAATTCAGAATTTAAACATAAAGACTTTAGACTTTCTCTTTTCGCTTTAATTATTACTCATATACAAATTATATTGGGGTTGTTCCTATATATTTATTCTCCTAATGCGATGGGAGTAATAAAAGGTAATGACATAGGTGAAGTTATGAAAAACTCATTATTACGTTTTCCTTCTGTAGAGCACCCTGTAGCGATGATTATCGCGGTGGTATTAATTACTATTGGATACTCAAAACATAAAAAGAAAGAAGACGCTTCTTCAAAATTTAAAACCCTTGCTATTTTTTATGGAATTGCACTGATTTTTATCCTAAAAATGATTCCTTGGGGAACCTGGTTCGATTAAAAAACTAAATTATGAAAACATAAAAAAGGTATCAATTAAATTAATTGATACCTTTTTTATTAGTATTAAACTTACTATTTCTCCTTGACTAAATAAATATATACAGGAAAGTGATCGCTATAACCACCTGTATAACCACCTCCTACAAAACTTCTATATGGGTATCCTTTGTAACGTCCTGTTGAATTTACTAGATAAGATTTATTATATATTTCAGCTTTGTAAAAGCGATAACTTGAATAATCTTTTTTAACCAATTCTGTTGATATTATCATTTGATCAAACAAATTCCAATTATCTCTATAAGCTAGTGTTCCCAGCCCTTTTCTAGACATATCTTCCATTGGATTGTAAAGCTCTTTCAATTTTAAATCTTCTTTTTTTCTTTTTGCTTTAAGGTGTTCTTTAATACTAGAATTTGAAGGGTCATCGTTAAAATCACCCATAGTAATAATCTTTGCATATGGATCCTCACTAAATAATGAATCTATAATTTGCCTGTTCAGTTTTGCAGCTTTAATTCGTTTAGGACGGCTTCTTTCTTCACCGCCACTTCTAGAAGGCCAGTGATTAACAATAAAATGAATTTTCTCACCATCAAACATTCCACTAACTAATAATTGATCTCTAGTAAAAATTCTTTTTGTAGGATCATTATTATCATAAATAATAAGTTCGTGAGCTTTATAATTGGTAGGTGTAAAAAGGTTCTTTCTATATAAGAGCGCTACATCTATTCCTCTCCTATCGGGAGAATCAAATTGGATAATTCCATAGTCTTTTTTTAATAATGATTCTTGATTTACAAGATCTTCTAAAACACGTCTATTTTCAATTTCACAAAGACCTATAATAGCAGGTGTTGTTCCAGCAACATCATAGCCAATTTCAGAAATTACCTTTGCCATATTTTTCAGCTTGGCATTATAAATTTCTTCAGTCCAATGATCTTTCCCATCTGGTGTTCTATCGTCGTCAAAAGTTAGTGGGTCATTTTCAAAATCAAAAAGATTTTCAACATTGTAAAAAGCAATTGTATTGACTTTGTACGATTTTTTCTCCTGAGAAAATATTGACGTAAAAGAAAAAATGATTAATACTAAAAGCGTGAATTTTATTTTCATTTTATTTTGATATTAAATTTAGATAAACAACCCTTTTTGGGATACCTCAAAAGTAATTAATTCATTTAAATAATGTAAATTTACAATCGATTTAAACCAAATTTTTTAATCATTAATAACAACTAATTACAGAATGAAAAAAATCATTTTTACTTTATGTATTGTTTTTATGAGTAGTCTTACTTTACAAGCTCAAGATGCAGTAATAAAGGGAAGGGTGGTAGATACACATTCGAGTGAAGTTATCCCAAATGTACAATTACACATTTTATCTTCTGATTTTGAAACTCAGACAGATAAAGATGGTTTATTTGCATTTAATGGTGCTAATTTTCCGCAAGGAGAACAAGTGCTTGTGGTAAGTAAAAACAATTACATCACTCAAAGTATTCCTATTACCATTCAAAACGGAAAAACAGTTAATCTAGACCCTATTTTACTGGATATAGATCTAACCGAATTAGAATCTCAAATTGGAGTAATCAACCTTTCAGATAGTGAGCTTGATGGTGATATGGGAGGAGCTGCAACAAATGTCTCTGGTCTTTTACAGGCATCTAGAGATGTGTTTTTAAGTGCTGCTGCTTTCGATTTTAGCGCAACATTTTTTAGACCTAGGGGTCTAGATAATGCTGATGGTAAAGTACTTATCAATGGTATTGAAATGAATAAGCAATTTAATGGTCGCCCTCAATGGGGAGACTGGGGCGGTTTAAACGATGTACAACGTAATCGTGAGTTTACTATGGGTCTTAAAGCAAATGACTACACGTTTGGTGGTCTTGCCGGAACAACTAATATGGTAATGCGTGCATCAAAATTTAGAAAAAGCGGACGTGTTTCTATTGCAGGTGCTAACAGAAGTTACCAGGGACGTGTTATGGCATCTTACCATAGTGGGCTCTCAAAAACTGGTTGGGCATACTCTTTTTTAGCTTCGAGACGATTTGGAGAGGAAGGATATATTGACGGAACATTATACGATGCTAACTCATTTTTCGCTTCTGTAGAGAAAGTAATAAACGAGCAACATAGCCTTAACTTCACAGCTTTTTACACTCCAAACCGTAGAGGGCGTGGTACTGCAATTACTCAAGAAGTTAAAGACTTAAAAGGCATACGATACAATCCTAACTGGGGATACCAAGATGGAGAAAAACGAAACAGTCGAATTCGTAATATTAAGGAACCGGTATTTATGTTAAATCATTACTGGAATATAAATGACAAAACAACTTTAAACACCAATGTGGCTTATCAAACTGGTGAAATAGGAAACTCCCGTTTAGATTACGGAAACAATCGTAACCCTTCTGGGAACTATTATCAAAACCTTCCTAGTTATTATTTACGTGATGAAAGCCCAACATCTTATGATTATCAACAAGCATACCTTGCAGAGCAAGAGTTTATTAATGACGGTCAAATAGATTGGGAATCTCTTTACAGAGGAAACGCTAATTCATCTACAGGTAATGCTGCCTATATTGTTCAAGAGGATAGAATAGACGATACCCAGTTTTCAATGAATAGTATTCTAAACACTAGTTTTACTGAAAACATATTCTTTAATGCAGCTATAAACTACAGAAACTTACAAGGGGAATATTTTGCAAGTGTTGTAGATTTATTAGGTGCTGATGGGTATTTAGATGTTGACTACTTTGGAGATGGAACTCAAAACAACCTACAAAACCCTAATAATTTTGCACAAGAAGGAGACAGATACAAATACAATTATGAGCTTAATGCTAGTGTAATTTCTGGTTTTGCTCAAGCTCAATTTAAATATGCTGTAGTAGATTTTTATATAGGGGCTAATTACGCACAAACAAGTTACCAACGATCTGGTTTGTTTGAAAATGGTTATTTCCCAGGAGAACGATCTTTAGGTGATAGTGAAAAATTAGACTTCTCTACCTATGGAATAAAAGGTGGAGCTACTTACAAAATAACTGGACGTCATTTAATTGACCTTAATGCTGGGTATTTTACAAAAGCACCAACCATGCGAAATACCTTTGCAAATGCAAGACAAAACAACGATATTGTTGAAAATATTACTGAAGAAAAAGTGCAATCTGTAGACCTAAGTTATATTTATAGGTCCCCAATTGTGAAAGCGCGTGTAACAGGATTTTATTCTGGGTTTGAAGACGCAACCGATATTGGATTTTTCTTTACACAAAATGCTTTAGGGGCAGACGAAAACAATGCCTTTGTTCAAGAAATTGTGACAGGAATTGGAAAACAAAATGTTGGTGTAGAGCTTGGTATTGAAGCTCAAATATTACCAACGCTTAAGCTAAAAGCCGCAGCTTCAATGGGACAGTATATTTATAATAACAACCCAGATTTATATTTATCTAGTGATGATTTTGGTGAAGCTGGAAACGATATCCCAACACAAGGATTAAGAGAGGTGGCATTAAAAAATCTTCATGTGGCTGGTGGACCTGAAAGAGCTTATCAATTAGGTTTTGAATATAGAGCTCCAGAATTTTGGTGGGTTGGTGTAACCGGAAACTATTATTCAAATGCTTATTTAGACATAAGTAATCTAAGAAGAACAAGTGATTTTTACACTGCTTTTGATGGACTACCTTATAACGATTACGACGAAGAAGTTGCGAAAGAATTGCTTAGACAAGAGGAAATGAATGATTACTTTCTTGTAAATATTGTTGGAGGTAAATCTTGGAGAGTTAAAGATTACTATATAGGTTTCTTTGCAACCATAAATAATGTTTTAAATCAGGAATATAAAACAGGTGGTTTTGAAGATTCAAGAAGAGCAAATTACAGACAACAAGTCGAAGAACAAAATAGAGAAAACGGACCTTTATTTGGGAATCGTTATTTCTTCGGAAATGGAACTACATATTATGTAAATGTGTACGTTAGGTTTTAATAAGCAAACAAAAAAATAATGACGTTAAAAAACGTTACAATTAAATTAATACAAATGAAAAATTTAAAATTTTATAAATTAATTGTCCTAATATTTGCAATAACCTTCTCGGTTTCTTGTGTTCAGGATGATGATTACGACGTGCCAAACCTTGAGGTTAATCCACCTGTTTTGAGTGGAACACAAGTTACTATAGGCGCTCTTAAACAACTATTGTTACAAGAGCAAACAAATAATGGTAATGCATTACTCACCATAGAAGATGATCTTTACACAACAGGTTATGTGATTTCAAACGACGAGTCTGGAAACTTGTATGAAGAGTTAATTCTTCAAGATGAAAAAGAAAATCCAACAGATGGTGT
>Ga0164318_10005059_pt1 | contig 12740 bp, 12 predicted proteins | sample GuaBasSedimGuay9_FD_113734 | JGI IMG/M metagenome (GOLD analysis project Ga0164318, IMG submission 113734) | Subseafloor sediment microbial communities from Guaymas Basin, Gulf of California, Mexico - Guay9, Core 4571-4, 0-3 cm | ecosystem: Environmental > Aquatic > Marine > Hydrothermal vents... | reverse complement strand
TGTTGTCTTGTTACTTTAAACTTATATTTTCCATTAAAAGAGAAGTTTGCTTTTAATAGGTTTTCTAATGAGATAATTCTATCTAAAAAAACAGAAAGAGCATAATTCTTTGAGTCCTGTGCATTAGAAGAATAGAAGTCTTGTTTTGTATGCATTATTATATGTTTATCTGTTAGTTGAATAGTAAACTCTTTGAATTTAAATTGCTGACCTCTTTTTACACCAGCAACATAATAAGGTTTAAAATTAATTTTCTTTTTGGACAAAAATTCTTCTCTTTTGTCCCAATTTCTAAAGTTTGATGGGAGTTTTAGTTTGAATTGGAAGCCATGACCTCTGACAGAATTTTTTACTTCTTTTTGACCACTTACTACTGATGTTTTTACTTCTTTTCGCCAAGTTCCATAACCAACTTTACGAATAAATCCGCGTCGTTTTAGCTCTCTCGCATAATGATTTAATGCCTGTTTAGACATGTTATTTTCTCTAGCAATTTGGCTCAAACTCTTGCCATTTTCTACCCCATTTAGTATAGAAGTAAAAATTTGGGTATCCCTCTGATTTACCATAAAAATTTTTACTTCTTTAAGAAATATAAATATTATTTGTAATTAATTAGTGAATTTTAAACATATTAAAAAAATTAAAAATAAAAGAGTGGTCTATGCCACTCGTTGCATTTTTAAAGACCTCCGCCGAATCCTCTAACTGCTATAAATACATATGCAAAGTAACCAATTACAACTGCAATGACTGCGGCAATTATAATCAATGGCAACCAGTCGACAATATCATCTAATGCGCTATTTGTTCCATTTAGAATATCTATTGCATTGCCATCATCTGTTACTTCCATAAACTTGGCGTTTGTAATAACGACAAGTGCAAGTAAGATAACTGCGACAAAAATTCCTACAATTAAGCCTGTTAGAAGATTTGTATTCTGTCCTCGTTTGTTTTCAAATATGCTTTGTAACATACTAAACCCTCCTTAAAGCTTATAAAGAAATTCTTTTTTAAATAAACAATCGTTTTATTGTATATTTTGTATACAATTAAATTCTTCGATTTTTAGTTAATAGCAAAAATATAAAAGACATTATTGCTAAACCAATTAATAATACTAAAAAAGAAGTTTTAATAAAACCACCAAATCTAAAGAATAAGCCAATTATTGCACAACTAAAGGAAGATAGAGTTAGTGCTGCTGGAAAATCTTGTGTTTTATACCATGATGCTGCTGCAATAATTATGAATAGTCCGAAAAAGATTAAAGGAAAAAATAATCCTAAAGTTTCATGATTTAAATAATAAAATAATCCTTGCATTCCTGAAGTCATATCTATATCTGCTATGCTTCCATATGCCATTATGTTCCTGCCCTCCATAGTGCATATATTGAAATAAGTGCGATTATTACTAATGTGGATATAATTAAACTAATGAGCCAATAAACACCAAAGATGTTATTTATAGTTGTTCCGATTGTAGAGAAAGCTAATTTAATTGTTTGAAATACTGAAAAAGTTGAAGTTAGAACATCAAAGCCCTTTCCCTCATCAAATACCCCAAAATCTTGATTATAAACATTTCCCTCTACAACATCTTCTTGTCCTGTTGCATTTTCAATTATCTTTGAATATTCCTCATAATCTAATTCTCCATTTGAGATATAACTTATAGGTTTATCATTTTCAACAGCAAGAGTTAATCCTACACTAACAAGTGAAAAAATAAATATTACTGCAAGAATTGAAGATATAATAATTCCTTTAATACCATCCATTTTATCGACTATTATATAGCTTCCAAGCTATTGCTAAACCTCCAATTACAATTAAAGTTATAATTCCCTGTGGAATGCTTACTATAAGTAAAAGACTAATTGCAATAACTCCCATTATTAAAAACACAATCATAAATAACCCCTCTGCTGCGCCAAATAAAACCATTAATATTAAAAATAAACCTGAAAGTAACCAAGCCATTGCATCATTACTCTCTGATAATTTTGGTTTTAAATTAACCCACCCCGAAGATACAAATGCATCTTCAATCGTATCGTTGCTCATAGTTAAAGCATAATAAAAACTATCATTGCCATAAGATAATGGAACATTTACAGACAATTTTCCAGATGTTGCTGTTGCATAATCATTCGCAATAATTAAATCTTCATCAGAAGAATAATTAATTTGATAAAGTGTAAGATTTAAAGTTATTGGATTTTGTGTTTCATATTCGATTTCGAGAGTTCTTGTTGAAGGATTTGCTGACGCTGAAAAAACTCCTTGATAGTTATTAAGATACTCATCAATTTCAGTTGTTTCAAAATCCTGTCTTAATTCAATCGAACATGGCACTTCTTCACAAATTGCTTTATAATCTATGCTTGAAAAGATTAATTCTTCATTTTCATAAATTTTAAATCGATAAATTGCATCTTCTTCAATTAAATGCAGTGCTGTTTGTCCATTATCGTCTGTTTTTCCTCTTTCAACAATATTATATTCTGATGACCCAATATAGTTTCGCAATGTTTCAACAATTACATCAGATTTCTCTATATCATATTGGTCTTTAAATAAAAAGATAAAAGATGTTGAATCTTTTAAAGGCAAATCTCTTAAATAAATTATTTTTGGTATTGTATCTTTAGAAATTGTTTGTCCATCAATATGATAAAATTCTGCGGCGTAATCTGTTGCAGTGTAATATGTGGTCATATATAATAAGAAATCTGAATAATTAAATATATAATCTGGAACACATATTTGTAAATTAGTATTATTTACTAATGTAGTATTATATGACCAAGTTGTTTCGTCAAGTTTTAAAGAGATATCTGTTTCTATTCTTGAAGTTTGGTTTGATATATCCATAATTGCGTTTTCATTTTCATCGTATAAAGTCATATTTAAAAGTAAAGTTGAGTATGTTGAGCAATTATCTAAATCCACCGCAAAAATCGTCATGTTTTGCGTTGAAGTGTTATAATCTGTTATAATTTCATTTATAGAATATTGCCAATACCAATTTATGAGTCTGCCAGTTGAGTTTCCTGTTCCTGTTGGAATTGTTAGAGTTTTTGAAAAGAAATAATTTGTAGAGTTTTGATTTATAGTATCTGGAGAGTATTCTGTATTATTAAATAAGAGTGTTGCACTTGTGCTTGGGTTTCCTGTTGAACCGACGATTAAAGTAAATGTTGCGTCAATTCCCTCAAGAGTTTCATTTTTATCAGATGTTTGAGAGTAATTGTGAGCGTAAACATTAAAGAAAGTTATTTGTTCTGTATAATTTCCCCAGCTATCATTAGCATAATAATAAATATAATGTGGCTCATCTGTCATAAATGTTATTGTTTGGTCTGTGTTGCAAGTAAATGTCGTATTTGTTGTATTTATATCTGACCAATACCAACAGGAATCTAAAGATAAATCTGTTGCTGTATAATTTAAAGTTACATTATAAGGGTATTCATTAACAAATACTTGATTAGAATCATTTAGTGGAGAATGCAAGACCAATACAGGCGGAACTGCATCAACGATAAAAGTTACATTTGTTGAGTTTGTTCTTCCAAGAGAATCATTAATCCATAAGAACCAAGTATTATTTCCCTCATAAGAAACAAGACCTGTTACATTCTGACCGCAAGTTATAGTGATGTTTGTTGCTCCATTGTTTGTTGAATACCAACAAGTATCAGGATTTGCTTCTGTGAATATATATGTAAAGTTTGTTACTACATAATGATAACTTGTATTTGTAGGGTATTCAAATTCGATTGTTGGAGTAAGTGTATCAATAATAAAAGTTGTGCTATTTGAGTGTTCATTTCCGAAAGTATCATTTGCCCAGATAGTTAAGGTATTGATTCCTTCATGAGTTGAGATTGTCCAATTATTTAAATTGCAATTAATTGTATAATTATTTGTTTCGTTTCCATACCAGCAAGTATCATTGTGCAAATCGTAGATTGAATAATTAAGCCATGTTTGAGCAGAATCATAAATTGCTGAATTTTCTGGGGCGATAAAATTAATCTGTGGTTTTATTGAATCAATAATAAAATAATATGTATCTGAACTTGTTGTTAAAGAATCGTTATCTGTTGTAGAACAATACCAAGAATAATTTCCAGAATTTAGGGTTTTTGTTGTTGAGAATGATGTTAGATTACTTGAGCCAAAATTGAAAGTTTCCACTATTGAACCATTAATATATAAGCTCATGTTTTTGATTTCATAATCATCTTCTGCTGTGCAGTTAAATGTTATTGAGTTTGAAGTTGTATTTGTGTTATTCTCTGGTTCATTTATTGTTATGAAAGGGTTACCGCTTATTGCACTATAAAATGTTCCTGCGCCAGAATCATATAAAGAATTTATAAATGAATCAGTTTTTGATTCATTCCATATATAAAGTTCATCAATTAGCCCATCAAAAAAATCTGAATTAAGTCCGCCAAGTTCCCCTATCGAAATAGGCATACTTGTTGCACAAGTTGAAGTGGCTGTTTGGTTAGCTTTCCATACACCATCAACATAAATTCTAATTTTATTATTTATATCATCATAAACAGCTGTTAACATTCTCCAAGTTCCTGTTCCTAATGAAGTGGAGCTACTAACCGACACTCTCGAATTACAGGCAGAAGTTCCTAAATAAAATTCTGCAACATTGTTATTTACTGCAAGCCAATAACCCTGTTTTGTATGTGAAGAATCCCCATATCTACCTAATACTGCCATATTCCCACTTGAACTTTCTGGCTTGACCCATACATTTATAGTAAAACTACTTCCGAAAATATATTTATCCTCATCATTTAATTTAATATAATTCGCGCTACTACTTTCAAAATCATAACAACCTGCATTTTTTCCTGAAGCTGAATAACTTGCTGAATAAATCGTGCCATTCGCATTATCAACCATATCATAAATATATGCTCCCGAAGATTCGTTTAATAAAAAGGCTAGATATAATTTATAATCAAAAGATTCATTCCAGATAGCCCATTGTGGTATTGAAACACCCAATAATTCTGGAATCCAATCTATAACTTCGCCTCGCCCTACATTTGCATATATACCAATTTTATATTTTCCTGCTTTTAATCCCGACTCATTTAATTCAGTAATTGAAACAAGTTTTGAATATTCTGTATAATTCACTATTTTGTTACAATTGGAATAATTAATTTGTGAACTATTATAAGAATTATTACAATTAAAATAAATCCGAGTATCATTTATAATTTTATAATTATTAACCGCAAAAGTTACTGGTTTATTTATTTGTGTATTTGTTTTTGTATCTATTAATTTTAAATCAGAAATAATATTTTTATAATCTTGATACAAATTTAATTCAAATTCTGCAACAAGTTTTTTTTCTCCAAAAACAACATCATACGAAATTGGAGAACTTAATTTCGCTTTAGCTAAATCCTTACCTTCAAAAAAGAGTAAAAAAGAATTTTTAATTAACATGGAATTTTCTGTTTTATTATAAATACCGATATTATCCCAATCTGCTGCAAAAACAGGAGCAATGCATAAAAATATTAATAAAGCTAAAAGTATTTTTTTATATTGCATTTGCATCCCCCCTCATTCTTATAAACATTAAAACAGCTCCCAATACAAAGAAAACTCCTGTCCAAATTGGGAGATATGCAAATATAAAATTTGGAATTGTAAATCCTGCATAAGTTTCTGCAAGTATTGGAGAAGTTGTTATGTCAACATACGCATTTGATAATATTATTGCGAAGATTTCTAAAAATGGGAAGAATAAAATATAGATTATAAATATTGCTGGGTGTGACCTTACAAAAACAGCCCCAACTAATATTGCAAGAAACATTCCGATTAATAAAATCCCCGATGCCCATTCAAACACTTGAAGTTTTGTATTTGCATTTTCAATAATATTCGCTGCTTCTTCAACTCCCGCCTGTGTGGAGTTTCCATTTACAATATCCATTGTATCATTAAACTTACCAAATAGTAAAACTCCGCCTCCAATAAATAGTATAATCATTATTGCTGATGATAACATTATTGGAAAGTCTAATAAGTCCATCTTTTCTCTTTTTTTAAAATTCCCTCCATTTTTTTATCTAATTCAAGTAATTCTTTTTTCATTTGTTTGAATGATTGTGTTTGAGTAAGTTTTGAAGTAAGTTTTGGTATGCTTAATCGTTGACCTGTTTTTAGCATAACTTCAGCTTGTATTCTTCTTAATTCTTCTTTGAATTCTTTGCTAATCTGTTCTGGCACTCTTTCAATTTGGCTTGGACTTTTTCTTAAAGAAGATGGTGTTTTTCTTTTTGTTTTCTTATAAAAAAGCGTCATTTATATCGCCCCCACATTAATTTAAAAAGCCAATTGCTTTCTCCCTGTTTAATTTCATTAGCGGAAAAACCACTTTCAGCCATTTGCTGAAATGTCTTGTTTGAAAGAACATAAACAAAAAGCATAACCACTGATAAAACAAAAAATGGAATTGAACCAAAGCTAAATAATAAAAATATTATTCTTGAAATATCTATTAATGGAGTAAATGAAACAAAGAAATTATATGAAAAATTCCAGAGCATCCAAGTAAATAATAATAAAAGATACCACATAAAATTAGCAGAAATAAACTGCGGAATAAATTTTTTACTGCTGAATAAAGTTGTTACTGATATAACAAGTCCGAATAAAATTATTGAGAAGAATGCGAGATAAGAAAGAATTGTTGAGAGCAGAGGTTCTTCTCCAGCGCCATTAATTTCATAACCTGTAGAAACTGCTCCTGTTTCAAGAGAATTATTACATCTTAAATAATAATTGTGATGTCCTCTATGTGAAGTTTGTGTTTCATTTAAAATATAATAAAAATAGCTGGAATAATTTAAAGGGACTCCATTTAAAAGTTTTGAACCATCACTGCGTTCAACCCATAAAAAACAAGAAACATCATCTCCTGTTAATTCATGATAAGAGGAATTTAAAACACTAAAAGAAAGCTCTATTTCCTGACCATATGGATAATATTGTGTTTTTGGATAAAAGATAAACATACTTTCGCCTGTTGGTAAGGTTTGCACAGGTTTATCTGCAAAAACAGGCATTAATATTAATAAGAATACTACTGATAAGTAAATACTTTTTAATAGTTTCATTTCTTTTTCTTTCTTTTTCTTTTACGCTTATTACATGGCATTTTTTACCCTCGCAATAATTTCAATAGCGTTTTTTCTCTTTCAGATAATTGTGGTTTCTTTTTTCTTTTTTTAGTCGTTCTTCGCTGTGTTGTTGGAATTGTTGCAATAGGAGAAAAGCCAAACATATTTCCAAGTGCGTTTAAAGATTGCATTCTTGCAGCTCGTTGTTCTGGAGTTAAAGTTTGTCGCAATGCAGCTTGTCTTTTTGCTTTTGACATTGCCACTCTTGTTTTTTGTGCTTCATATTCTCCTTTTAATTTAAGCAATTCAATTCTCTTTCTTAATCTTTCTTCGGTTTTTGCTTCTCTTTTTCTATTATATTCTGAAATTGAACTTGCCGCTTTTTTTATTTTCTTTATTACTTTCATAATCTACCTCCAAAATATCTTCGTGGATTAAAAATACTTGGTTTAGAACTTTGCTGTGCGTCGGGGTGGCTTAATATATTTTCATTTACTTGTGTAGTTTTTCCTATTGTTGCCCTTTCCTGTCCGCCATAAGCCCTTCGCCAAGTAACATAAACTAAATCTACAATCTGAAGAATTAAACTCTCATATAATTGAATTTTTCTATCTGTGTCCATTCCCATTTTTTTAGCTTGATAATAAATTAATTCAGATAATAATTTTCCAAATTCTAAAAGAGTTTTATTGATTGTTTTATCATCTAAATTTGAAAGCAAAACATCTCTATTGATATATGTTGTAAGTTTTGACATAATTAAATGAACACCATAATCATTTAATGGAACCTCCTCTGGATTCGGGTTTGGTTTCCAAACTCTATTCCCCTCTTTGTCAAACTCAATAACATCATTTTTTAATATGTGTTGAATTCTTTCAAGAATGTCATTTACTTCAAGTTGCAATTTCAAAAAATCCCCTGTAATTCTTGAGTTCATGGTTGATAGTTGTGTAGGTGTTTGATTTTTAGATGCGTTTGAAATTTCGTTTTCAAATTGAGAAAAAGAATCATTCTCAAGTTGGGAATATGCATTTAAAATATCTTGTTCAGAATAACCATGTGCTTTAAAACGATTTAATGTATCTTCTGGGATTTTCATTTTATAATAATTGCCCTCCTAATGCCTAAACCTGTTTGATATTGTTTTAATAATTTTCTTAATTCCTTTTCGGAAATTTTTTTAGGTTTTAACTGCAATTCTGCGGCTGTAAAAGATGGAGCATATTTTAAAATTTCTTTTAATTTTTTTTCAGTATTTTTCTGCGATTTCTTTTTAAATTTTTCAAAATCATTTATTGGAATAATTATATTTGGAATTCTTGTAGTAGTTAAATGAGGTATTCTTGGAATGATTGGGGTGGTTTTGGTTTTTTGTCTTTGAAGTAATGCTTGAAGTTGTCGTTGTTTTTGTTTTTGAAGTTGTTTTTGAAGTGCTGCCTGTCGTTGTGTCTGCGAATTCATCTGCTTTCTAAATTGTTTTTGGAATTGTCTTTGTAATTGTCTTTGAAGAATTTCGAAATTTTGGCGATTAGTTTGTCTTTGAACTTGTGGTTGCATTTGTTTTTGCAATTCTTTGGAAATTGCTTTAATAGATACTCCCATTGCTAAAGTAGGCAAGTATTTTTGAACTTCTTTAAATGTGGTTGGGGCGGTTTTTCTTAATTTTGGAAGAATTGCCCCAACCTGTGCTTCGGTTTGTTTTTGTTTTAATAAAGTTTCAATCTGTTGGAATTGCTTTTGGACTTCGTGGTTAGTGCTCTTTTTTGAAGGGATTTTAAAGAATATATCTTTTGAAGATTTAGAAATTTTTTTAGGTTTAAATTTTTTTGGTAATTTTGGAGTATTTTGTTTTAATTCTTTCTTTAATATTTTTAATATATCTGCATCAAACTCAACTGATTGTTTACCTATTTCTCTTTCAAGTTGTTTAGTTTCCAAAATCTTTATTTCAGAAAATCCTTTTGAATAAATCCTTTCTAATTTTTTTAAATAAGCTTGTGTTCTTTCAAATGATTTTTCTGGAACTTCTAACGCTAATAAACTTTTTTTAGGTTGAGTTATAAATTGAGAAGTTGGTTTATTAAATATAGAAATTTTTCTTTGGAATTCTCTTTGAAATTTAGCAAAAGCTTCTGCTTGTTTATTAGATATTCTACTTGATTCTATAAAATATTTATTTAAATCTCTTAATTCCCGAGGTATTTGTTTTTGAGTTAAAGAAAAAGTTTTTATTTTTCTTCCAGCAGTTACTTCTTTTAAATATTTTGCTGTTTCGCTTTTAATTTCATTTGCAGTTAAAAATCTTCCAGATACACCCTTATCTACATCTGCATAGCGAAAAGCTGTTTTATATCCCATTTGTTTTTGTAAAGAGTATATATCTTCGACTTTATTCTGCCATGTTATTGCAGATAGCTTTGAACCTTTTTTAATAACTGAAACTGCATCTTCTTGTGCAAGATATGTTGGTGAAATTTGTGCTCCGAAATATTGTGTTGTTTTTAAGGTTTTTATTTTGGGTTTTCCAATATTAAACCACTTTGCTTTAGGAATATCTGTTGTAATATCAACTTGAACAAGACCTGTTCCTTTATATCCTAAAAGCTTTGATGCTGTTGTTCGTTGTGCTTTAATTGTTTTTCTTCCGACTTTATAAGTGAGTGTTTCTACTTTTGGAGTTGTTGAGATTTTAAAGGCATTTGCAGAAAAGTCAATTTGTTTTAATGTTTTTGCTTGAGCTCTCATTACATCATCTGCCTGTGATAATAATGCTTTTGTTTCTTGCCGAATTATTTTGTTCTGTGCCTGAACAATTCCTGCTGAAGAAAGCTTTGCTTCTTTTAAAACTGCTTTTGGTTTTATAACTCTTTTTGTAAGAGCATATCCTCCAGAGAATAATTGCCCAGCTATTACTCCTACTTCAGCTGCTCCAACAAGTTGTCTTGCTCCTTTTGAATAAACTATTTTTTGTAAATCTGTCCCAAATACATTTCCAATAAATGTTTTATATTCATTTCTTATATTTTGAAATGTTTTTGACGCTGTTTTTCCAATTTCCTCATCAGATAAATATTTTGGCGTTTTTATTATTGGTTCTGTAATTTTTTTACTTGTTGGTTTGGCTAAAAAATTAGTTATGTCTTGCATATAAGATAAAGCAACATCAGGCGTTCTTAAAGAAAGAACTCCAATTTTTCCTGTAAATAAAAGAGCTGGAGATGGTGTTTTTCCAATTCTTCCTGTTTCAAAATATTCTTTAAGTTCTTTATTTAATAGTTTTTGGTCATATTCAATTTTGCCTAATGCTCCAAGAAAAGCTGTTTTTGAAAAAAAAGAAATTGCATCTACATTTTTGTCTAATTCTTCTTTTATTTTCTTTTTTTCAGATACAAGTGCTTTTTTCATTAAATATTTTGTAGATGGATTTGTTTCTCTTGATATATCTGCTTTAGTATACCCAAGTCTTGATTCTGCTGCTTGAGTTAATCTTATATCATAAAGTGCGAGTTGAACATCTGGCGTTATTTTTTCAGCAACGCCTTTTGATATTGGAATACCCTCAAGAGTATAACTATAATCTTCTTTTTTTAGATTTAAGGGTTTTTCTACTTTAAATGTTTGTATTCTTCCTTTTTGTTCTTGTCTTATATATCCTGAAGTTCCTTTGTTTGTTTCGATTTCAATATATCTTGCTTCTTTTGTAGGGTCATATTTCGGCTGGTTTGCTTTTGCTCTTTCAAGAGCAGCTTCTTTTTCAAGTCTTTGTTTTAAAACTTCTTCTTTTTCTCTTTTTTCTGCAACAGCTTTTGCTCGAATATATTTTCTAACAGATTCACGAGTGTAACCCTCTTTTATTAAATCAATACCTTCGCTTTGAGCTAAATTTTTTAAATCCCTATAATATTCCTGTAAAATATCGTATTTATCTCGCCTTTCGCCTGAAGCTTTATGTTTTTTTTCCTGATATAGTTTTTCCCTTTTAATATAATAATCAATTTGCTTCTGGAATAATTCAAGATTTTCAGAAATAAGTTTTTGTCTTAATTCTGCATTTTTTTGTGCAATTAACTCTTTTTGTTGTTGTTCAGTTTCTTTTTCTTGTTGAGTTTCAAGTCTTCTCTGTGTTCGAGTTGGAATTTGCACTAATTGTTGACTTGCTTTAACCATTGTATACTTTGTATACAAAAGGTAGTCTTTATATATAAAAAAATGTTTTCACTATAAAAAAGTAAATTTAAATGGGATGCGCTAAAAATTTAGAATTCATAAGAGAGATATGGCATCTTCTTCCATTAAATAAAAGTGCAATACTTTTATTTTGTCCGATTGGACATTGCGCATCCCTGTGAAGTCGGTTAGCTGGAGATATAATATATATAATATAAATAATATATAAATTTTTGGTGTAACTTATTGGTGTTTAATTAAGTCCACTACCTCTTTACTTAAACCTTGTGTTATTTCTTTTATTTTCTTTTTGTTGTGTTTTTCAATTTCTTTTTTTAAATTATCTGTATAAAAATCCTTTAAATTTCGAGTATCATTCATTTTTCTTAATTGATTTCTAATCGAGTTATAAACTTTAGTATATTTTAAGCCATAAACATCACATAGCTTTAAAAATTCTTTTTTATTTGCGATTTTTCCCTCAATTAGTGCCATCATTAAACGAGCATCTGCTGAAAGCTCTTTTTTTTCTTCTTTGGCAAAATCTTCTTTATATATAATATTTCTTTTTTCAGTTTTTACTTGTTTTACTTTCTTTTCGATTGTTGGCGGCAATTTTTTAAATCTTACAATGCCTCGATAAGTGGTAAATTTTGAATAATCGATTTGTTTATTTTTGTTTAAACATTCTCTTTCAATTTTTTGATTAACTTGAATGTCCCATTTATCTGCTGAATAAACAGATTCATTTTTCATTAATACTACTGCAGTTCCTCGTGAAACAACAACAAGCATTAGTCTACACATCTTTAAGATTTTTGGGTCAATTTCATTTAAATCAGAAATACAAAAAATTACTAAATTTCTGTGGTCACGATTCATATTTAGCTGTTTAATAATGTTCTTTTGATAGATTTTCTGCCAATCTCTCCTAAAACCCACATTAATTGTTTCGTCAACTATTGAAATCGAATTCCATTTTTCTAAAGATGCAATAACTTCTTTTGGTTGATAAACTAAATCTGTCCAAGCATTAAATTTTTGTCCATATTTGCTTTTTCTTGCAAGATGCACTGCAAGAGTAGTTTTTCCAAGACCTGTTGCTCCGACAATTATCACAATCGCATCAAAATCATTTGCTCTTTTTTTATCGAGCATATTACTTAATCTTTTTAATGTCCAAATTAACATTTTTCTTTTGCTTTTAAATTAATCAAATCTTCAAATGCTTTTTCAAGTGCAGTAATCCGCTGTTTTAACTCTAAAATGTCTAAATTTAATAATCTTATATCTACTTCTCTCATGTATTACCCCCTGTTTATAAAATCCTGCTCTATTTTTGAAATATTCAAACCCTCTTTTCGTCTAAAGATTAAACCTGACC
>Ga0164318_10005058_pt1 | contig 12740 bp, 11 predicted proteins | sample GuaBasSedimGuay9_FD_113734 | JGI IMG/M metagenome (GOLD analysis project Ga0164318, IMG submission 113734) | Subseafloor sediment microbial communities from Guaymas Basin, Gulf of California, Mexico - Guay9, Core 4571-4, 0-3 cm | ecosystem: Environmental > Aquatic > Marine > Hydrothermal vents... | reverse complement strand
CTGACATTTAAATAAAGGTTTCGGAGCCACGGTTTGTCAATATGCAAGGATAAGCGTTTACCAACGGTCTTAACTTACACCCCTGTCGATCTGTGTTTATTTGTGCCCAATAGCCCTTTCCGCCCTGCGTACCTCATCAACAAATCGTTTTACTTTGCCAAAGTCCTTTTTGAACCTGATGGAACGTCCCTTTGAATCCACAGCATTAGTTCCTGTGCAACTGTCAACTCCTGCAGGAAAAACACGCATTATTCCATTAAACACATTTTCTGGTGTGATACCACCTGCAAGTACAACCGGGATATGTATTGACTCAACCAGCTTTGCAGCAACATCCCAATCGCATATCTGGCCGGTTATTCCAACAAAACCTTTAACAGGTTGCCGATCAAAACAAGGTCCTGATTCCTTGACAAGAAGGGTGTCTGTTAAAAAATAGTCGCTTACCGGTTCGAACAGCTTTGCCAGTTCAATTGCATCCGAATCTTCCGTTATTCCGGGCTGAAATATTGGAATAGATCGCATGATCTTGATCTCAGTAAATCTTTCCTTAACTTTTCTCTGTAATAAAATAAGTTCTTCACAGGTTTCGCAACCATTCTTTTGCAATGATATTGCTTCACAAAAATGGACTATATCCGGTTTATAATAATCGAGCGCAGTGAGTATTTCATCGAGGTCGCCGAAAAGAGGTATCAAGCTGCTACAAGCTTCTGCACTATCAACAAATCTGATTGTTTCCCTGATCAAAGGAATTTTCCAGGATTCTTGCGAAACAATAACACTGCCGATATTATCCACTCCCAAAGCTATTAATTTCTCAGCATCAGAAGGTGTCTGCACCTCATAAATTTGGGTAATAATTTTATTCATCGGTTTTTGGACTCAAATATAGAAGTTGACATTTTTAGCCGTTTTTAACATATTTAACATGTTTTCGCAAATTGTTTAAAAAAGGAAATTTATGATACTGATTATAGATTTTGGTTCGCAATATAACCAGCTTATCGCCCGCCGTGTTCGGGAATTTCATGTATACTGTCAGATCGATCCACCGAGTATCGATATTGCCTCTATTAAAAACCTGAAACCCAAAGGGATTATTCTTTCAGGAGGACCTTCCAGCATTTATGAAAAAAACAGCCCAAAATGCGATGAATCGATTTTTAATCTCGGGATTCCTGTTCTTGGAATCTGCTATGGCATGCAGTTTATGATCAACGCTCTCGGTGGAACTGTAAAAAGAGCCCTAAAGCGTGAATACGGCTTTGCAGAGCTTATAATAAAAGAACAGGTTGGAATTTTTAATGGTGTGGACAAAATAACAAAGAGTTGGATGAGCCATGGTGATTCAACAGAAAAATTGCCGCGCGGTTTTAGAATAACCGCTTCAACTGAAAACACAAAAATAGCTGCAACGGCCCATATTAAAAAAAAACTCTACGGATTCCAGTTCCACCCTGAAGTCCATCATACATACAAGGGCAAAGTAATGCTTCGCAACTTCCTTTTTGACGTGTGCGGTTGTAAACATACATGGACGATGAAGTCCTTTGCCAAAGATTCGGTTGCTCAACTAAAGGAAACCATAGGAGATAAAAAAGTCATTCTGGGTTTAAGCGGCGGAGTCGACTCTTCTGTCACGGCATTACTGATTCACATGGCTATTGGGAATAATCTTACGTGTATATTCGTGGATAACGGCCTTCTTAGAAAAGATGAAGCCGAAAAACTCAAAAAAGTATTAAAACAACATCTTAGAATCAACATCCGGTTTGTAAGCGCTAAAATGAAATTTTTAAAAGCCCTCTCCAAAGTAGCCAACCCGGAAAAAAAGAGAAAAATTATCGGCAAAATCTTTATGAATGTCTTTGAAGCTGAAGCCAGAAAGATCAAAGGCGCTGATTTTTTAGCCCAGGGAACACTCTACCCGGATATCATTGAATCTCAATCTGCCTTTGGTGGCCCTACATCGATCATTAAATCACATCACAATGTTGGCGGGCTTCCAAAAAACATGAAATTAAAGCTTGTGGAACCCTTAAAGTACTTGTTTAAGGATGAAGTTCGCCTTCTGGGAAAAGAATTGGGGCTTGATGAAAACCTAATATGGCGTCAACCTTTTCCAGGACCGGGCCTTGCCATTAGAATTATCGGAAAAATTACTAAAAGGCGCCTTTCAATATTAAGAGATGTCGATTATATTTTGCTTGATGAAATAAGAGACAGCGGATATTATAAAAAATTATGGCAGTCCTTCGCCGTCCTTCTGCCTATAAAAAGTGTGGGTGTTATGGGAGACAGTCGAACATATGAAAACATTGTGGCCATACGGGCGGTAACAAGCAAAGATGCAATGACAGCAGATTGGGCCAGGCTGCCTCACAAACTTTTAGGTAAAATATCAAACCGAATAATCAATGAAGTAACCGGCGTAAACAGGGTCGTTTACGATATAAGTTCCAAACCGCCAAGTACAATCGAGTGGGAATAGATAAAATGTCAGAAAATGAGGATTCCAGATTTAAAATTCGTATAGATGACGAGAAACCTGATTTCCAACCTCAAGAAGAAATCGATGACTTTCAGGCTGAAAAGTTAAACAAGCGTATCACCCGCATTTCTATTCTCATCCCATGCTTAATATTTATTATAATTCTTGCTGCTTATTTGGATTTAAAAAAAAATATATCCCTAACGGACAGTGCAGGAAACATGGGAGTTAAGGCTCTTTCTAAAGAACTCGAATCAAGATTTTCATCCCTTTCCGTTCGACATGCTAATCTTGAAGATGCACTAAAAAAAAGGGTTGAGGTAATTGAAAAGAGCGCCGCTTCCGTACAGGCAAATCTGAACGAAGCAACCACCGCCATAAAGTATATCAGATCTGCCAGAGAAGCAGACAATAAAAAAATTGAAAGCGCCATAACAACTATCGAAAAAAGACTAACTTCTTTTCCTGATGATCTGGAAAATTTAGCATCAGATCTAAAAAATATTGACCAAACGTTGAATAAAAAATTGGAAAACCTTTCTCAAACTATCGGAAACGTCAAAAATGATCTGATAAATATCAGTTCCGAGATTAACTTCCTTAAATCCGTCAAAGTTGACCAAAAAGCTGTTCACATATTGCTGAAAAACCAACAACAAGTCTACCAACTCGCTCTGCAGAAAACAACAAGCAATCTCGAAGATAGAATAAAATCTATCGAAAAAAAGTTAAAAAAATTAGAAAAGCTTAGAGAGTTATCTAAAAACTAAAGATGGACATTGAATCCTTGAATCAGATCCTCGCTAATGTTGCCTCAGGTAAAATGTCTATTGAAGATGCCGCTCAAAAACTGAAGCACCTGTCATTTGAGGATTTAGACTATGCGCATATAGATCATCACCGCTCACTGCGCAAGGGCTTTCCTGAAGTTATCTTTGGGCAGGGGAAGACTGCCGAACAGATAACCGGTATAATGGAAAAAATGCTGCTCCAGGAAAAAATCGTTCTTGTTACTCGCATAGACGCCTTTCATGCTGATCAAGTCATTTCACATTTCCCTGAGGCCGTATATCACCGAGATGCAAAAATGGTTGTCTGGAAAAAACATGAAATCCCAGTGCAGGGCAAAGGAACCATAGTAATTATTTCAGCCGGAACATCAGATATACCGATAGCAAGAGAAGCATTTATTACGGCGCAGGCAATGGGAAACCATGTGAAATATGTTTTCGATGTCGGGATTGCCGGTATTCATAGGTTGTTTAACCATAAAAAATTGATCGACCAGGCTTCGGTTCTTGTTGTGGTTGCAGGAATGGAAGGTGCGCTTCCCAGCGTGGTTGCAGGAATGGTCAACAAACCGGTTATAGCAGTACCCACAAGCATAGGCTATGGTGTCAATCTTGGCGGCTTGACAGCTCTTTTTGCCATGTTAAACAGCTGCAGTTCAAATGTTGCTGTTGTAAATATCGATAACGGATTTGGGGCCGGGTATATGGCTTCTATCATAAATAGAGTATAACCTAAATTCCGTATTAGATTTCAAAAAAAGTTACCCTTCGGGAGCCTGGTCTCAACCGGAGCTGCTGCCTTATCCATCGATTGCAGTTTTTATAATACAACTGCATGATTGATGCCTTGTATATCCGGTAGATACAAGGCGTGCAGAATTTTGGTATAAGATATAAAAAAAGGGAATTTTTATGAGCACAAATGAAAAATTCTGGATAGGATTTGGCGATATTCATGAAGATATTTCACTTGTTGATGAAATTCCAGATCTTACCCATGCAGACGGTGTTATAATCAGTGGGGATATAACCAACAGGGGGGGGATACGCAAAGCAAGTGAACTGCTGAAAGTTGTTTTTAATATAAATCCAAATATCTACGCTCAGATAGGTAATATGGATCGGCCTGAAATTACCTCTTATCTGTACAATAAGGGATGGAATATTCACGCAGAGGGTAAACAAATAACCAAAGATGTCGGTATTATGGGTGTGGGATATTCCACACCAACTCCTTTTATGACCCCTTCCGAGGTTCCCGACATCAGGCTGGCACAGTGGTTGAATCAAGGTTATGAGCAAGTAAAACACTTACCGAAGCTTATTCTCGTGGCACATGATCCGCCCTTTGGGTCAAAAGCAGCAGATCTGCCTTTCGGAAAAAATGTGGGTAACAGGTCCGTACTGGAATTTATCCAGCGTGTCCAGCCGGATATCTGCCTGACAGGTCATATCCACGAAGCAAAATCCGTAGATTTTATCGGCAAAACAAAGGTGTTGAATCCGGGTATGCTATGCATGGGCGGTTATGTGCTTATCAGACTGAAAGGAGATAAATTGGAAGCCAATCTCATGGACATATAATGAACATCAGAAATTTTGGACTTTACTGCTTATAACCAATGGTTCGCAAAAATTCCTTCCGTTCCTTAATATCGTCTTGGGTTTCAATCCCTTTTGAACTAAACCCATCAATCACACCCAAAATTCCTCTTCCTTGTTCTGTTTCTACAACAAGAACTTCCACAGGATTTGCTGTTGCACAGATGATTCTGCAAACTTCAGGAACGTTTTTAATTGCATTCAAGACATTGACGGGAAACATGTTTTTCATAAAGATGATGAAACTGTGGCCCGCCGATATGTTGTAGGCATTTTTCTTTGCCAATTCAATTAAATCATTATCTGTGCCGGTATATCGCACAAGACACGGCCCGGAAGATTCACAAAATGCCAGACCAAATTTTCCTCCCGGTACGGTATTGACTATCGCCTCGTACACATCTTCCACCGTCTTGATAAAGTGGGAATGCCCTAAAATCATATTCAAATCATCTGTTTTTTCAATCTTGACCGTCTTGATTTCCATCAGTCCTCCGATGTTAAAAAAATGTTAATAACTCAACACATAGAACTCAGGCAGGGTCATTCGGTTCTGCCTTTTTATTTTTATTGCCCACATGTTATGTTTTCAGCAAGTGATAAATGTGATAATTCTTTCCTTACACTTTAAATCTAATCCATCCCACCAGCGGGGTGTAAATCAAGGCTGTTGTTTGCTAAGATTGCCATGGCTATTTGGTTTCAGGTGTCAGCGCCTCTGTTCATCATTCCTGACACCTGACACCTAAAAAAAGCTTCGCAGCCACGGTTTGTCAATATGCAAGGATAAGCGTTTACCAACGGTCTTAATTTACACCCTCCATTGTTTAGTGGCGGGTTGCTGGTTTCAAGATACTTTAGGCCTTCAGCTTTGAGCCAACAGCCGCAAATATTTTGTTCATCTTCCGATTCCAATATATTTAAATCCAAAATCTCTCAACTCTTTTGGGTTATAGATGTTTCTACCATCAACGATTATGGGATTTCTTAAAAGGATCTTTACCGCCCGCATATCAAGGTTCCTGAATTCATTCCATTCGGTGGCAACAATCAATGCATCACAATCGCGGATTGTTTCGTAAGGATTTTCAAAAAACTCGACCTTGTTTAAAACATTTTTAGCGTTCTCAATTGCAACCGGATCACATGCATGAATTCTTGCACCCAGATTCTGCAATTCTTCTATGATTTTTATTGAAGGCGCTTCTCTTATATCGTCCGTTTTCGGCTTGAACGAAATGCCCCAAACAGCTATAGAACTATCCTTAATTTTTAATACTGATTTCAGCTTTTTTACTATAATACTTTTCTGTTTTTCATTTATCCTGTTTATAGCTTCAAACAGATCAAAATCACAATTGTGCTGTCTAAGTGTGGAAATAAGCGCCTTAATATCCTTGGGAAAACAGCTGCCTCCATAACCAATGCCTGCCTGCAAAAACCTGGACCCGATCCTGTCATCAAGCCCCACACCTTTTGCAACCTCTTTGATGTCTGCGCCTGTTTTTTCACAAAGATAAGAAAGCTGGTTCATAAAGCTGATACGGGCCGCCAGCATTGCATTGCTTGCATATTTAATAATCTCCGCACTCCTTATGTCTGTAATCATTATCGGCCTGTCTGTTCTTGCTCTTGACCGGTATAAAGAAGACAAAAATTCTTCTGCTTTTTTGCTGGCCGTCCCGATTATAATCCTGTCAGGATTTTCGAAATCTTTTACAGCAGCGCCTTCCCTCAGAAATTCAGGGTTTGAAACAACATCAAATTTAATCTCTTTTTGCTGATTTTCTTTGATTATCTTTTCTACAAGATCAGCTGTTCCCACAGGCACCGTACTTTTGTTAACAACAATTTTGTATTCATCCATATATTGACCTATGGCTTTTGCAACTTCCCTTACCGCCGTTAGGTCCGCTTCGTGATGCTCATTGGTCGGCGTGTTTACGCAGATAAAAATTATTTCAGATTCCTGAACTGCTTTTTTAGCATCTGTCGTAAACTTTAACCTTCCTGTTTTAAGATTTCTTTTATATATCTCTTCCAAACCTGGTTCATATATAGGGATTCCTCCGTCTTCCAGCAAATCTATTTTTGCCCTGTCAATATCAAAGCAGATTACGTCATTACCAAGGTTTGCAAACCCGGTTCCGGTTACAAGGCCAACGTATCCTGTTCCCGCGATTGTTAGTTTCATTTAGACTCCTTCAAAAAATTATTTGCCACAAAGCCACGAAGACACCAAAGATTATAATATAATTCTTTTGATGCCATTTTTAATAATTGGCACGTTAAAATTGATTAAAAAACCAAGGCGTTTGCCAGTTAATTTTAAATGACTAATTATTTGCGCTTCCCATACAGGATTCATCTGATCAACAGCCTTCAATTCACAAATAACAAGATCTTCCACTAGAACATCTAGGCATAGCCCCTCATCAAAGGTCATCCCATCATAGACAATCGGAATATCAATTTGCCTTTTATTTTTTAACCCTCGTTTGGATAGCTCATGACAGAAACAAACTTCATACACTTTTTCAAGCAAACCCGGTCCTAATATCTTATGTACGGTATATGCCGCATCTACAATTTTCTTGGCAATAGATTCTTCTCTTTTTGATAACGGTTTATAATTCATAGCCTTTTTTGTGCCTTTTTTTCTTAGTGACTTAGTGTCTTGGTGGCGACAAGAAAAGTATTTGTAGAGCTGCTACTCATAACCATAATACTCCTTGAACCATTCCACAAAACGTCTGACACCTGCATCAATGGAAGTGCTGGGCTTAAAACCGATATCTTTAGTCAAATCATCAATATCAGCATATGTTGCAATAACGTCTCCGGATTGAAGGTCAAGAAATTCTTTTTTTGCCTCGTGACCTAATACTTTCTCGATTACTGCTATAAATTCCATCAGTTCAACCGGATTATTATTCCCTATATTATAAATTTTATATCTGGCATATGATGTTCCGGGATCCGGGTTATCTCCGTTCCATGATGGGTTCTGCTCGGGAAGCCGGCCCATAATTCTTACAACCCCTTCTATTATATCGTCGATATAGGTAAAATCCCGTCGCATTTTGCCGTGATTGAATACTTGGATAGGCTTTTGTTCCAATATAGCCCTGGTAAAGAGAAAAAGAGCCATATCCGGACGTCCCCATGGACCGTAAACCGTAAAAAATCTAAGACCCGTGCATGCAAGCCCGAACAGATGGCTGTAAGTATGAGCCATGAGTTCATTGGCTTTTTTTGAAGCAGCATACAATGACACGGGATGATCGACATTGTGATGAACTGAAAAAGGCATCTTTGTGTTGGCACCGTAAACAGAGCTGGAAGAAGCAAAAACCAGATGCCTGACATCATTGTATCTGCAACATTCAAGTAGATTGACAAAACCTACAATGTTCGCGTCCACATAGGCCATGGGATTTTCTAATGAATACCTGACACCAGCCTGAGCAGCAAGGTTTACAACAACATCAAATTGACTACTTTTAAAAATCTTCTCCAAAGCCATTTTGTCAGAAATGTCTATTTTAAAAAAAGAAAAGTTTTCAAAAGGGGTCAGTCTTTCAAGACGGGATGTTTTAAGACTGACATCATAATACGGATTCAGATTATCTATCCCCGTAATAGTGCAGCCATCTTTTAAAAGGCGCAAAGAGAGATGATATCCGATAAAACCGGCGGCGCCGGTGACCAATACATTGTTAAATTTAAATTTCATTTTTTAAATTTTACTGCACTGAAAGCGGATTATACAACTTTAGATCACTTCAAACTTTAGGCATTTTTGCATCTGTGTCCAATTTCGAGTGCTCAATTTTTATTCATATACCATTCAAACGTTTCTTCAAGGCCTTTTTCAAATGAATATTCCGGCTCAAACCCAAGGGCTTTAGCGGCACAGTCAATATCCGCAACAGACTCAATGATGTCTCCGGCCCTTGACGGTTTATATTCAGCTTCAATTTCAAAGCCGGCCATGCGACTGATCATCTTCCATAACTTGTTAATACGGACAAATCTTCCGGTGCCCACGTTGAATATTTTTCCACTTGCTTTATCTATATTTGCAGCCAGCAAATTAAACCTGACTACATCTTTTACAAATATGAAATCTCTGTACTGATTTCCATCACCGTATATGATTGGAGGTTCTTGAGAAGAAGCTCTGGTCATAAAAATTGATATTACCCCGGAATAAAGTGACGACGGATCCTGCCTTGGCCCGTAAACATTAAAATAGCGGAGACTAACTGTTTCAACCCCGTATAGATCAAGGTAAAGACGGGCATAAAACTCTCCGAAGAGTTTTTGAATAGCATACGGGCTCTGTGGTTTTGGATTCATATTTTCATGCTTTGGTATAGCCGGATCATCACCATAAACCGCACATGAGCTGGCAAGAACAACTCGCTTTACATGATTCTTTCGAGCAGCTTCAAGAACAAAAAGCGTTCCCATCTGGTTTACCATAGCAGAATCAACAGGGTTATCAACAGTCTGAGGCACAGAAACTACGGCCGCCTGGTGAAATATAATATCACAATCTTTTGCTGCTTTTTCTAATGTTTCCTGATCCCGTACATCGCCTTTATAAAATGTAATATGCTCTTTGAGTTGATTCAGGTTGGAAAGATGGCCTGTTGAAAGATCATCAAGCACCGTCACTTCACATCCTTCCGACAGTAAACCCTCAACAAGGTGAGATCCGATAAACCCTGCTCCACCGGTTACCAGCGCTTTTTTAAACTTTAATTTCATACCAGAACTTTGTAAAACGCCCCTTTTTACCCTATTGTTATGTTGAATAAAACCGCTTCACGGAACTAAATGATATTCCTCTATTTAATTCCCGTCAAGAGGAATTTTACAACAACTAAACTTTCCATTTTCTCTCTGGGCCGTAGACTTTATGCTACGGGCTGGAAGCGAAACCGGAGGCCCAGAACCCAATATCCCAGTGTTCCAATATTCTAACATTCCCTCTGCGGCGTAGGCCCTACGTACGGGTCGGAGCCCAATTGTGAGGGAAGCGAACTAAATTGTTTCACAAATGTTTTTGTTGAAAAACATTTCGTTTTAATGGTAGATTTGATTAATGCCTTTCGAAAGCGGGACTCACTTAAAATATTTCCGTGGAGGTCAAACAATGGGCCGTTTGAAATCTTTTTTTATTCTTTATCTTTTTGTATTCACTATGTTGTATGGTTGCTCATCAAATGAGGAAAAGAAAGTCTCTTATCTTGAAAAAGGGAAGTCCTATTTTGAAAAAGGAGAATACAAAAGCGCGGAATTTGAATTCAAAAATGCGATACAAATAGATCCTGAATATATCGAGGCTTATAAAAAGCTTGGCCAAACCCTTCTTAATCTCGGAAATCTTCAAGAAGCTTTTATGGCATATTCAATGGTTGCAAAGCTTGAGCCGGAAAACTCCAATGCTCAGCTTAAATTATCCACTTTCTATTTATTAGGAGAAAAGTTAAAAAAGTCCCGGGAAAAAGTTGATGTGGTTTTAAGTAAAGAGCCGAACAATATAGAAGCGCTATACCTGCTTGCCAGTATTCTTGAACTGGAAAAAAAGCAGAATGAGGCTGTGTCTGTATTTGAAAAAATTATTAAACTCAACAACAAGGAATCCCGTGCCTATCTGGATCTCTCCCGTATACTGGTACGTCAGGGAAAGTTTTCAGAAGCCGAAAAGATTCTTAAAAAAGCAGTCGACATCAATCCTAAAGCTGCAAACCCACATCTTGCCCTTTTCAGTTTCTACGAAAGTATCAAAGAGTATGGCCGTGCGGAAGCCGAGATAAAGAAAGCCATCGACTTAAACCCAAAAAATTCAGATCTGTTTATTGATCTCGGCAATTTTTACTTCAGACATAACCGCCTGGACAAGGCTGAAGCAACCTATCTGAAAGCCGTTGTGATCGACCCCAAAAACATAAAACCCTATATGATTACCGCAAGATTTTATGATGCTGTAGGCAGTAAAGATAAGACGTTAGCTATGTACAATAAGGCTCTTGACCTTCAGCCTGAAGATTTTCGTATAATGGACTCAATCGCAAGGTTCTATGTCAAGAATAAAAATGTTGGGGATGCTGAAAAATATATCACCGACATTTTAAAACAAAGACCCAAATATTTTCCGACCAGAATGTTAAAAGGCGAATTCTTTGCCTATCAGCGAAAGTTTGACGAAGCTATCCCATTATTTGATCAGCTAATAGAGGAAGAGCCAGGGTATGCCCGCGTCTATTACTTTAAGGGTGTATCACACTTGGGAAAGGGTGAATCCAGGCTGGCGAAGACAGCCCTTGCCAAAGCTATTGAATTAAACCCCAGGTTATTAAAAGCAAAACTCCTATTGGCCGAAATTTATCTGGGCGAACGCGATTTTAATCTGGCTATGAAAGAAAGCCGGGAAGTTCTTGAAATCACACCTGAAAGTTTCCAGGCAAAAATGATTTTAGGAAATGTCTACATGTATAAGAGAAAATTTAAGGCCGCAAAGACAGTGTTTAAATCATTAATCAAACTTGCACCGGAAAATCCTGTGGTATATTTTCGTCTTGGTCTTTTGCAGCGTTTGCTGAAAGAGTATGATCCTGCCTTGGAAAATTTTAAAAAAGCCATCTCTATCAATCCAAATCTTATGGATGTATTTACCAATATTATTTTTGTGTATGCCGCAAAAAAGGATTTTGAAACGGCAATGTTAACGTGTAACAAAAAACTGGAAAAATTACAGGACGCTTCTGAACTGCTGGCTATTATCCACAATCTAAAAGGAGGGCTCTACCTTGCTCAGCACAAAGTAAAACAGGCAGAAACATCATTCAAAAATGCTTTAAAAGAAAATCCGAATTTCCTTCCCCCTTATTATGCTCTTGGCAAAATATATCTCATGGAGAAAAAAGAGGATAAAGCCATTGCCCACTACAAGAATGTCTTGGGGAGAAATCCTAAGCAGGTAGCCCCCCATATGCTTTTGGGTACCATTTATGAGATGCAAAAAAGGTTTGATCTTTCAGAAAAGAATTACAGAGCGGCGCTCAACATAAACCCGGAATTTGCTCCGGCCGCCAACAACCTTGCTTATTTATTTGTAACACAAAACAAAAATATCGACAAAGCCTTATGGTTTGCACGAAAAGCAAAGGAGAAACTGCCCAATGACCCTAATGTAATGAATACACTGGGCCTTGTTTATTACAAAAAAGGTTTGTACGACAGCGCCATCGGTGAATTTGTGGACAGCCTGGAACAAATGCCCGACGATGCGGTGGTGCACTATCATCTTGGCCTGTCCTATCATAAAAAAGGAGATGAGGATCCTGCCAGAAAGGAATTGGAAAAGGCCTTGAATCTGAATCAAGAATTTGATGGCGCCAACGTGGCTCGACAGATATTATCCAGGATATAACCTCGCATGTGCAATACTTAAAAAAATAATTCACACCTAAATTGAGCGATTGTCGAGGCTTGCCCGCCTCTGGCTGTGTTGCCATAGATACAAGGAAAATGTTGTTCCGCTATAGTCACCTATGCGGGACGGCATCTGACGCAGTAGATGCGGCAAGATCGGCAATCCCGGAGGGTTTCAAATTTTAAAAATATAAATTGTAACTTCTTAATAAGTTCTGGTGTATCAAATGGTGACATTGAGCCGAATCCATAATTTATTGAGAACTTACTATAAATTAAGATAATTCATTAAAAATAAATGATATTTGATTACCTTTTAAAATTTGGAACGCTCAGTTTAGGTCACATTCAGAGGATGTGGTTTTGAAATTTCTTTCGTTTAAAATATTTATATTGTGCATCCTTTT
>Ga0164318_10005057_pt1 | contig 12742 bp, 16 predicted proteins | sample GuaBasSedimGuay9_FD_113734 | JGI IMG/M metagenome (GOLD analysis project Ga0164318, IMG submission 113734) | Subseafloor sediment microbial communities from Guaymas Basin, Gulf of California, Mexico - Guay9, Core 4571-4, 0-3 cm | ecosystem: Environmental > Aquatic > Marine > Hydrothermal vents... | reverse complement strand
TATAGCTATAATAAAGCTTTTCTCTGCTTGTATCTGCCAACTCGAAGTGTTTAGTCATTACAAGAGATTTAACTGGGCATACTTCTACACATAGACCGCAAAACATGCATCTCCCTATATATATTCCCGGATGTTTTTTGGGTCTTTTCACTACTTTGTCTTTGATTTTTTTCTCAACAAACCCGGCATCTTCCATTACTATACATTGATTTGGGCATATTCTAGCACATGAACCGCATCCTATACACTTAGATAAATCATTTGCATGCATTCCTCTGTATCTCTCATAGATCGGGGGTTTTTCTTCTGGATATTGCTCAGTAACTGGTTTACTAATCATGTGCTTAAATGCCACTTTCATGGGTTTTATTATCAATGATTTAACCCTAATCCTCATAGGGATATCACTCCTATTCCGGTTAGAAATATATTTAGCAATGCCAGTGGAATGAGGATTTTCCATCCAATATTTACAAACTGGTCTACTCTAACTCTCGGTAAAACCCCACGCATATACATGAAGAATACTATAACTGCAAACGTCTTGATAAATACCCACAAAGGAGCTGGGAGAAACGGACCGTTCCATCCTCCTAAGTAAAGAATAGTAACTAAAAATGCTGCAAGAATAGTATGTGCATATTCTGCAAAGAGGAGCATTGCAAATTTCATTGCTGTATATTCTGTAGTGTAGCCCTGAACCAGCTCCGATTCTGACTCAGCTAGATCAAAAGGCAATCTCCCACATTCTGCAAATGCAGCGACCATAAATATAAGGAAACCTAAAAACTGTGGCACCACATACCATACCTTAGCTTGGGCTTCTACAATATCCACTAAATTTAGGCTTCCCGCCATCATCACTACTCCTATCACAGCAAGTGCCATAGGTATCTCATACGCTACCATCATAGCTGCTGCTCTCATCCCTCCTATTAAATTAAATTTATTGTTAGGAGCCCAGCCGGTAAGGAGGAAAACTGATGCCGAGAGAGACGAGATTGCAAGAATATAGAGTATGCCCACATTCAAATTAGATGTTACAAGAGATGGAGAAAATGGAATTACAACAAACGGAAGAAATGCCAAAGCAAATCCTATTACTGGAGCAAGATTAAAGACAAACGCATCTGCATCTGCAGGCACTATATCTTCCTTTGTTAACAACTTGACAGCATCCACTAACAACTGTAAGACTCCAAACGGACCTACCCTATTTGGGCCATACCTATGTTGCACCCTAGCCACTACCTTTCTTTCCAGCCATGGGAGAATTATTATAGATATACCGAGTAAAGCTACCCAGAAAATTGCACCTATGATTCCTCTTATCCATATATTCATCTATCCACCTCACCAAAAACTGGATCTAAAGACCCACATATAGCTATCAAATCAGGAATCAACACATCCTTAGATAGATGAGGTAAAATAGAAAGGTTACAGAATGCTGGGCTCCTTATTTTAACTCTATATGGGTTTACTCCTCCATCACTTACCACATGAACAGCGAGCTCCCCTCTCGGATTTTCAGTTCGTGCATATGCTTCTCCCGCTGGGGGTTTTATAACTTTTGGAACTTTAGCCATAACTTCCCCTTCAGGTAGATTATCTAAAGCTTGCCTCACTATATTTATACTCTGTTCTATCTCGCCCACCCAAACGGTATATCGAGAATAGCAATCTCCACGCTTTCCTGTTACGATTTTCCAATCAAATTGATCATAAATTGTGTAAGGATCTTGAGCTCGCGTATCTATTTTCAGTCCAGAACCACGTAATACAGGGCCTGTTGCACCTAGGTTTATAGCATCTTCTGGAGTTAGAATTCCAACTCCCTCAGTTCTCATCCTGAATACTTCACTCTCATCGCACATAGCCCTATATTCCCCTATTTTACTCTCTAGATAATCTAGAACTTCTTTAGCATTCTTTACAAAACCCTTGGGTAAATCTTTGGCTACACCACCTATCCTTATGAAATTATAAGTCAACCTTGCTCCACACAACATTTCAAATAAGTTCAATACTTTTTCTCTATCCCTCATCGTATACATAAAGAGAGTGAATGCCATGCCCAAATCATTACTAAAGAACCCTATACTTGCAAGATGGCTTGCTATACGCTGGAGTTCTAATACTATAACCCTAATATATTCTGCTCTTTCTGGAACTTCTACTTCTAAAAGATCCTCTACCGCTTTAACATATGCCATATTATTTCCCATTGAAGAGAGGTAATCCAATCTGTCTGTGAGGGGTACTACCTGAACATAGCTTCTATTTTCACAGATCTTCTCAAATCCCCTATGAAGCTGACCTATTATGGGAACAACATTCCTCACCCTTTCTCCTTCTATCTCTACAAGCAATCTTAAAACTCCATGAGTACTCGGATGAATTGGACCTATATTAACCAGAAATTTACTCCCATCAATTTGCTCAAGCTTGTACATCTTTTCCCTCCTTAGGTAGCCAATGTTTTGCCTCAAGTTTGAAATCTTTTCTTAGGGGATATCCCTCAAAATCATCTGGGAGTAAGAGCTTTCTCGGGTCTGGATGGCCCTCAAAAATTATTCCAAACATCTCAGCAGTTTCTCTTTCGTGCCAGTTCGCCCCTTTCCAAATGGAAGTAACGCTTTTAACTTTGGGGTCATCCTTAGGTATCGGCACTTTAAGAGATATAAGTTCCCTCAGGGAATATGACCACACATGATATACTACCTCAAAATTTTCAGGATAATCGACACCTACAACACTAGATAAATGGTCGAATCCTTTTTCTTTAATCCACTTACATACATCAATAAGCTTATCTCTATCTATTTTTACCCAATTTCTCCTTTCCCTTTGCTTTTTAACCTCTGCCCCAAATTTTGACTCTAACTCTTTTAGGATTTCATCTATTTCGCCCATTCTTTATTCCTCACCAATATACCTTCTATCAAACTGGGTTTTTCCCTCTCTTATCAGTCTTCTCAACTTCCACACTCCATCAACTAATGCTTCTGGTCTTGGGGGACATCCGGGAATGTATATATCTACCGGTATTATCTTATCTACACCGTCTACGATATTATAAGAGTCATACCAAGGCCCTCCACAGATTGCACATTCTCCCATAGCGATTACCCACTTTGGTTGAGGCATTTGCTCATATACCCTCTTTACTCTTGGTGCCATCTTTTTGGTTACCCATCCTGCAACTATCATTAAATCTGCTTGCCTTGGAGTAGCTCTAGCTAGTACTCCAAACCTTTCCATTGCATCAAACCTAGTCGTCCCTGCCGTTGCCATCTCTATAGCACAACATGCCAAACCAAACGTGTACATCCATGGAGATTTAGCTCTACTCCACCTTACGAGCGGATTTTTATGCACGAGCTCTTTAAGTAACTCATCACTTTTAAATAACCCAATAAAACTCATGTTACATTTACCTCCCACTCAAGTATGCCTTTTTTCCACTCATAAAGCAAACCTATAAATATCAACAGAAGAAAGAGCATCCCTGCAAAGAAAACTCCATAGCCATACTTTGCATATACTGTAGCCCATGGGTAGAAAAATAGAATCTCTACATCAAAAATCACTAGGAGGATTGCGTATATATAAAATTGCACTTTATATTGATGCCAAGCATATCCAATAGGTAACTCTCCGCACTCAAATGTTGCCTTTTTATCTTTCTCCTTTATCTTTGGACCCAAAATTAAATTTAACCATATTAATACGGCTGGAAATATCAACCCCACAATTAAGAATATTGCCACAGCAATATAGCTGGACAACAATTTATCACCCACCAATTATCATGCTTTTTGTTATATTTAAAATTTTCTTTCAAAAATTTTTAAAACTTGAATTCAAATTTAATTAAAATAAAATAAAATAATAATGACTAGAAAAATATACACGATAGGTTACGGTAATAGGGATGTCAAAGAATTTATAGAGATATTGAAAAAGTTCGAAATAGAGTGTATTGTAGATGTAAGGAGATTCCCTACTTCAAAATTTGAACATTACACCAAGAAAAATCTAAAAAAAATTTTAAAAAAAGAAAATATTGAATATATTTGGATAGAAGACTTGGGAGGATTTAGAGGAGGATACAAACGGTATATGCAAAGTTCTAAATTCAAACAAGCAATTAAAAAACTTATAGAAATATCCTCAAAAAGAAAAACCTGTATCCTCTGTGCAGAGTATTTTCCTTGGAGATGCCATCGCAGACACATAGCAAATTATCTCCAAATATTGGGAATAGAAGTAGTCCACTTAATAGACGCAAACAAAGTGTGGTTAGACAAAAAATATTATTAAAGATAAAAAACCTAAATAGTTTTGATTAAGGGCCCGTAGCTTAGCTCGGTAGAGCGCCCGGCTCATAACCGGGTGGTCGCCGGTTCAAATCCGGCCGGGCCCATTCAATGAAAAGAGTTTCCGTAATAGATAGTGAATTGTGTGTGGGATGCCAGTTATGTATGTTTGCTTGTTCTAGATTGAGAGGGTACTATGGACTAGGGAAGAGTGCAATTTTTGTTAGATCTGCAGGTGGAGTAGAAAGAGGGTTTGTGGTCATAGTATGTAGAGCATGCGAGCATCCGCCATGCGCAAAAGTTTGTCCTACTGGCGCATTAAAACCCAAGGAAGATGGAGGAGTTACACTCGAAGAAGATTTATGCATAGGTTGCAAGCTATGCGTAGAGGCATGCGTCATAGGTGCCATTAGATGGGATGAAGACAAAGACAAACCAATAGTTTGTAGATATTGCGGCTATTGTGTAGATTTCTGTCCTCATGGAGTCCTAAGCTTGGAGGAGACAAAATGAGGGTTCTTTATATCGACTTAAATAGATTTGACTATCATGTAGAAATTAGAGAGGACCTACTACATCGATACTTAGGCGGAGTTGGAGCTGGTATAAAAATTCTCGAAGAAGAATGTCCTCCAAATACACATCCATTAAGTGATAAAAATGTCATAATACTTGCGGTTGGTCCATTAACAGGTAAATTTCCTTTAGCATCAAAAACTGTCGCTCTATTTAAGTCCCCTCATACGGGGAATCTAGGAGAAAGCCATGCCGGTGGCAGGTCAGCTATTGCAATCGCGTCTGCTGGATACGGGGCAATTGTAATTAAAGGAAAAAGTAGTATTCCAGTTTATCTTGTTATAGATGAAAAAGGAGTTAAATTCAGAGACGCCTCTGTCTTATGGGGAATGAGAAGTACACACACAGTTGGGAGGATAATAAGAGAAAAAGAAAAAGGAAGTGGGATAAGAACAATAATGCGTATCGGCAGAGCTGGAGAGAAACGAGTAAGTTATGCGTGCGTAGTTACAGAGACCTACAGGCACTTCGGGAGGCTTGGGCTTGGAGCTGTATTTGGAAGTAAAAATCTAAAAGCAATTCTAATATACGGTAAAAAAAGTTTTAAAGTAAAAAATAGTGGATATTATAATAAAACATACAAAAAAATCTTTAAACTAGCTATTGAATCTAAAAAAATGAGAAAATATCATGACCTAGGAACTGCAGCAAATATCCTACCACTGAATAAAATTAAGTCCCTTCCGACTATGAATCTGAAAGCTTCAGAGTTTGACTTCGCAAATGAAATATCTGGAGAGAATTTAGCAGAAAAATTTTTGGGGAGAAGGCTGGCATGCTCCCATTGCCCAGTAGGATGTATACACCTTGCGGCTCTTAGGGTTCCATATGAACATGAACCATATTTTTATAAAACAACCTACATCTCCTATGATTATGAACTCATTTTCTCTCTTGGTAGTATGCTCGGAGTACGTTCTCCCGATGCCCTATTGAAGCTTATCGGAGAAACCGAGATACTCGGATTAGACGCGATTTCATCGGGTGTCTCTTTAGCTTGGGCTACTGAAGCTTTTAAAAAGGGACTAATCTCCAAAAAAGAGAGCATAGTTGAACTGGAATTTGGAAAGTGGGAAAATTATATCAAAGCTTTGCGGTACATAGTAGAGCAACCAAATGAATTCTACTCTTCATTAGCAAAAGGATGTGATTTCGCATCAAAAAGATTTGGAGGAGAAGAATTCGCTCTATCTTTTGCTGGAAATGAAATGGCTGGATACCACACCGGGCCCGCCAGCTATGTGAACTTTTTAACGGGTGCTAGGCATAGCCACCTAGATTCTGCTGGATATAGCTATGACCAGAAAATTGGAGAAGCGGACCCAAAGAAAATAGCCAACGCCCTATTTACTGAAGAAAGCTGGCGCCAAATACTATCTAGTTTAGTAGTTTGTTTCTTTGCTAGGGGAATCTATACTGAAGAAATCATAAAGGATTCCCTAGAGTCTATCGGAGTAACAGTAGAAGACCTAAAAAGAATTGGAACAAGGATACTGAGAGATAAATACAAATTCAAATTTAGAGAAGGATTTAAATTTGAAAAGCTTAGGATACCAAGAAGAATTTTTGAAACAGAGGCACATATTAAAATAGATGAAAAAACAGTAAAAGAAGCAATAAACGAGTATAAGAGACTACTGCTTGGCAGCGTATGAAGTTACCACCTCTAAAAATATAATAGTGGCTATCTCAAAAATCAGACCTTCAGTACCTATAGGCTCGTATTCTCCCAATAATACCCTTGTTAGATAGTCCTTATCTTTTGGAAGTTCTTCTCTCCCCCTAATTCTTATAACTACATCAGATGCCATAGCTAATCTAGATTCTGGGTGAGATGTAATTGAAATCACTCTACATCCTATCTTTTTAGAGGCCTCAGCTAACTTAACACATAAGAGAGTCTCTCCTGAACCAGAAATTACAACGATTAGATCTTCTTTAGTCAAAAAAGGGAGAGTACTCTCTTCCATCACATGTACCTCATACCCTGCGTGAAATAGCCTATTAGCAAATATATAACCCACAAGCTTAGATGAACCCGCACCTACTACGAAAATTCTTTTTGCGCTTTTTATCTCATTGACTATCCTATTTAAGTCATCCTCGCTTATTTCATCTACTATATCTTTTATCTTTTCTACTACCCTTATCAGTTCTTTTTTCATGTTTATGTTTTAAAAACCTCCTTCAGATAAATTTTACTTCAGGTTTACCATCAACCTCAATGACGATTACTTTAAATCCTTCTTTTTCTATGCTTTTATAATCATGGCCAGCATCGCTAGTATAAAATGCAAGAAAAGATAGCACCTCATCGCTTATATTTACTACCCTATGAGCATAATTTGGAGGAACATAAGCTATGGTGCCTTTTTCAAGTTCTAAATAATTAACTTCTCCTTTTCTACTCTGCATAACTAACAATCCCCTACCTTTAATGCAATAGTATATCTCCCCAACCTCTTTCTCATGGTAATGCCCTTTAGTCATAAAATATTCGTTTCCGACCTTTCCGGGGTATAGCAATGTAAGAGACAAGTTTAGATCATCGTTTTTAAATTCGTATACTTCATAAACTATTTTATTTTGATCCAAATTGTTAAGTTCATCCTTAAAATAAAAAATTTCTCTCATATCTTTCAACTTCCTTACAATTTTACTGTCGAATGGAGATATAATATCCTCCAATCTAGCTGTTCTCGCCTCCATATTAAATGTTATAAAACGATAAAATTTTTAAACTCTTCTGCTCAGACCCTTTCTTTATGGTGGTATATACTAAAGAAATTCGGGTATCCTGCAAAGCTGATGGGGATATGCAAGATATAACGGGAGAAGTAAGTAGAGCTGTAAAAGAAAGTAGAATAAAAAATGGAATAGTGAATATTTTCATCATAGGTTCAACGGGAGCCATTACTACCATTGAATATGAACCGGGGTTGAAAAAGGATTTTCCGAGAGCTATGGAGAGAATAGCTCCTTCGGATATAGAGTACGAACATCATAAAACTTGGGGAGACGATAATGGAAGGAGTCACGTAAGAGCAAGCATAATTGGTCCAAGTTTAACAATCCCCATTATAAAGGGAGAATTACCACTAGGCACATGGCAACAAATAGTTGCGATAAATTTCGATACCAAAGACAGAAATAGGAGAATAATCATACAGATATATGGTGAATAAAAATGGTGACTGTTAGTTTGATAAAAGCGGATGTTGGAGGATATCCTGGACATAGCGGGATGCATAAAGATTTGATTAAAATAGCTGAAGATAAGTTAAATGAAGCAAAAAAAGAAGGTATTCTAATAGATTACAAAGTTTTAGCTTGCGGAGATGACTTACAACTATTAATGACCCATGATAAAGGGGTAAATAGTAATGAAATTCATGGATTAGCATGGAACACATTCAAAGCAGCTACAGAGAAAGCTAGAGAACTAAAATTATATGGAGCAGGGCAAGATTTACTTAAAGAGGCTTTTTCAGGGAATATTAGAGGAATGGGTCCAGGAATAGCGGAAATGGAATTTACAGAAAGAAAATCTGAACCTCTAATTGCATTTATGATGGATAAAACCGAACCTGGAGCATTTAACTTACCAATTTTCAGGATATTTGCTGACCCATTCAACACTGCTGGGCTAGTGATAGACCCGCATATGCACCAAGGGTTTAGATTTGAAATATGGGATATATATGAGCATAAAAGAGTGATACTAAACGCACCAGAAGAACTATATGATATATTGGCATTAATAGGGGCAAAATCTAGATATGTTATTAAACGAGTATATCCCAAAGAAGGGTCTCCCCTACCTTTAGACGAACCTGTTGCTGTTATAAGCACCGAAAAACTCTATCAAATTGCTCACAAATATATAGGAAAAGACGACCCAGTAGCTCTAGTTAGAGCCCAATCAGGTCTTCCTGCCCTTGGAGAAGTGCTGGAACCTTTTGCCTTTCCCCATCTAGTAAGTGGGTGGATGAGGGGTTCTCATAATGGGCCATTAATTCCCGTTAGCTTTGAGCAAGCGAGATGCACTAGATTCGATGGCCCTCCCAGGTGCATTGCCGCTGGTTTTCAAATAAGCAATGGTAAACTTATAGGTCCTGTTGACCTATTTAAAGATGTTGCTTTTGATGAAACTAGGAGAAAAGCTCAAGAGATAGCAGATTACATGAGGAGACATGGTCCTTTTGAACCACACCGACTACCTCTAGAGGAAATGGAGTACACCACACTACCGGATGTACTAGAAAAATTAAAGGAGAGGTTCGGTAAAGTTGAATAAACTTAAACCCCCCATTATAATACTAAATTTTAAAGCTTACAAAGAATCTTGCGGGAATAGAGGTCTAACTCTTGCCAAAATTTGTCAAGATGTAAGTGAGGAAACGGGGGTAACGATAGTAGTTGCCCCTCAACAATTTGACCTAGCATTGATTGCAAAGGAAGTTAACATTCCATGTCTCGCTCAACATGTAGATGCACTAGAGCCTGGAAGTTTTACTGGCTGGACAACTCTACTTGCAGCAAAGGAAGCGGGAGCCATAGGGTCTATAGTGAATCATAGTGAACATGCGATGAAACTACGAGATATAGAAAAGATAATCCGAATGAGCAGAGATATGGATATGGGTGTAGTTGCATGTAGCAACAATTTAGAAGTGAGTAGAGCTATTGCCGAGCTAGGGCCATATTCCATTGCAATAGAACCCCCAAAGTTGATAGGGACGGGAATACCGGTCTCCAAAGCAGAGCCTCAAATTGTTTCCAGCGCCGTAGAGGAAATAAAACGGATAAACAAAAAAATTATGGTTCTATGTGGAGCCGGGATTTCTACCGGGGAAGATGTAAAAGCTGCAATAGAGCTAGGAGCAGAAGGAGTGCTCCTAGCTAGTGGAGTTGTAAAAGCCAAGAACCCACGAAAAGTATTGCTAGACCTAGCCTCCTTTTAATTTTAATTTTCCCAAGGAAATCTTGGGTCAAAATACTGTAGTAAATCCTCCAAAAACTCATCTAAAATTGCCTCTTCATTAAGTTTAACTTCAAATTTCTTTCTTATTGCTTCCATTATATGGGTAGGGATTCCATTTCCTTTTTTAAGAATATCAGAAATAAATATTCTGACATCCCTATACTTTCTTTCTAAAATTATTGCCCATCTTTTGCCAATAATAAACGGTTCTGTAAGCTTTTTATCATAACTTTTATACTTACGGAGAAATCTTTCTTCATGAGACGAACTAACAAAGGGACCGAGATGCAATTTCGCTTTTGGAAGTTTGGAACTTCTAAGTTCAAAATATATAGCTACTTTTCTATCACTTACAGAAAAAAAACTTCCTTCCACTATGAATTCTCTCTCTTTGAGGGCTTTTTTTAACCTTTTAATGGTCTTTCTAAGCTGAGGATAAAGTATATCGTCCAAAATATCTGGTTTTTCGAAAATTATGGCAAATATTTCCGTTCCTCTTTTTTTAAATTTACTTATCACGTCTCTTTTACATTTTTTTCTTTTTTTTGGAAAGAAAAAAGTATATTTTGGATTTCTAAGATATTCTTTAGCAGCATATACAAATCTGGCAAATTTCTCCTCACTTAATGCACTTGCCACATTCCTATTCTCATCTACTGGGTCTACAAAAATCAATGGTGAATTTGGAAATTTTCTTCTTAACTTTTTTTTGCTTAGATCTCCAAACTGAACAACCTCACCAAATTTCCATCTCGTTGCATTTTCTAAAACATTTAAAAAGCTTCCATATTTAATAATTAGTAACTCGCATAAATAACCTGAAAACCCCTCAACCTTAGACTCTGCCCCATAGCATGAAATTCCCTTTAAAAATTGTTTTAAAATCCTAACTTCGTCCTCTTTTCCTTTAATATTTTCCCTAACAAATCTATCATGAAAAGGAGTTCTATCAACCGACGAGACCATATTCCTAGGACTTTCAATCAGATAACAAGGGACGAGCTCTACATCATATCCCTTGAATTCTCCTTTAACATACGGATGTTCAGCATATTTCTTTTGTAATTTTTCGAGAATTTCTTTACCTATATTCTCAACTACCTTCTCTAACTCCTTTTTGCTATATTCTCTAGGAAAAAGAAGGAAAATATCTAGATCTTTCTCATATCTCAACCAAGTGTTGCGAGAACAGGACCCCACGAGTTTTACTTCTATCCTGCTATCCAGTTTTTTTACTCTCTCCTTTATTTTACTTATTAGTTCGTTCGATATATCCCTTAACTTTTTTTCCTCCTGCTTGCTCGGTTTTATTTTTTGAAGAATTTCTTTCATGTTAAGAATCTAAAAGAATTCGTAGGTATAAAGATGATGCTCAAAATACTACGTGAACCTCTAACTGGAAAGGAGTTATATCTAAAGACAAATATAGAAGTCCTAAAACTTTGGAAATTATGCAAACTTTCAGATGAAATAGAAATTAAAAGTGTAGCAACACACTATTTAAGATTAGAAAGAAAAATACCACAATATGCAAGATTTTCTCCATCCATTCAACGCGAATTCATAACTTATTCCGTAATAGGTCTCAAAGGAGATGAAAAAATAGATAAAAAATCAAAAGAACTTAAAAACAAAATTATAGAAATAAGTTCAAATAAATTCAAAATTGCAGAAAAATTTGTAAGTTCATTCTCTAATGAGGCATGCTTTATTATTGCAGGTGATGTTGCACTAAATATGGCACATTCAGAACCAAGAGAGGAAAAAAGTACTGGAGAACTTGTGAATGGCTCAGATCTGGATATCGTAGCTATAACATTAGATAATTTTGATATATCACGACTGGATAAGGAAATGCACATAAAGAAGTATGTATATTTGAAAACCTACAAAGAGGAGGTAGACTATATTGTAAAACCTCTATCGAAAGTAGAAAAACAAGCAAAATTTGAGAGTTTTGAAGATATGGTGGCTTGTAAAATTTTAAATGAAGGAAAATTCCTATATGGTAATGTTGAAATTTTTAAAGAAGTAAAAAAAATTTTGAAAAAAAACAAAATACCAAAAAAAATAAAAAATCTAGAAAAAAAAGCAAAAAAATTTAGAGAAAAAGCAGAAAAAATATTACTAAGCAAAGATAAAATATCAAAAAAAGAATATGACCTATATTTTTCAACAACACAAGAATTTAGCGAAATTTTTTGAATACTATTCTCAGAGGAGATGTCTTCTGCTACTCATTACCACACTACAGAGTTATATTGAAGAGAGATGATGTGCTCTTTTCAAATTTCTCTTAACGAAAAATCCGTTCCCATTCCTTCATAGAAAAAACTATGTAAAAATCTCTGTTTCTTTTCCAATATTGCTATGTCTTCTTCTAGGCCGCCAAGGGTTGTGAACCTTATGAAACCTTGCTTATCTATGTGCTTGACCATTAGCCCAATTTCATCCATGTGCGAGGCGAGCATGAGCTTTTTTTACCTTCACCCTTTCTTACTATCAGGTTTCCAAGCCTTTTCCTCTGCTTGCTGAAGATAAACAACTTTTTATCTCTGTTATACTTCTTTAGCTCTTCTTTACTTTGGTTCAAAAACTTTATCATGTGTTTTATTTTGGATAACCGAAATTTATCCAAAAAGCTACCTCCTATATACCTTTAAAATCTACTAAACCTTATAAGAAGAATAGCAATCACGCTAAATACCGTCTTATTTCACTCTTTCAATCCTACCTTAGTCTTATTCAAAGTAATAAGTTTTGCCGACAGATTCATAGATTACATAAAGCTTTCAATCCTACCTTAGTCTTATTCAAAGTTCAGAAAACGCAAGGGAAACTTCAGATGCAAAAATTGCTT
>Ga0164318_10005055_pt1 | contig 12742 bp, 9 predicted proteins | sample GuaBasSedimGuay9_FD_113734 | JGI IMG/M metagenome (GOLD analysis project Ga0164318, IMG submission 113734) | Subseafloor sediment microbial communities from Guaymas Basin, Gulf of California, Mexico - Guay9, Core 4571-4, 0-3 cm | ecosystem: Environmental > Aquatic > Marine > Hydrothermal vents >... | reverse complement strand
CCTTATAGAATTTTAAGGCTCTGTGGTGGTGATTTAAGCTTTACTTCTGCTCTTACTTATGATTTTGAAGTATATTCTGCAGCTCAGGAAAAATGGTTAGAAGTTAGCTCTGTTTCGAACTTTGAATCTTATCAGGCAAATAGACTGAAATTAAGATTTAAAGAAGAAGGAGAGAAAAAAGCAAAGTTAGCTCACACATTAAACGGAAGCGCTTTAGCTCTCCCCAGAATTGTTGCAGCTTTACTTGAAAATAATCAGACTACTGAAGGAATAAATATTCCTAAAATATTAAGCTCATATACAGGTTTTAATATTATTGATTAACTACTATTTTTGTTGATTTGTTAATTTTTTCGTATGTTGTTTACCTAATAATTTATTAAGATAAACAAATTATTAGGTAAACAAATATTAAAATTGTCGCTTTGATAAAAGAAAAAATAATTCTCGGAATAGACCCCGGCACCAATATTACAGGCTATGGTGTAATTAAATCTGTGAATAATAAACCGGAATTAGTCACCTTAGACATAATAAAATTACCAAAAAACGCTACTCACTTCTCTCGTCTTGAAAAAATTTTTAAAGCAGTTATAAAAATTATCGAACTATATAAACCCGATGAATTAGCTGTTGAAGCACCTTTTTTTGGAAAAAATGTTCAATCTATGTTAAAATTAGGACGGGCGCAAGGGGTTTCAATTGCAGCTGCTTTATCTCATTCTATTCCTGTATTTGAATACTCCCCACGAAAAATCAAATTAGCAATTACCGGTAATGGTGCAGCTTCAAAAGAGCAGGTTTCAATGTTTTTACAACAGCTTTTTAATACTAAAAATTTCCCAAAAGAACTGGATGCTTCTGATGGATTAGCAGCAGCTGTTTGTCATTTTTATCAAAAAAATCTAAGCTCAGGAAGTAAGCATTATAATAGCTGGAAATCATATATTAATAATAATCCGAACAAAATTATATAAACAAAAAAAGCTGTTCTTTTTATAAACAGCCTTATATCTAATCCTAGTTATTAAAATATTTTTTTTATTTAAATTCTTTTCTTATTCGTTCAGTAATATCACTAAACTCTTCTTGTGATAATTTTAATTTCGGCTTATCAAAATTAATATCCTGCTCACTATTTAAGGGCACTAAATGAATATGAGCATGAGGTACTTCAAGACCTAAAACTGCTACTCCTACTCTTTTGCAAGGAATAGATTTTTCTATAGCTTTTGCGACACGTTTCGAAAAAACACTGAGCCCTTTAAGCAAGTCATCGTCCAAATCAAAAATATAATCAATCTCTTTTTTAGGAATAACCAAGGTGTGACCTTTGGCTAAGGGACTAATATCTAGAAAAGCATAAAACAATTCGTCTTCAGCAATTTTATATGATGGAATCTCTCCTTTTACTATTTTTGTAAATATTGTTGCCATAATAAAATTTTTTTAATTTGAAATTTTGAAAGTTAAAAAATAATATTAGTATTTAAGCAGATGTAATTTCTACTATTTCAAAAGGAATTACACCGGAAGGCACCTTAATTTCGACCACATCACCAACTTTTTTTCCCAACAATCCTTGGGCAACCGGAGTATTTACAGCTAATTTCCCGGATTTTAAATCAGCCTCGCTATCAGAAACAATAATATACTGCATTTCTGCATTATTTCTTGTGTTCTTAATTTTCACTTTAGACAAAAGCTGCACTTTTGAAGTATCAATTTTAGACGCATCAATTAATCGAGCGTTGACGATAATATCTTTCAGTTTAGCTATCTTCATTTCCAACATACCTTGAGCATCTTTTGCAGCATCATATTCAGCATTCTCGGAAATATCGCCCTTATCAATTGCCTCTCCAATTTGTTTTGAAATTGCCGGTCTTTCCACATTTTCCATGCGATACAACTCATCCTTCAACTTTTTCAACCCCTCGGGTGTTAAATACGAAATTTTTCCCATATTTGATAGTATTATTGATAAAATATAAAAACAAAAAAGAATCTCAACATAAAATTGAGACCCTTTCTCTAAAAATTTATGATTTATTTGTCCTATAGACTTATTTTAACTCCTAAAGAATGTGTTCCATCAAACGGATCTGTAGGTCTGTATGAATAATCTATAGAGAATGTTTGACCTTTTTCTTTATTAAATGGAATCTGTACAGATGCACCTGCTGTTGGTCCTGTGTAAGCAGTAGTTCTATCATCTGTATCTAAAATACCTTCTTCATAAACATATCCACCTCTAAGAATTAGGATATCTTTAAAACTATATTGCATTCCAAGATTAATCTGGTCCTTAGTGAATGAGTTAGATGTGAAGTTACCTGCCAAAGTAATCATATGAGTTGTAGCAATATCAATATCGTATGCAAACGCAATTTTAATTAATGAAGGTAACTCAAAATCAGCAGATCTTTGTTCAATTGTCATTGTAGGTCCCTCAGAAGTACTTCCTCTAAAAGACATCCCATCACCGGTGAACTTCATTGTTGGTCCCACATTTTGCATTGTGATACCAAAATGTATTTGTTTACGAGCACCGGTAACATATTGTATACCAGCATCTAAAGCAACACCGGAAGCTGACAAGTTAGAAATTCCTTCGTTTACAACTTTAATTGCAAATCCACCATATATACTGTTTGAAAACTCTTTTGCAAAAGCTAAAGTAATATTTGTATATTGAGGATGAAAGGTACCTAAACCACCATCTGGTAATTCAACAGTAGTAATTGGAATTTCACCAAAATCCATTGACATAACCGCTAAACTCAACACTCCAGAATCTCCCATTTTTTGCGAAAACCCAAAAGCGTTAATATTAATATCTGAACCTTTAAGCCAATTTGTTCTTGTAAAAACTAAATCAGTACCATGTGTAAGTGCAACACCTGCTACATTTACAAAAATAGATTCGAACCCTTTAATACAAGCAACATTTGCACCTCCAAATCCTGAACTTCTAGCCCATGGATTAATAAGAAGCTCTCCTGCTCCTGCTTGTCCTGCTCTTTGTTTATTTCCGGCATATGACGTTGGTATAATCAACGTTAATAATAAAACTAAACCTATAAACTTTATTAATACTTTTTTCATAATTAAGTTTTTATTGTAATTATAATTAGTCATCTATTAAAATGAATTCAAATCAATTGGTCGTAATGCACCAAACCATTTAAGAACTTTCTCGCCAACGCCTTCTACATCAACATGAATAATGTAGACACCACTGGCAATTGATATACTGTAATTGTTTTTTAAGTCCCAATCAATATAAGTTTGTTCACTATCCTTTTTAATTCTTCTTACCAAAGTCCCATTTACTGTGTATATTGAAATTGTACAAGTTTTTGGAAGATTTGTAATTTTAACAATATTATCAAGTTGCGATTTCTCATACTCTGAATAACCATAATATGGGTTTGGTACAACATTAATTTTATCCAGCGAATTTTTAATTGTTGTTAAATCACTCTTTTGAGCACTTAGTTCAGATGTGCTGAATTTAAATACAGGATAATTTTCATTTTCAGGCTCTGCTAAAGCAAATTCTTTAACTCCTACCAGATATGGATTAGCAATCCTCAATTTAATAGTTACATCATTATCAGGTAATTCATCATATGATTTAAATGTAAACTCTTTGTTTGATAACGGAATTGCAGTCCACATGGCATTCATATATATTTGAGATTTTTTTGCTGCATTTCCATACTTTAACTCATGATAAATGTGTTCTCCATAATCGTAAGATGGCATAACATTAGAACCATTTACATTATGTCCCATAATGTAAATATAATGTTTCCCACCAAATAATGGTTGTCCAGATTGACCTGCTGTAGCATAATATAAATCTTCGTAATAATTGCTTGTAGGATTCCATAACATATCTCTACCATTTTCTCCTACCAACCAAGAATCTTCACCGAACATAATATTTAATCTCTCTCCGGTTTCAATATCAATTGCATATCCCGGGAACCAGCTCATACCTGTTTCTCCAATAAAATTTGGATTATTTATATTGGTTGTATCATCTCCTGAACCTACTGCTGCAGCAACTCCATTTTTATCAAGCGACTGAGACGCTCTTAAGTCAAATCTTAATGCATGTCCTTCTGATAAAGTACTTGTGCTTGTACCATCATCATTTTCACACATTTCAACAACAGGACAACGCGTCCATTTAGTTTGGTCTTTTGTTATAACAAGATCAACACTTGAAAGACGGTATTTTGAAAACTGAATTGATGCTGGTAATGATTTAGCATAAACAGGTCCATATTTTGCTTTTGAACAAAGTGCATAAGGAGCCCATGTTCCACCTAAAATCTTCTCATATATTTGCTCATTATCTCTACCAATATAATCATTATTATCAGAATTCTCTTCATCTTTTAATGTTCCTACACGAATCCAATTTTGGGGACTTGCTCCTTCTTCATCAGAAACAAATGATAACCATGCCGGTGTTTCTTTTTCATAAGTAAAAGATGCACTCAAAAATCCGTTGTTTAATGGTTCTTTGTCATTAAGTTTTCCGAACTTAACATCCGGATAGTCTATTTGAGAAATCATTACTGAAATACCCCATTCCGGCAATACTTTTTCATCTTCATATCTTATCCAAGAATCTGAATATACAGTATCAGAAACCCCATTATCTTCTTTAATTATTTTCCATTTAGTATCTAAAATAAGACCAGTTATTCTACTATTGGTTTTATCAGATAAATTATAATAATTGCTTCCTTGGCTCATATTAACAGAATCGGGTTCGAAGCAAATTTTAAAATCAGCATCAGGAACATTTAATGGGTCAATTACCTTAACTTGAATTGGTCCTGCATTCTTTTTATATTTGACAACATCTGCTTTGAAAGGTTTAGAAGTTTTTGACAGAATATTGTCAATTGTTTCATCTGTTAAATCTAGGTAATTATTTCCATTACCCATACCTTCTATTAATTCAATCTCAGGACAGTCGCCGTATTTAGAATTTAAAACCGTTCCATCGTTAGTTTGCTCAATAAAATGAGGTATTGCTTCAACAACTTTTATTGAACCTTTTGCAGCTTTTCGTCCTGCTTTGTATGGTGTTGTTTGAACACCTAATGAAGATGATGTTGTTTGATCATAATGTTTATAATCATTGTATGCATATGCAATAGCTACATAATAATATTTTTTATGATTAACAAGGGCTTTATCACCACTTGCGAAAGCATCATCAGTAATAGTAAATGTGTGAACTATTCCTTCATCAGCTCCATTAACTTCTTCTATAGGAATGTTAGCAGATATTTCTTTATCCCATTCATAATTTATTATTCTTGTAACACCATCTTTAATATCACACTGGAATACTAAACGAGCTAAATCTACATTATGAATATCTGCAATAGAAATATAACTGTTTGCTAACTGGTATACCTGATATCCCTGAAAATCATAATATCTATCTTCAAGAGGAACATCACTAGGGATAAAAGGATCTTTACCGTGATATCTCTCTAAATAATTATTTGAAGCAGGAGAATTCCATATATGGAAAATAAGCTCTTTATCTAATTCAACAACGTCAAGTTCCGGTGCGTCCGGTCCATCAAGTAATTGAAAACAGTTCTCAAATAATTTTTGAGCTTTATCGTCAGCATATCTTACTTCCTCTACAGAAGCCCAAGCACCTCCACTTTGTGCACGAGCCCAAACAGCTCCAATAGTAATATCGTTTACTGCTCCCGGCTCTAAAACGAAAGGACCTGCCGATTGAACAAATCTTCTATCATCCGGTGTATTTCCTTCTGTTTTTTCAGACCAATCTTCTTGAGGAATACCACTAGTACCCCAACCACAAGGGTCTGTGTCGTTAGGAAACATAAAGTCAGCTGGAGCTCCACCTGTTTTATGACCTGTTCCTCCATATTGCAATTTTGTTTTATCTAGCCATATACCTTTAAGATAATTATAATATTCTAATGCTGTATGTGGGTCTCCCATAGATCCTCCACCGTTGTTAAAATATAAGAATCTTCTCATACCCCAACGTTCGTTATCAACTACATTATCACCAAAATTTAGTCCGTTAATGTTACCATTATCTATGTCACCAGGGCCGGCTAATTCTTTTTTTCCTGTAAGAGGATTAACTCTATATCCATTACTACAATCTAAATTTTCAATTTCGTCCCAACTTGAAAGATTATCGTTACCATCAGGATCTTGATAAGGACCTTCAAAAAAGTCAATACCAATGGCAGGGGGTTGTTTTCCATAATTTATAGGACCTTCGGTACCTTGTTCATCTTCATCATCTCCGTTATATAAATATCCGAGTCCCTTATTAACATCACAACCTACATAATCATCTTTTGCATTTCCAAGATCGGCATCAGACCATACTCCAAAATAAGTATCGGTTAAAGTATAAGTTGAACGATTAATAATCTGATAATTATAAAAAGTCATGTTGTTAAGCTCATCATTTGTTGAAAAAGCAAAAGCCTGAGCTCTAAACTCCATTCCAATTGATGCTGCACCTGTTGTTTGGGTATGAATATTACCTTTATCGTTATATACCCACCATAAAGTTTGGTCACCGAATAAAACAGAACTTTGATTTCCTAAATTCTCAGCTCTACGCTCAGGAGCAGTGTTACACTCTTCTTCAGCATCTAAATCATAATATGGATAATCACCATTATATGGATTATAATAACCATCACCATCAACATCTTTAAAAGGAGCAAGATAATAATCATAAGCACCTTCTGATGGTCCGTGAGCAGGCCAATTAATAATTACATCGGGGATAGAATATCCGGGATATTCTATATTTTTTGTTTCAGCATCAGAATTAAACCATGCTCTAAAAGTTGAAACTTCATTTCTAGATATTTTAAAATGTCTGTCATATCTTAGGCAAACATCTGCAGAAACACTTGCAATTCCGTCACCTGTAGAAATAAGAGGACCGGGCCAGTAATCGTTTCCATCGTTACGGTGCATTTGCGCAGCTAAACGCAACTGTCCATTAACGTCAACACCACCTACCCAAATAGCTCCGGCAAACAAAGCCATTTTTCCTGATCCTTTAGGAACTTCATATTTAGCTTTAGAAAGATCCCACCACATATCTCCACCGTTAAGAATTAATGCTCTCACATTATTCAAATCTAGATAAGTCATTGCAGAGGCCGGAACACATCCTGCTGCGTTTATAACTTTTGTTGATTTATCTTTACTACCAGGTCCTTTTTCTGCAAAAGCAAAGCTTGAGATAAAAAAGGCTAAAACTGATAATGTAATAAAATGTTTAATGTTCTTCATTTTTATATATGTTTAATTACATTCAAAATTATTTATTAAAAATTAAGCATTACACCAAGTCTTATTCTTCGTGGCAAGCTATAGCTTGCAGGATTATTAACAATCATTCTATAATAATTAATATAAGCCTCAGGATCGTTTTGAGAATATATTTCTGATTGATTTTTAGCCGATGTTAAGTATCCATTATCGTCAGGATTACCTGTTGTTTCATATACATCAATTATGTTTTCTGTGTCAAGCAAGTTAGAAACATCAACATAAACAGTCATAGATGCATGGTGTTTATTTTCGTCTTCAGCTTTACCAAAAGTTAAATCAAAGTCTTTGTCTATTCTCATATTAATTGTTGTACGCCATGGTTTGTTTGAACCATTAACACTACCAATTAAACTGTTTGAATTAACATCTCTTTTACTATATGGAGTACCCGAACTTGTATTAACAACAACATTAGCACCTGCATTAGCAAAAATATCTTTTCCAAATAATCTTGGTCCATGGTAATCTTTACCATTAGGGAAACGATAATCTACTGTAGCTACAATAGCATTACGGACGTCAAAGTCATAAGGCATCGTTGCACGCAAATTAGGTAAACCTGCAGCTATTAAACCTGCAGCAGTTGTTGAATTTGAACCTGTTCCGTTGGCAAACTGTAATGTATAACTTGCTCTGAAGCTTACATTATTAGTACGTCGCATATCATAAGTTGCAGTAAATCCTTTTACTGTTCCAAAGTCAATATTTCCCCATGTTTTATAATCAACAGGATAAGCACCCATAACATTAATAATCTGAGCCATATCTCTCATTTCTCTATAGAAAGAAGAAAGTTTTAATGAAGATGTTGAACTAATTTTTTGTTGGAAACCTAATTCATAATCAATAGTTTTTTCAGGTTTCAAATCAGGGTTATTCAAATAACCACCTGCATTTTTATATATAAATAAGTAATCAATTGGGTCTAATCTACCATAACCTACTGGTCGTTTAGTAAGCACATCATAATGAGCAAAGAATAAAGCTTCGTCAGAAATAGGGAATGAGAAAGATATACGAGGCATAACAGAAATTTGAGGCTCGTAATCGGTAAACGAATTAAGGAAAGAAGTTCCTCCTACTTTATCATTAGGATCTACCAAATAAGGAGCTATACCAGTTGATGTGTAAATTGTTGTAGGATCGTCTAATTGGATACCTGAAGCATTATACCATGTTGAACCACTACGATAACCAACAATTTCTTTTGGGTCATCAATGTTATCAACATAAACAGCAGCACCTTCGTCAATACCTTGAGGAATTGATGTTCCTTGAATAATACCACGAGGGTCGTTATCTCCAACACTATATGATTCAAACATTAAGAATTTATCTTTTAACACTTTTTGGTTAGCATCATATCTGTCAACACGAAGACCTACATTAAAAATAAGATCGTTAAATGCGAATTTATCTTGAATATAACCTGCAACATAAGTTGGTTGGAATGGTGCCAACTCTCTTTTATATCTAAGATTTCCATAATCGTCTGTATAAGTTGCTGTAAAGAACTCTTCGAAACTAGGATTACTTTCAAGACGATTACCATGGTGGTCATAACCATAATAAGTTACATAATTATTTCCACTATTAAGCAATTCGTCTGCACTAAAATAATTAATAGATAAATCTTCGGGAGTATACGAATCTATATCAACCCATTCTGTTCCTGTTACATCATATCCGTGTTCTTCTCTAAATTTAATATCGAATAATTTTTGTACATTAGAGTTATATATTCTATTATAACTTACTGTATCGTTAAAGATTTTATTTCCTTCTCCATCTAAAACAAAATTACCTGCTTGATCGGTTACATAGCCTACTTGAGGGTTTGTATAATCAAGCTCTAGTATATGGAAATTCATTAAATTGCGAGCAAGAGTCCATAATTCAACGGGACCTAAATTTGTTTTATCACCAATAGAAAAGTATCTGTCTTGGCGTTGTTCAAATTCAAAACCTAATGATATTGCATGGTCTTTAATATCGGCAGAACCGGCAGCTGAAACTCTAAATTGTGCATTGTCAATTTTTGCATATCTGTCATACTGTTCACCCGGACTTGAATATAATTCATAAATAGAATTTGGTTTTTGTCCGTTTAGCACACCACCACCGTTTTGAACCATAACTGAATTTTGGTAATGACCTGCTGTTTGGTTATATAAATTATAGTAACGATCGGTATAGTTAGCAATTTCAGGATTTACCTCTGCACGTGTAAATGAGAACAGAGTGTCAACAAATCCGTTTTGCAACCAACCTGCTAATCCGCTAATACTATCTAAACCATAAGCATATGAATTTATTTTATATGTTTGGAATTGTCCAACGTAACCATAGTCAAAGAAATTGTCTTCATGAGAATCGTCTCCAACTACATAATCGTATTTAGAATAATCGGCTTGAATTGAGTAATAAGCATTTTTTATTACTGAAGCTGATTTTTCGTCTTGAGTTGCATTTGAAAATTTTTGTGTAAATCTTACAAAAGTTCTCCACGTTGTTTCGCTTAATTCGGGGTTGTTTTCCCAGTTAAATAAACTGTTCGCATAACCACTTCTTGAGGTAAAACGATAAGAATGACGATTTACATAATTTAAATTACCACCAATTGTAATGTTTGTGTTTTTTGATGGTTTAATGTCAAATTTTCCTGAGATATTAGCTCCATATTTTCCAACATTTTGTCGTGTAGTAATTTTTTCAAAGCTGTTTTTTCGCAAATAGTCTGCGGTTAGTGTTGTAACGTCGCCAGTAGCCGAAGGAATAATTGGATTGTTTATAACGCTATCGAGAACATCGTCTTTTACTTTCCACATTCCTATTGCTGATGGGTTATCGTCTTCAACATAAGTAATTTCACCAGACAAGAAAAATCCTGCAATAGGAGTTTTTGTTACTTTAGTTGCATCGTTAGGGTCAACAGTTTTTTTAGACAATAAAGGACCTGATAAGTTCAGACCTATAAGATTATCGTTAAAATCATCTAAATATTTTGAGGTAGTAAACTCTATTCCACCAAACATTGTTCGAGAAGGTCCTTTTGTTGTAATACTAATAATACCACCTGTAGCATCGCCGTATTTGGCATCTAAACCACCGGTAACAACAGCAACCTGCTCAATAGCTGCTTTAGGTAAACTCTTAGAACCACGAACTTTTACACCATCGATATAATAAGTTGTAGCTTCTTGACGAGCCCCTCTAACACTTTTAATTACACCGTCTTCCTGAAATACACCACCAACTGTTGATGCAACAGACTCCGCTGAACGACCTGACATTTTTGCAATATCTTCGGAAGTAACAGTTCCTCCTGTTTGTGTATTATCTTTACTGATTAAAGGTACTTTATAGTCAACTACAACTACCTCATCAAGCTGTTCACTTGAAGCTTCTAAAAGAAGATTGAGAAATCTAATTTTATCAGAATAAATAACAACACCATTCATTTGTAACTTTGAGTAACCTACATAAGATGCTTTTACAACAAATTTACCAGCAGGAATAGGTTTAATTGTATAGTTACCATCAAAATCGGAAGTTCCTCCACCTACCATGTTCCCGTTTAATTCAACAACTACATTGGCAAAAGGAATTGGTTCCTTGGTTTTTTTGTCAATAACCTTACCCTTTAATGCTCCTGTTTGGGCAAATAACCCAACAGAGAAAAAGGAAACAAAAATAATAAGAAGTAATTTTCTAATCATAGTAAATTATTTTTGAAATAAATGAAAAATTTTTCTTTAAAAAATAAAGTTGTAAATATATGTATTTATATACAATATTTCCAAAAATTAAGACTGTATTTTGTCAGTTTTATTTATGTTTTAAAACTGTCTCTTTTTTAAAATCTCAGTATACACAATTGCTTGAGGCAAATCAAAATCTTCTAATATGTCAAAATCCTGATCGGCATCTTCTTCTATGTGTATGTCATTAAAATTATTATCTTTATTAAAATTTATATTGTTTGGTTTCTGTTTATGTTTTGGTTTTGTCTTTATATCTTCTTTTGATTTAAGTTCTTCTTTATTTTCAATTTTTTCTTCAAAACTTTCAGAAAAATCATCAGAAAAAATTTCTGAAAATAAATTTGAAGATGTTTGATTGTTTATATCCCCCGAGACAGTTTCTTTTTTATCATTTTCTTTTTTCTTTTTTATTATACTGAAAAAAAGTGAAGCAATAATAACTATTATATATAGTATGTTATCGGTACCGATTTTCATCTTTTTAAATTTTTATCTACAAAAATATACATATATATACAGTTTTTCTAATTTTTATTTGTTTTTTTTCGTTTTAAAAAAAACAAATGAATTATTAATCTTCTAAAAAAAAGGACTTTCTCCCGAAAAAAGGGCTTTATTAGGTCTCTTCTTTCTCTTTTCTTTTAAATACATTTTTATATTTAAAATACATTCGCTCAAAAAAATTATATCGCGGCTTTTTTTTGTTATATCTATCTGCCTTATGTTTTGAACATTTCATTCGTTCTTGTACTTTTTTTGTTTGTTTCTTCTCCTTATATTTTTCTACATCTTTTTTTTGTTGCTTCTCGTGACGATTCTTTTTATTCTGGGCTTTCCAATTTGCCATACTTATTTTAAATTGTTCTATTCTGTGTTTTAAATTAACTCTTCGATTTTTCACTTTCGATTTATTATCTACGGAATATCTTTGCTGTGGGTATATAAATAGTGGCAACAAAAGTATGGTGTTTAGTAGTATAGTTTTTTTTATAAATATTTTCATTAGTTTTGCAAAAAACAATAAAGAGAAAAAATGAACAATATACCTAAGACAACAAAATTAAATCTTTTTTTGGTAATATTTATAGTTTCAATTTTGTTTATTAGATGTGACAAGCAAGAATATATACCTAATACTTATGTTAATTTTAATATAAATCTTGACGACCCTGTGTATCTTGATTTAACAGTAATAGGCAATCATGTTTTTTTGAAAAATGCAGGTGTTAACGGCATAGTAGTATACCGCTCGGGGCCTAATGAGTTTAAAGCTTACGATAGAACTTGCACTTACTTACCCGAGAAGAACTGCGCTGTTGTAGATGATAATAATTCAACCGTGTTGGTGAAATGTCCTTGTTGCGGGTCAAAATTTAGTTTGGATTATGGCTACGCAACCGAAGGCGAAGCTACCAGACCTTTAAAAGAATATAACACAAATTTTGATGGAACATTTTTACATGTTTATAATTAACCCAGAAAATTCATTAATTTTCTACGATTAAGTAATACCAACAAATTTGGGAATTTCATTAACCCCAAATTTGGGTATTACTAAATCGGGGTTTCCCGCTTTGCTCCCCACTATCTAT
>Ga0164318_10005052_pt1 | contig 12745 bp, 8 predicted proteins | sample GuaBasSedimGuay9_FD_113734 | JGI IMG/M metagenome (GOLD analysis project Ga0164318, IMG submission 113734) | Subseafloor sediment microbial communities from Guaymas Basin, Gulf of California, Mexico - Guay9, Core 4571-4, 0-3 cm | ecosystem: Environmental > Aquatic > Marine > Hydrothermal vents >... | reverse complement strand
TGGCCTCGGCTGTCTGTGCCACCGGCGCTGTGCTGGTGCTTTACGCCCTCCTGCTGCGCTTGACCTCCCGCTGGCTGCCGGCCCTCGTGACCGCGCTGGCCTTTGCCTTCTCTGCCACCTTTTGGTCTCAGGCGGTCGTCGCTGAGGTCTATACTCTGCACAACCTGTTCGTGATGGTCATCCTCTGGCTCCTGCTGGCACACAAGACCTCGGAGGTCTCTAAAAAACCTGCGAGGTCTGCCGCCCACCGTTGGCAGGCTACACTCTTTCTGCTCGGCCTGAGCTTTACCAATCACCTGACGACGGCGCTGCTGCTCCCAGCCGTGGCACTGGCCCTGCTCTGGGATCGTCCCCGGCTGCGGCTCCGTGACTGGCTGATCGCCGGGGGCCTCTTGCTCCTGGGTCTGTCCGTCTACCTGTTCATCCCCCTACGCTGGCCGGCGCTGAATCACGGCGCACGGATGGGCCTGCGCCAGTTCGCCGCCTACGTCACCGGCGGCCAATTCCACGGAGCCTTGCAACTAAGCGGCTGGCGCGACTCCACCCGCTGGGCCATCGTCGGCCGGTTGATGCAGCAGCCCTTTGGCTGGGTCGGCCTGGGGCTGGCGGGGATGGGCGTGGTGGAACTGGCGGCTCGGCAGAGACGGGCACTGGCGCTGACCAGCGTAACCTTCCTGACCTTTGCGTTCTACGGCCTCGTCTACTACGTCCCCGACATCTCTGTCTTCCTGCTCCCCGCCCACCTGATACTCGCGCTCTGGATCGGTATCGGCATCGCTCTTCTGGCCCGCCTCGCTTCACGGTTCATCCCATGCGTCACTCTCCTCACTCTGCTTCCTCTCAGCCTCATCTGGGCTAACCTGCCCCTGGTGGATCAAAGCCACAACCAGGGAAACTATGCCTGGGGTCAATACGTGTTGAGCCTGCCGCTCGCAAAAGACAGTGCGGTACTGGCCGACCCAGAAAAGTTCGCTCCGCTCTATTACCTGCAACAGATCAAAGGGGTGCGGTCTGATCTCGACTTGATATTGCTGGGCAGCGAGGAGCTATATCAAACGGAACTGGCGGCGCGGCTGGGAACCGAGCAGACGGTCTACCTGGCGCGCTACCTGCCGCACCTGGAAGGGCTGTACCTGCGCTCGGTTGGGCCGGTGGTACAAGTGAGCAAGTCTGCCAGCCTGCAAGTGTACGAGAATGCAAGTGCCGCTTACCCCGTGAGCTTTGGAGGGGAGATTCAGTTATTGGACGCCGAGGTGATCCGTGACCCGCTGGGGCGGGCCATACACCACCTGACGCTCTACTGGCAAGCCGAGACGGAGACGCGCGGCGACCTGGTCGTCCGCCTGCGATTGATGGATGGAGAAAACCGCGCGCGTTGGGAGAGCGAGGAAGCGCGCCCCGTCAGCGGCCTGTATCCCACCAACGCATGGCCCACGGACGCAATAATCAGCGACTATCACGAAATTGCCCCCCCACCCTGGCTGCCGCGCGGGGAATACACACTCCAGGTGGGCCTTTTCCCTCCCTTTAGCGATGCGGGCCTGACGACCAGCGGCGGCGCCACACCGTGGCTGTCCCTGGGCGCGCTGACGGTTGATCCACCGTCTGACCCACCGCCTCTGCCGCGCAAGAGCCGCTATCTCTTTGCCAGCGGCGCGTGGCTAACGGGCTATAACCTGTCCAATGAATCCTTCGCCGGCACACCGTTCACAACCGATCTCTCCTGGCGTAGAGTCGAGGAAAATGAAGAGATACGCCTGACCTGGGCGGACTCGCGCGGGCAAAAAGTGAAAACTGACATCTTCCCCCTCACCACCGGCGCACTGCGTAGCCGTCACACCATCACCGCGCCTCAAACCGCCGGCAGCTACACACTGCGCGTAGGATTGACCAATAAAAGCGCCCGCTGCAACTGGTTGGCCCTCCCGACCGACGACTGCCCGCTCGCCACAATCGAGGTGACACCGGCGCAGGAGGGGCTGACGAACTTTGCCAACCTGATGCTCCTGGTGGACGCCGAAATTAGCCGGGCCACAGCACACCCAGGCGAGATCATCCCTATTACGCTACACTGGCGGGCGTTGCGGACGATGGACGAGGACTATACCGCCTTCGTCCACCTGCTGGGGCCAGATGGGCAGCTACACGGTCAGGTTGACGCATGGCCGGTGCAGGGGAGCTACCCCACCAGCCAGTGGGCCTCCGGCGAAAAAGTTTCCGACCCCTACCAGGTGCAGTTGACCCCCGACGGGCCAGCCGGCCGCTACCGGGTCGAGGTCGGCTGGTACCTGCTGGCGACGATGCAACGCTTGCAAACCATAGATGCAAACGGCCGGCCAACCGGCGACTCTTTCATCGCCGGGGAATTTGACGTCAGCGATTAGCAAAAGCCCGGCTCTTGGGAAAAACCCGGTTTCTGTGCTATAATCTCACTGAACTGTCCGGGAGGACACGTGTGAACACAGATGGAATCACCATCAAAGGCATCCGCCAGGGATTGCTCATCATCCTGGGAGAAGGCGACTGGAGCACCGAACTAGAGACACTGAAAACGCGCCTCGGCGCCAGCCCCTCTTTCTTCAGCGGCGGCCGCGTTGCCCTCGACGTTGGGACGCGGGAGTTGGAGCGGGCTGAAATCGAGCAAGCGTGGACCCTGCTGGCCCACCACCAGGTCGAATTGTGGGCCCTGGTCTGCACGGCCCCGGCCACAGAAAAAGCCGCCCAAGAGATGGGGCTGGTGATCGAGCTTTTGCCATCCGCCCCCCAAGCGCCAGAAGCTGCGCATCAGAAAGAAGAGCTACCACCCAGCGAGGGGCTAGTCGTGCGGCGCACACTTCGCTCCGGACAGAGCCTGCGCCATCCCGGTCACATCGTGGTCATCGGCGACGTCAACCCCGGAGCAGAAGTGGTGGCCGGCGGCGACATCGTAGTGTGGGGGAGAGTGCGCGGGATAGTGCATGCTGGGGCATTGGGAAACGAGCAAGCCGTGATTTGCGGCCTCGACCTGGCCCCGACGCAACTTCGCATCGCCGGGTACATCGCCCGCTCGCCGGAGGAGAAACAGCAGGAACCAGAGATGGCATCGGTGCGCGAGGGGAAAATAATAGCCGTGCCCTGGTACGGCAAATAGTAGACCGAAACAGGCGGGGGGGAGGAGAGCAAATAGTGGCACAAGTGCTCACAATTACTTCTGGCAAAGGCGGGGTAGGCAAAACGACCCTCACTGCCAACTTGGGCGTCGCACTGGCAGTGCAGGGGCAGCGCGTGGTCATCATCGACGCCGACGTTGGCCTGCGCAACCTGGACGTGATGATGGGTCTGGAAAACCGCATCGTCTACGATCTGGTGGACGTGATCGAAGGGCGTTGCCGGCTGCGCCAGGCAATGGTGCGCGACAGGCGGGTTTCCGAGTTATTCCTGCTGCCGGCCGCTCAGACCCGCGACAAGAGCGCCGTCCAGCCCCAAGATATGGTGCGCATCTGCGATGATCTGCAGGAGCAACACGACTTTATCCTGATTGATTCTCCAGCCGGCATTGAGCAGGGCTTTCGCTACGCCATCGCCCCGGCCGACGAGATCATCATCGTCACCAACCCGGAGGTGCCAGCCATGCGCGACGCAGATCGGGTCATCGGCCTGATCGAAGCAGAAGGAAAAGGGCCGGCCCGGCTGGTCATCAATCGCATCAAACCAGAAATGGTGCGGCGCGGCGAGATGCTGGACATCGCCGACGTCATTGAGCTACTGGCCGTTGACCTCGTCGGGATCGTGCCGGAGGACGAGGGTATCCTGACCGCCGCCAATCGGGGGCAACCCATCGCCTTTTCCAAAGACGGTTCCCTGGTCAGGCAGGCCTTTCACAACATCGCCAGCCGGTTGCGAGGGAAAGACGTGCCATTTCTGACTCTGCGAGAGAAAAGTGTGTTCGAACGAATTTTCCGCTTTATGCGCTCTGGGGGTAATTAACTATGCAGACTCTCGCACAGTTGCTGGGCCGTCGTCACAAATCATCGAGCGGAAAAGTCGCCAAGGAGCGATTGCGCCTGGTATTGGCTCACGACCGGGCCAACATTCCACCCGGACTGCTGGACACGCTCAAGGACGAAATCATCGCCGTGATCTCCCGTCACATCGCCATTGATGCCGACGATGTCCAGGTGACTTTTTCCCAGAACGCACAAGAATCACGCCTGGTCGCCGACATCCCCTTGGCAACCAAAAACAGGCGGCGTAAGAGATAGTCAATGATAAATCTCCGTGCCTGGCGGCACTTTGACTATGTGCTGCTCCTGGTTGTTATTCTACTCACCATCTACGGCGTGGTGATGATTTACAGCGCCAACCAGGGCAGCCCCGATCCAGACCTGCAAGACCTGTGGCGGCGGCAGGCGATTCTGGGCGCGGCTGGGATAGGCATCATCTTTCTGCTGGCCGCCTTCCCCCGCGAGTACCAATGGCTCAGCGACTTTTGGTGGCTGGCCTATCTCCTGGCCGCCGCCCTGCTGGTGCTCGTGTTCTTCTTTGGCGCTAGAGACGAGGTAACAGGCGAGATGATCGGCTGGTTCGACCTGGGCGTTTTCCGCCTCCAGCCCGCGTTCCCGGCGATGATATTGCTCACGATCTCGGCGGGGGCCGTCCTCAGCCAGCGGCGGCGGAGACGCAAGCCCCCCACTACTCCGCTGTTTGGAGCGCCCAAGACGAGCATGATCGAGACGACCGCCGAGCAACCCGATTTCGTCAGTTACCTGGCCTCCGGCGCTATGACCCTGGCGCTGACGGCGTTGGTCTTTATGCAGCCCGATATGGCGACCGCCGCCATACTCGTCGCCATGTGGCTGGCTATGCTGCTCGAATCGAACATGCCGATACGCTACCTGGTGCTGACAATAACCACCGGACTGGGATTGCTCTACCCGCTGTGGAAACTGACCGAACTGCTGGGGTTCGAGTACATGCACAGACGCGTGTGGGGCTTTTTCGATCCCAGCGGCAACCCAAACGTCGAGTACCAACTCAGGCAGGCATTCATCGCCATTGGCTCCGGGCGGCTGTGGGGGAAAGGACTGGGGCAGGGCACGCAGAGCCAACTCCGCTATCTGCCGGTACGGCACACCGATTTCATCTTTGCCGTCACCGCCGAGGAACTTGGCTTTGTGGGTATCATGCTGATGTTTGCTCTCTTCCTGGTGCTGTTCCTACGCCTGCTGCGCATCATCATGATCGCACCGGACAGCTTTGGGAGGCTGTTGGTCACGGGCACGCTGGCAATGATCTTGTTCCAGTTCGTCATCAACATTGGCATGAACCTGGGGTTGCTGCCCGTCGCGGGACTGCCTCTGCCATTCATCAGTTACGGCCCCGCCGCGCTGCTGACGACGATGATCAGCATCGGGATAGCGGAGAACGTGGTGATGCGCCATCAAAAGTAAACGGGTTTGCAAGTGGCGAGTAAGAGTCTCTGGAGTAAGAGAATGTGGTAATGTCGGAGAAAGACACAGCCCCAAATAACGACTTGGACATCACAATCAGGCTACACGCCTGGCGTGTCAAGGTACTGAACACTCTACTGATCGTAACGTCCATCGCCGCCGGGCCGATGATACTGGTAGTTATCCTGGCGGCGGGCCGCAAGCCGGAGCAGTGGCCGGCGGCATTGACCTTTTTGGCTATCTATCTGCTCATCGTAGGGCTGACGAACTTTAGACGTCTCGACTTTCGCCTGCGGGCCTGGGGCCTGCTGCTGATGGCATATGCAGCCGGAGCGCTGGCTTTCGCCCGTGGTGGGTTGGCAGGAGATGGGCGGGTGTATTTCCTGGCATTGCCTATGCTAACTTTGATTTTGCTCGACTGGCGCGCCAGCCTGGCCGTGGCTGTTCTCAGTCTGCTCACATTCGCCGCTTTCGCCACCACCGCTCACCTGGGATGGATGGCGGAATGGCTCGTCTGTCAAGACAATCCCTTGTCCCTGGTCTATTGGGCAGAGGAAGGGGTCGCCTTTTTACTGACATTGGTGGTGCTCATGGCTATGCAATACCGCTTCAGCCAGTTCCAAAAGAGCATCGCTACGGAGAACCAACGCCTGTACGCGGAAAGCGAAAAGCTGCGGGCATTCAGCGAGAACATCGTGCAGGGTGTGGAAGAGGGTATCCTTGTCGAAGACGCAAGAGGGTATATCACCTTTGCCAATCCCAAGGCCTCACAAATGTTGGGCTATGAATCTGGGGAGTTGACGGGGCAACACTGGACAATCATCACGCCCCCCGAACAAACTGCCAGGATTGAGAATGAGATCGCCAAACGGCCTCGGGGCATCGTCGGACGGTACGAGACGGCAGTGCTAACACGGGACGGTCAGCGGGTTCCTGTCATCGTCAGCACCCACCCGCTCTTTGAGAACGAACGTTTCAGCGGCGTGATCTCGGTCTTGACCGACATCACAGAACGCAAACGGACGGAAAAACAGTTGAGCGAGTACCGCGAGCACCTCGAAGAACTGGTGAAACAACGTTCCACCGAACTCGTCAGGACCAACGAACAACTCGAACAAGAGATCACTGAACACGAGCGAGCGGAGGCGGCGCTGCGGCGGCGCAACCGCGAACTAGCCTTGCTCAACCAGGCGAGCCAGGCGTTCAGCTCCACCCTCGACCTGGATCAGTTGCTTATCACCGTTCTGGAAGAAGCACGCCGCCGGCTGGGTGCGGTCGCCTGCTCGATCTGGTTGACCGACCCCGAGACAGACGAGTTGATCTGCCAGCAATCCATCGGCCCCAAGAGCGAGATCGTGCGCGGCTGGCGACTAGCGCCAGGGGAAGGATTCGCCGGTTGGGTGATTCGTCACGGCAAGAGCCTGATCGTGCCGGACACACAGACCAATGGACGTTACTTTATAGGGGTGGATAAACAGACCGGGTTGGGGCTACATTCTATCATCAGTATCCCATTGCGCGTCAAGAGCGGCGTGATTGGTGTGCTCCAGGCAACAGACACAGAACCAGGCCGTTTCACCACAGCCGATCTGGCGCTGCTGGAACCACTGACCACGTCGGCTGCCGTCGCCATTGACAACGCCGGGCTGGTCGAGACGTTGCGCCAGCGTACCACCGAGTTGCAAGCGCGCAACGAGGAACTCGATGCCTTTGCCCATACCGTGGCCCACGATCTCAAAAACTCTTTGACCCGCATCGTAGGATTTGCCGAGGTATTGACGGAGAATTACGACGAGCTACCAGATGGAGAGTTACTTCGCTATCTGCAAACAATTGCGCGAAACGGTCGCAAGATGGATAGTGTCATCAGCGAGTTGCTGCTACTGGCCGTAGTGCGCAAACTGGAGGAAGTGAAGGTAGGGCCGCTGGATATGGCGAACATCGTAAACGAAGCCACACAACGGCTGAGCAACGTGATTGAGGAACTTGATGCCGAGATCATCCTACCCGAGACCTGGCCGGTGGCATCGGGGTATGGCCCGTGGGTCGAAGAAGTGTGGGTCAACTACATCAGCAACGCCCTCAACTATGGAGGAAGACCGAAGGATGGCATGCCGCCGCGGATCGAGCTAGGGTTCGACGAACTTGCAGACTTGCAGACTCGTGAACCTGCAAATCCGCACATTCGCTTCTGGGTGCGCGACAACGGCCTCGGCCTTACATCAGAGGAACAGGCGTGCCTGTTCACACCGCTCACGCGGCTCGGCGAGACGCGTGTCAAAGGATACGGGCTGGGACTATCCATCGTGCAGCGCGTCGTCGAGAAACTCGGCGGCCAGGTGGGGGTAGAGAGCGAGGTCGGCCAGGGAAGCCTCTTTTTCTTTACCCTGCCGCTTGGGTAGGGCGATTCAATAAGAACACGGATCGGCAGGATTTAACGGATTTTGGCTTTGATCCGTCAATCCCCCTCATCCGCGTTCTCAAGTTCAAGGAGCAGAAACTATGGAAAAATCAACCCCCTCCGATTTCGTACGAGACATCATTGATAAAGACCTGGAAACCAACAAGTACGGCGGCCGGGTCCACACGCGATTCCCACCAGAACCAAATGGCTACCTGCACATCGGGCACGCCAAGTCCATCTGCCTCAATTTTGGCATCGCTGGCGACTATGGCGGCCTCTACAACGTGCGCTTTGACGATACCAATCCGATCACGGAGGAAGTCGAATACGTCGCATCCATCCAGGAGGACATTCGCTGGTTGGGATTCGACTGGGATGACCGTCTGTTCTACGCCTCGGACTATTTTGACCAACTGTACGAGTTCGCGCTGCAATTGATCGAGGCCGGCAAGGCTTATGTTGATGACTTGAGCACAGAGGAAATCAAAGAACATCGCGGTTCCTGGAACAAATCCGGCCAAGACAGCCCGTACCGCGACCGCACGGTCGAGGAGAATCTGGATTTGTTCAAGCGTATGCGGGCCGGCGAGTTCGAGGACGGTTCCCGCGTGCTGCGAGCGAAAATTGACATGGCCTCCCCCAACATGAACATGCGGGACCCGATCATGTACCGCATCCTGCACGCCTCGCACCACCGCACGGGCGACAAGTGGTGCATCTACCCGATGTACGACTGGGCGCACGGCCAATCCGATTCCATCGAGGGGATCACCCACTCTATCTGCACACTCGAATTTGAAGACCACCGCCCGCTGTACGACTGGTACCTCGACCAACTGGGCATCTATCACCCGCAGCAGATCGAATTCGCTCGCCTCAACCTCACCTACACTGTGATGAGCAAACGCAAGCTGCTGCAACTGGTCGAGGAGGGGCGCGTCAGCGGCTGGGACGATCCGCGCATGCCCACCCTATCGGGCCTGCGGAGACGGGGTTACACGCCGGAGGCGATCCGTGACTTTTGCGACCGCATCGGCGTGGCCAAGGCGGATAGCGTGGTGGACATCGCCTTTCTTGAGCACTGCATCCGCCAGGATTTGGACCAGCGCGCGCCGCGCGTGATGGCCGTACTGCACCCGCTCAAGATCATCATTGATAACTATCCAAAAGAACAAGTCGAGTGGCTAGAGGCCGACAATCATCCCAAGAACCCCGCTATGGGGACGCGCCAGGTCCCCTTCTCCCGCGTGCTGTACATCGAACGGGATGACTTTTGCGAGGATCCGCCGCGGAAATACTTTCGCCTCTCCCCCGGCCGCGAGGTGCGGCTGAAACACGCCTACTTTATCACCTGCGTGGATGTGGTCAAGGACGAGCGTAGCGGCGAGGTGATCGAGCTGCACTGTACCTACGATCCCGAATCACGCGGCGGCTCGACGCCCGACGGGCGCAAGGTCAGAGGCACGCTCCACTGGGTCTCTGCCGCCCACGCGCTCGAAGCGGAGGTGCGCCTGTACGATCACCTCTTTACCCAAGAAAACCCATACGACGTGGCGGAAGGCCTGGATTTCAGAACCACCCTGAACCCAAACTCGTTGGAGACTTTGACGTCGTGCCGGGTCGAACCCAGCCTGGCGGATGCGCCGCCCGAAAGCCGCTACCAATTTATGAGACAGGGCTATTTCTGCCTGGACGCCGATTCGTCCGCGGGCAAATTAGTGTTCAATCGAACGGTGGCCTTGCGCGACACGTGGGCCAAGATTCAGAAAAGGAGGAAGAATGGAAATTAGTAGGGATTAGGGAATTAAGGGGTAGGGAGTAGTCACTTGCGCACTTGCATACTTGAAACTTGCATACTTGAAACTTGATCACGGAGGATAAAATGTCTAAACGTAGAATGATCGTCGTGTTGGCTTTACTGGCTCTGCTGGCGGCTGCTTGCCAGCCTCAAATTCAAACCGTCGAGGTGACTAAAATCGTCACCCAAGAGGTCGAGGTTACTCGAGAGGTGAAAACGATCGTAGAAGCCACGGTCCAAGTGACTCGCATCGTAGAAGTACCCGCCGCGCAACAAGAGATCGCGCCGGAAACAGCCGCGGTCAACATCCCTCTGACCGGGCCGCTCGCCAGCCGGGACGCGGAAATATCTGGCATGGCCTGGTACGGGGATAACCTGATCCTGATGCCCCAATACCCCAATTTTTCCGAGGAAGCAGGAGACGGTTTCCTCTACGCCTTGCCCAAAGATGAAATTCTCGCCTACCTGGCAGGCGAAACCTACGAACCGCTGGAACCGGCCCGCATCCCGTTCACCGCGCCTGGCGTTCAAGATACCATCGCCGGCTTTGAGGGGTACGAGGCTATCGCTTTCGTCGGCGACGAGGTCTATATGACCATCGAATCTGAGACGGACGCCGGGATGGAGGGCTACTTGCTCTATGGCGCGATCTCGCCCAACCTGAGCGCGGTCACGATGGATACCGCCAACCTGGTAGCAATTTCCGCCCAGTCCAGTGTGGGCAACATGTGCGAGGAATCGCTGGTGATGACCGGCGACGGCATGTTCACCATCTACGAGGCCAACGGGTCTGGAGTCAACGCGGCCCCGGTCGTCAATGCCTTTGATATGTCACTGGCGCCCGTAGACCCCGTCCCGTTCGCCAACGTCGAGTACCGCATCACAGACGCGACCGCACTGGACGGAGATGGTCGCTTTTGGGCCATCAACTACTTTTACCCCGGTGACGAGGACCTGCTGCCGGAGGCGGACCCGCTGGCGGACGAATACGGCGAAGGGGCCACCCACACCGCCAGCGACGGCGTCGAGCGGCTGGTCGAATTCCAGTACGGCGCAGACGGCATCAGCCTGACGGAAACGCCGCCCATACAGATCCAACTGATGGCCGATGGCTCGCTGCGCAACTGGGAGGGCCTCGTGCGCCTGGACGAGAGCGGCTTTCTCCTGGCGACAGACAAGTACCCCCGCACCATACTGGCCTTTGTGCCGCTGCCGGAAGAGGAAGAGTAGTAAGGAGTAAGGAGTAGGGAGATGGCAGTTCGAGTTCGTTTTGCCCCCAGCCCAACCGGAGAGCCGCACATCGGCAACGTTCGCACGGTAGTGTTCAACTGGCTCTTTGCCCGCCAGATGGGCGGTCAATTCATCCTGCGCATCGAGGATACCGACCGCACCCGCTACCAGCCGGAAACGGTCGCCGTCATCATGGACGGTCTGCGCTGGCTGGGGCTGGATTGGGATGAGGGGCCAGGCCTGGAAGAGTTACAGCGGCTGGGCGTGCAAAACGCCGCCGAGTACGCGGTCGGTGGACCATACGGGCCGTACATCCAATCGGAGCGGGTGGAAATGTACCGCCAGGTGGCGGAGGAATTGATCGAGCGCGGCTGGGCTTACCGCTGCAACTGCACACCGGAGCGGCTGGCGCAAGTGCGCGAACGTCAGCGGGCCAGCAAGCAAATGGTGATGTACGACCGTCACTGCCGCGACCTGCCGCCGGACGCCATCTCCCCCGACGAACCCCACGTCATCCGGCTCAAGGTCCCGTTGACGGGCAAGACGATTGTCCCCGACGGTATCAAAGGAGACGTGTCGTTCAAAAACGCCGGCATAGACGACCAGGTGCTTCTCAAATCAGACGGCTTTCCCACCTACCACCTGGCGGTGGTGGTGGACGATCACCACATGGAGATCACCCACATCGTCCGCGGCGACGACTGGATCCCCTCCACCCCCAAGCGGATTCTGATCTACCGGGCAATGGGGTGGGAGATCCCGGTCTATTGCCACGTCCCGCTGGTCAACGGCCCGGACGGCAAGAAACTGAGCAAGCGACACGGCGCCACCTCCATCACCGAGTTCCGCCGGCAAGGGTATCTGCCGGAGGCGCTGTTCAACTTTTTGGCCCTCCTGGGCTGGTCGCCGGGGGAAGGGGAGGAACAAGAGATTTTCAGCCGCGAGGAACTGGTCGAGCGGTTCGATCTGTTCCGCGTCAACCGCGCGTCGGCCGCCTTCTCTTACAAGAAACTGAACTGGATGGACGGCGTCTATATTCGCAGTCTTTCGGAAAAAGAACTAGTAAAGCGGCTGCTGCCATTCTGGCAACAAGCCGGGATGGTCCCCGATCCGTGCCCGGAAGAGACACGGGCGACGTTGCGCCAGATCGTGCCGCTGGTGCAGGAGCGGATCAAGCGACTGGATGAAGTCGTCGAGTGGACAGCTTTCCTGTTCCGCGCGGTCGAGACTCCGCCGGCGGAGAAACTGGTGGGCAAAAAGATGACCTCACAGGAGAGCCTGATCGCGCTGCGCCGGGCGCGGGACGTGCTGGCGCAGGTGGAGCCTTTCACAGCGGAGGCAATGGAGCCGCCGATGCGGGCGCTGGCCGAGGAATTGGGACTCAAAGCCGGGCAACTGTTCGGCATTGTGCGTTGGGCGGCGACGGGGCAAAAGGTCGCACCGCCGCTGTTCGGCTCGCTCGCCATCATCGGGCGAGAGACGGTGCTGGCCCGGCTGGACGCGGCCGAGGCGGTTTTGGACCAAGGTTTTTAAAACCCTGCGAGTCTTGAGGAATTCTACATGCCCATCCTCCTCTCAACTTGATGCCACGTTGCCGAGATTCACATCCACTCTGTGCAACTTGACGTGCAAGCCATCACTAGTGGTTACTATTCGGGCTAGCAGTCTGTCAGAGAGATTAAACAGCGCCCCACTTGGCGACGACAGAGTCCCGAACTTGTTCGGGGTCGTCCCACACAGCGGTTCAAAACTGGGCCAACAAGTTGGGACTCCTCACAACCTCGAGTTCTTCGACAGCCTGCCAGGCTCAGGCGCACAGACGAGCGTCGGTTGAGTAGCTGCTCGCGAAGCGTGGCAGCGTATCCGCCGGGTTGAGCTTGTCGC
>Ga0164318_10005051_pt1 | contig 12746 bp, 12 predicted proteins | sample GuaBasSedimGuay9_FD_113734 | JGI IMG/M metagenome (GOLD analysis project Ga0164318, IMG submission 113734) | Subseafloor sediment microbial communities from Guaymas Basin, Gulf of California, Mexico - Guay9, Core 4571-4, 0-3 cm | ecosystem: Environmental > Aquatic > Marine > Hydrothermal vents... | reverse complement strand
GGCTACTGCATCGGCGGCACGCTGCTGGCCAGCACCCTGGCCTACATGGCTGCCCGGGGGGACAAAAGGATCAAGGCGGCTACCATGCTGGTCGCCCAGGTTGATTTTTCAGAACCGGGGGAGCTTGAAGTCTTCATTGATGAAGAACAGATCAATGCCCTTGATGAAAAAATGAGCGAAAAAGGCTACCTTGAGTCTTCATCCATGTCGACCACTTTCAACCTTTTGCGGGCCAATGACCTTATCTGGTCCTTTGTGGTCAACAACTATCTGCTGGGCAAGGAGCCTTACCCCTTTAATTTATTATACTGGAACCAGGATTCCACCCGCATGCCGAGAGCCATGCACCTCTTTTATCTCCGGGAAATGTACCTTCACAATCACCTGGTAAAACCGGGAGCAATCGTTTTTGATGACGTCCCGATTGACCTGACCACCATCAAGGTACCCATGTATCTCCAGTCAGCCCGGGAAGACCATATATCCCCCTACCCTTCAGTTTTCAAAGGCGGGCACCATTTCCAGGGACCGGTACGCTTTATTATCGCCGGCTCGGGACATATTGCCGGGGTGATCAACCCTCCCGCGGCCCATAAATATCATTACCTGGTCAATGAGAAGCAGCCGGACAACCTCGATGAATGGCTGGCCGGAGCCGAGGAACACCCGGGGTCATGGTGGCCTGACTGGCACCGATGGCTGTACCGGAGATCGGGCAAGAAAATTCCAGCCCGCAGGCCCGGCGATGGTCAGCTCAAACCCCTGGAAGACGCCCCCGGTTCCTATGTCAAGATGAAATGATGAACGACTCTTTTCAAGACATCGTCACCTCCATCATGGAGATCAATAAAGAGTTTCTGGAATCTTTGACCGGCGCTGGTGAACAGATGCTGGCCCAGCATGACCAGGCCTGGCGTGAGTGGAAGCGGCAGCTTGCGACTGACGATCAGCCGGCCTGGCAGAAATTGATTGCCGCCTACCAGCAGGAGCAGCTGAATTTCTGGACCCGGCTGGTTCCGGAAAGCATGCGCCGGGACCCGGACATGCTTGAATCATTTTCCCAGGTTGTTGACAGCCGCTTTGCTGACCAAGAATGGGATGAAAACCCAATCCTGCAGCTGCTCAAGCAGTCGTATCTGCTGGCTTCAAAGAACCTCGTATCCATGGTCGATGCCCTTTCCCTGCCCCCGGATGAAAAAAGAAAGTTGACGTTTTATGTAAAACATCTTCTTGATGCCCTGGCCCCGACGAATTTTTTCATGACTAATCCTGAGGCCATCAAGCGGGCCATGGAAACCGGGGGAGAAAGCCTGGTCAGGGGACTGGAAAACCTGTGCAAGGATATGAAGCTGGGCCGCCTCAGCATGACGGATGAGACGGCCTTCACCCTGGGGAAAAACCTGGCCGCGACCCCGGGGGCAGTCATTTATGAAAATGAAATCATGCAGTTGATCCATTACCAGCCAACCACGGCATTGGTTTTTGACCGGCCTCTCTTGATTATTCCCCCGTACATCAACAAATTTTACATCCTTGACCTGCAGCCCCATAACTCCTTTGTCCGCTATTGCCTTGACCAGGGATACCAGGTTTTTTTGCTTTCCTGGGTAAACCCCGATCAGCAGCACAGCGAGCTGGGTTGGGACGACTACGTAGAAAAGGGGATTCTGGCCGCTCTGGAGGTGGTTGGAAACGTTGCAGGGGAAAAGAAAATCAATATCGTTTCCTGGTGCATCGGCGGCACTCTGCTGGCCACCGCCTTGGCGGTTCTTGAGTCTCGAAAAAAAATAAACCGGATTGCCTCGGCCACCTTCCTGACCACGATGCTTGATTTTTCCGATCCGGGAGATTTAGGCGTTTTTATTGATGAAAGCTACCTGGAAAGCCAGGAGAAAAAGGCCAGTATAACCGGGTTCATCCCCGGACAGGACCTCTTTTATTCTTTTTCCCTGATCCGGGCCAATGAACTGATTTGGGCCTATGTGGCTAAAAGCTATCTTCAAGGAATAGATCCGCCACCCTTTGACATCCTTTACTGGAACAGTGACCCAACCAATCAGCCGCCCAAGTTATACAGTTATTTTATGCACAACATGTTCAATGGCAACCGGTTGATAGAACCTGGCGCTTTGAGGGTCTGCGGGATACCGATTGACCTCGGCAAAATCAAAACGCCGACGTATTTCCTTTCCACCATCAATGACCATATCATTTCCTGGAGAACAACGTTTACCGCTGGCAGGTTCCTGTCCGGTTCCAGAACCTTTGTCCTGGGCGCCGGCGGTCATGTTGCCGGAGTTATCAACCCTCCCGGGCAGCAGAAAAAACACTACTGGATCAATGGGGATGAAGGATCAGAGCCGGATCAATGGCTGAAGACGGCGACGAAGGTTCAGGGAAGCTGGTGGACGCACTGGAGCCGGTGGTTGAAAAGGCGGGCGGGGAAAAAGATAACGGCACCTGATCAGCAGGGCAATGATCACTACCGGATGATTGAAAAGGCACCAGGCCGTTATGTCAGCAAAAGAATCGATTTCCTGAGCTGCCGGGCTGGAGATGCAAAAAGAGATAAAAACAAGGGGCAGGAATAAAACCTGCCCCGGTTCCGTAGCTTACTGTCTTTCCATGGTGTCAGCCAGGTAATCCAAGCCGTCAAGAACTAATTTTCGGTAGTCATTGTAGCCCTTCTGGCTGTTGACCAGCCATTCCTCATACTGTTTCATGAAATCACTGTTCATGTCAGCATGCTGATTCAGGAACATCCTCAGCATTTGTTCACTGTTTTTCTGGAACAGCTCAAAATTATCGAATGCGGTTTTATAGTACATTTTTGCCATTGAAAACATTTCTTTAGGTATCATGATGCATCTCCTCATCTGCTGGTGTCCTGGCATTCTGCCATAGACACTGTTATTGTTCCCTGCTACCCCCGGGACCCCAACCTGAGGCCGCCGTGGATAAAGTAAACATCCCCGGCGCACGCTTCATTACGATAAAGTTCACCGACCAGCGACGTCACTTCTTCCGGCTCAATCAGGCGCCCGATCGGCACCTGGCCTAAAACCTTGTCAAGCACCCGCTCATCCATGCTCTTGACCATCTCGGTCCCGGTATACCCCGGGGCAATGGCCACGCAGCGCAACCGATGGGACAAACCCTGACGGAAAAAGGCGGCGGTCATAACCTTGGGGATGACCGACATCGCTGCCTTGGATGATGAATAATTGATCTGCCCGGCAGTTCCCAGTGAACCAATAGAAGAAACGAGGCAGATAAGTCCCCTGCAATCATGGTTGATCATCTGTTCAGTACATTCGCGGACAGTCAGGAAAACACCGGTCAGATTGACGTTCAGAACTGACTGGAACTGTTCCAGCGACATTTTGCTCTTTACCTTGCCCGTCCTCCGGTCGGTTGAGACCATGAAGCCGTCCTTGGTAATGCCGGCAAAGGGAGCCACAAGGTTGATCTTCCCATATTTTTCGATGGCGGTTTCAGCCAGGCGGGTGCAATCATCTTCTTTGGTGACATCGCCAACCAGGGTCGTAACTTCTCCACCCAACGCCTCAAGCTCAGCCCTCGTTTTCTCCAGGCAGTCAGCCGCCATGTCAAAAATGATTGCTTTCCCCCCCTGTTTGACCCAGTACGTTGCCAGGGTCGCGCCGATGCCGCGGCCACCGCCAGTGATGACGGCAACCGAATCCTTTATTTCAAGCATTATCTTCCTCCTTTGGGGGATCACAGGCAAGGATCCCCGATTAAGCTATTGATTATTTTTCAGTCGTGCTTTTAACCGTTTTAATGCCCTTATCAACAACCGGTTTGGCTACCTTACCTGCTGCTGTCCTTTCAGCAACACTCTTTGCCGCAACGGCCCTGGCAGCGGCTGGCTTCCTGGTTGATGTTTTAGCCGCAACCCGGGTTGCCGATGTTTTCCGATTGGATGCCGGAACATTGCTGCCTGGCACCCCGGTTGTTTCAACTTTCGCTACTGTTTTCGGCTTTTCCACCACGTTTGATTTCACCGCCGCTTTCGGTTTCACCGCTGCTTTTGCCTTTGTCGCTGCTTTCGGCTTTGCCGCCGGCTTTCGTACTGGCTTTTTCACCGTGGCTGCGCTTTTTGCGGATACTTTTTTCGGGCTGGCTGCGGGTTTTCCCGCCGCTGCACCTGCCGTTAAAGTCATCCTGGCAGCCTGATCCTGCCTGGCTTCCAAATCCAGATGAAAACGAACCGGGCCGCGATAATTATCGCCGAAAGTAGTATGCAGGGCACACTGTGACTCAGGATGTGACCAGGAAGTGGCGATGGCCGCATGACCTTTCGGGAAAACCGTCACTTCAGCATCGATATAATCACAGGCAGCTACCGCAGCGGCACGATCAACGAGGTCATCGGCAGCAGCAACGCAGATCAGCATCTCGATATTTTTTTCCGCCAGCCGCTTGAAATTCAGCTGACGACCAAAAAGCCGGATGGGGAGGGTGCCGTCTTTATCGACGGGAATGGCATACGAATCGAAACTGATTTTGGTGATCGCTACCGGCATGTCCACCTGTTCATAAAGCAGCCAGTAGTTGATGGCCAGAGCAGTTTTACCCACCTGCTTGCCGCTTTCCATGAATTTTTCAAACATCGCCAGGTCACGATAAAAATTCACCAGCGGAGCTTCAGTTTCAATGCTTTTCAGCTTATATACCCAGCTCATGATTTTGCCGTTCACCACTGGCTTGCCATTGGGCAGGTTCTTGATGGCATAGCCAAGCTCTGTATATTTATCAGGTATGTTCTGCATAAACTCAGCCAGGGCGACGCTGCGCGTTCCATCAAGGGGAGAGACACAGGTTATCAGGCTATCGACCAGACCATCCAGTTCTCCCGACAGCATGGCCAGGGTCGCGAAAAATCCACCCTGGCAGTAGCCATTCAGGGTCAGCGCTCGACCATGGTCAGCTTTGATTTTCTCACAAAAAGTTCGTGTATCGCGGACATCGTCCTCACCGGTCATATCCTGCACGGCAGGGGTCGTGGCAATATCCTTGACCACCCGGATATAGGTTGGCACCCCCTGGTTGGCATAGGCATGGGCATAGCTTTTCTGCTCACCGGGAAGAAAACAGAGAATATTCTCTCCCAACACATAGGGTGGGATCAAAAGCACCGGCTTGCCATTGTTTCTTACGGCTACCTTCTTGTCTGACGGCAAAACCTGGTAGAGGAAAAAACGGTCTGTCTCCGCCACTTTTTTGTAGCCCGGCTGGTCAAAGTGAAAACCATATTCAGCTTTAATATTGCGAATTGCCTGTGGGTAGTCACAAACAACGGATTCAAACAGTTCCGCCTGCTTGCGGGCATACTCAAACAAGGCTTCGGCATCGCCGTTTTCGTTGATGCTGCTCAAGGCGGCATTCAAAGCCCGGCCCAGGGCACGCATATGGAATTCCGTCATGCTGACCAGTGTACTTTGGAATGCTTTCCCGGCTAATTCAAAATTAAACTCCAGCAGGTCGGAAAAATCCTTAAAATCATCCAGGGAAGGGATCATTTCAGCTTTTTGCCGCTGGACTTCAAGAAAACTCTGGATGGCATATTTCTGCGGTTCGGCAAACCGTTCCAGATAACTGGCCATACCCTCGCTGAAAGATGCAACGGATTTCTGCGAATTCATATATAACTCAAAGAGTTTTGATTGCAACTCGGTCTGTTGCTCCAGGGAATCAACCAACTGGTTATACATTTGATCAAGCATTACTTTTGCTGCTTCGGCGTCACCTTTATTCATTTCCATTCAAACAACTCTCCTTAACCTAACTGGTTTCCATCCGGAAACTCCCGTTTCGGATGAATTCAAACTGACAACAACAAGGGAACAGTACGTCTTTTCACGGGTTGCCGACCGCTCTATGGAAAAAGAGCGGTGCGCCATTCACCAATTGCCATTTCCCGAAAAATCCGGCTTCATTAATGAGGCGCACCGCTACACAGTTCTGCAAATAGATGGTGAAATCCCGTTCTTTAGAAGCTTTTCAACATGTTTGCATAAGCAGTATCAACCAGCTTTTTAAAATCTTCCCGGCCCTTCTTGTAGCTTGCCAACCACTCGTCAATGGCTTTTTTTGCTTCCGCGGGAAGCCATGAAGCCTGCTCGATAAATTTGTTGGTCATTGCCTGGGTCTGCTCCTGGATGGTAACAATACTCTGAAAGGCATTGTCACAAGCCATTTTGTTCATTTCCAGCATCTGTTTCATCATTTGTTTCTGGTCCATTTTTTTCTCCTTCGTTTGTTTTGCTTGCGTTTGCTTCTGATTCATAAGACGCTCCTGAGCTTTGCAATTGATATAAGCCGCCGACATTTGTCATCCCCACCTTTTTCGGAAATCAGCAGCAACTTGGCCCTCATATACACCTCTCTACCGGGCCTGTCAAGAAAAAAATGTTGCACTGCACACAAATTATACGCAGGACATTTTAAGCTTGAAAAATAATTATTTTTAAGTTATATCGTATTCTTATATGACAATTACCATGCATATTACAATGATCACCCTGACAATAAACTTACTTTTTTTGTGCGCCGCATAAATTATTTTTGATGAGAAGGAAGGAATCGGGATTTGGAAAAAATAACATTAAAAAAATATTCCAACAGAAGGCTTTACAATACCAATAACAGCAAATATGTCACTTTGCAGGAAGTTGCCGAACTGATCCGCGGGGGATCGAACGTTGAGGTCGTTGATGCAAAAAGTAAGGAAGATGTTACGTCGCTCATTCTTACCCAGATCACCCTTGAAGAAGCCAAGCAGAACAATTGCCTGCTGCCATCACCACTACTCCATACCATCATCAAATATGGAGATAATCTTTTAATTGAATTTTTTGACAACTATCTGCAGCAAAGCATAAAAAATTTCATTGACTACAAAACAGCTACCGCCGCCCAATACGAAAAATGGCTTGAGCTTTCCCAGAACATGGCCGAGCTGGCCAAAAAATCCACGGATGGGGCCCAACTTTACCAGGAATTATTTGAAAATCTTTTTGGTCGGAATGAGAAATGAAATAATTGCGGGACAGTGGGCCGTAGTTGTTTTTATGAATCGAGAAACTTCGGGATTCCCAGTTCAATCCCTTTTCCCGGAATAACCATGAGCGTCGAGGTGCCGTGGGCCACCAGGTCTCCCTGCTCATCCACTACCCTGGCCTCGGCGTAACAAATGGTTTTTCCCGGGCGAAGGCAGGTACCCTCCGCGCTCAGGAGGCCTGTTTTAACCGGTTTCAGGTAGTTGAGCTTGAGGTCCACGTTTACCAGCCCGGCATCTTCCGGCAGCCTCGCGAATGCGGCCCAGAAGGTGGCCGTATCAATCAGCGTTGCCATCACGCCGCCGTGAACGATGCCGTAGGGCTGCAGATGGCAGACTTCCGTGGCCAGCTCCACCTTCGCCTGGTCCCGGGAAACGGAAATCAAGCGCATGCGCATATGATGCGGGAAAGGACTGGAGCTGATCAGTTCATAGAGCTTTCGCAGGTACTGGTCATTTAATTTCCGCATGGCTCACTTCTTCGGAGAAACCGGGGGTTTCCCGCCGGCTTCCGGTTTCGGAGAATCTTTCGACTCTTTTTTCTTCTCGTCCTTCTCCTGGCAGAAATCAGCCGGATCATGGGCGAAAAGGTGGCCGATAAGGCCGTTGACTCTGAAAATGCGCTGATCGCCCTCAAGGCGGACATAGGTATGCATGAAGTCAGCCGCCACCTTGCCCACCACCAGACCCATCGGCTTGCCGGCGGCGATGCCATGCACCCGGATGCCTTTCTGCTCGTCAACCTGGTAGTCGGCAAACTTCTCCTTGCCGGAAGTTACCAGGCTGTCAAGCCTGAGTTCCTGCAGGGCGGCAAGGATGTGCTCAACCATCTCCGTTTTTACCTCGCATTTCTCCATCCCTTCCACCTGCCAGCGGTCGTCTTTTTTCACCAGGGTCACCGGTTTCTTCTCCGGGGCGGCAAACTCCAGCCGCTGCCAGCTGGAAGCCTCGACGGCCGCGAACGGCCGCTGAACTTTCGGCTGATGCCGCCCGGCATCCTCACGAAGCATGAACCAGTAGAAAGTGCCGCATACCAGCAGCACAACGATAACCAGGATGGTATTTTTACTTTTCATTGCCAAAAACCCTCTCAATATTCGCGCGGTTCCTCGTCCATGGATACCGCCTCAGCCAAACCCAGCCAGCCGACGGCTTTCCCATGCCGCGCCCAAAAGCCTTCATCCATGATTCTGCCGGCGGCTATTTCATCAACCTGGCTATCCGCTTTTTGATCCGCCGGCGACGCCAGCGCCAGTGCAGCAGGCCGGCCAGGATCAGCAGCAACGGCACCAGGAGGATGTCGGCGTAGATCACCGCCTGCTGCAGGCCCGGCTCCAGTTCCTTCAACGGCCGGTTGCCCAGCCCCCGGGAACGGATGCCGATCAACCCCTCATCCTGCAGCAGCCAGTCAATGCTGTTAAAGAAAAACGAGGCCATCAAACCGTCCAGGAAGTCATCTTTCATGAAGTCGTTGCAGCCAACCAGGATCAGCCTGCCCTTGTCGGTGCTCTTCACCAGGGCCTGCTGCAATTCCTTGACCGGGGGAATATCCTGCTCCGGCGCCTCTTCGGCATCTTCGGCCTTGTCCTGGTCTTTCTTCGCCGATTTCTTTTCCTCTTTTTTCGGCTGCGGCTGGGGCAGGGGATGATCGGCAAAATAGCTGGAAAGCTTGCCGGTCACCGTGGCCGCCACCACGTAGGGACCCTCGTTGAAGCTGTCCACGGCATAGTTTTTATAAGGGTCGATGTCAAAATTCTTGGTCTGCCTTTTGCTCTTCGGCGACGAGCGGACCAGCCAGGTAAAAGTGCCGGTGCCCCCGTCCAGGGGCTCAACGGTGCTGACAAAAGGAAAATGCAGGCTCTGGAAATCGGAGACGATCACCTGGCTGCGGTTTAAGTCAACCAGCTTGGGGAAAAGCGGGTAGTCCACCATGTTGGAAATCATGAACTGGCCCTGACGCCTCTGGATGGAAATCCGCTCATTGAAAGCGTCCATCAGCAAATCTTCATTGATGGTCACCCCGTAGGCGTGCAGCAGCTCATCAAGATTGTTGCCCTGGTTGCGCCAGGCGGCCATCACCTGCAGGTCGCTGCGCAGGGGACTAGCGAAAAAGGCCACCCCTTTGCCGGCCATAACGTAGCGGTCAATGAGGAAAAACTGCCAGGGGGTCAGCTTTTTCCTCGGGGCCAGCACCACCAGGGCATCGGCCAGGTCGTCAAGCTCCTTCGCCGCTCCCAGGTCAAGGAAAACCACCTGGTACTGCTGTCGCAGCACCTGAAGCACCTGGCGCAAATCCCGCTGCACCAGGGGCACATTGTCGGTGGCAATGGCCACCCGGGGCTGGCGGTCGGAAGTCAGTTTCCGGATCAGGCTGGTGATCTTGTAGTCCAGGTCATCGGTTTTCTGCACGTAGGGAATGATTTCACTCTTGTCACGGTAATACAAGGCCATGCCCAGGAAGCAGTTTTTGACCTCCAGCTTGTTGCTGGACACATCGGAAAGCTGGATCTGGGGAATGCCCAGCTGCTTCATCTGCTTCTTCACCTCCGGATCCAGGTCCGGGTCGATGAATTCGTAATGCAGGTTCTGGCCGGCATAAACCTGGTACTCCTCCAGCTTCTCGCCGATAAAGCGGCGGTACTCGCTGTAGGGAAAAGGGAGTTCCGTGGAAAAGTAAACCTTCACCTGCAGAGGGTCGTCGAGTTTTTGCAGCAGCTGGCGCGTATAGGCCGGCACCGTGTAAATCCGTCCTTCACTCAAATCCAGGCGCTTATAGATTTTCAGGGAAAGCAGGTTGACAAAAACCAGGATTCCCACCAGCGCCAGCATGGCAACCAGGGCGTTAAAGCCGTATTTTTTCTTGGCATCCATGGTTCAGCCCCTCCACTTGCGACGCTGGACATTATAAAGGGACCAGCAGAAAAAGAACACAATCACGCTCAGGTAATAGACCAGGTCGCGGCTGTCGATCACTCCCCGCGACAGGGCCTTGAAATGGTTTTCGATGCTGAAATAGCCAATCACCCTGGCCAGCGGCGGGGGCATCCAGGCAATAAACTTGTCGATGATAAACAGGCAGAAGGACACCAGAAAGCTGAGGATAAAAGCCGACAGCTGGTTTTTCACCGTGCTGCTGGCCCACAGGCCCACGGCCATGAAGGCCGCCCCCATAAGCAGCAGGCCGAAATAGCCGCTGAACAGGGCGCCAAGATCCGGATTGCCCAGGGAAACAATGGTCAGCACATAGGGAAAGGTCAGCAGCACGGCCAGCGACATGAGCACCAGGGCCGCCCCGTATTTGCCGGCGATCACCGCGAAGGAGGTCACCGGGTAGGTGAAAAGCAGCTCTGCGGTTCCATGCTTCTGTTCTTCTGCCAGCAGGCCCATGCTGATGGCCGGAACGAAAAAAACAAACATCAGGGGAGCCATGGCAAAAAACCCCCGCAGCGAAGCCTGGCGGTCAAAAAAAAGATTGGCGGCAAAAAACCAGCCGCAGATCAGCAAGTACACCACAATGACAATATAGGCAACCGGCGAATTGAAATAGGAGGACAACTCCCGGCTGCAGACGGTCAATCCTTTTCTCATGCAACCCTCCTGACATCATCTTCATCGACATTTTCACCCAGGGTCAACTGTTTGAAAACATCTTCCAGGCTCAGGCGCTGGCGATACAACTCCAAAAGCGGCCAGCCCTCATCCCGGACCACCTCGTAGACCAGTTCGCGCAAATCGCCCGCCTCTCCTTCCCGGCCGATGACCAGCATGCCAGTCACCCCGGGTTCATCAACCGCCAGCTCTTCCACCCGGGCCACGGCGGGAATGGCCTGCAGCTTTTCCAGACCGGCTGCCGGCTGCCCCTTGAACAGCACCCGAACAATCTCTTCGCTGCCGGCCCGGGCCGCCAGTTCATCGGGGGAACCGTCGGCCACCAGTTTGCCCCGGTTCATGATCAGAATCCGGTCGCAGGTGCTCTGGACCTCGGGCAGGATATGGGTGCTGAGGATCAGGGTCTTCTCGCTGCCCAGGGTTTTAATCAGCTGGCGGATTTCACCAATCTGGTTGGGGTCCAGACCAGAAGTTGGTTCATCCAAAATCAGGACCGGAGGATCGTGAATAATGGCCTGGGCCAGCCCCAGACGCTGGCGGTAGCCCTTGGAAATCTGGCCGGCACTTTTCTCCAGCACCTCCACCAACCCGCAGACGTCGATCACCGACCGCAGCCGCTCCCGCACCTGCGCCGCCGGGATTTCCCGCATGCGCACCACGAACTGCAGGTGGTCAAGGACGTTCATGTCGTCATAGAGAGGGTTGTTTTCTGGCAGATAGCCGATGGCCCGGCGCACGGCCAGGGATTCGGTCAGCACGTCATGGCCGGCCACCGAAATGCTGCCGCTGGTGGGTGCCAGGTAGCCGGTCAGCATTCTCATGGTGGTGCTTTTGCCGGCGCCGTTGGGTCCCAGCAGGCCGAGAATCTGGCCCTTGGGAACCTCGAAGGAAATATCATCGACCGCCGCCTGCCGTCCATAATACTTGCTCAGTGAAGTAACGGTAATCATGCGATGATCCCCCTGAAGCAATTTCCATCCGGAAACTGCGGTTTCCGGATGGACTGTTAGCGGTCGGCCCTCAGCTTAACAGCTTGTTTTTTCAATGTTGTACTGGAAGCTGACTGCAGATCGCTGAAAGCATTCAACAAAAAATGAATGTTCCCGATGAACACGAAAAAATTTCTCAATCCAAGTCACAGTGAACAAATGGAATATAATCTCTCCTGTTCTTTTGTCAAGGGGAGAAAAATTTATGGAAAACTCATGAAAAATTATTTTTTTATTTTTTTCCTTGACAGCTTCCTTTTTACCTGATAAATAATATTAAAATTATTTAGATAATATTTCAAATACATTTAGCAAGGAGGCCGATCATGTGTATGAAAATTGAATTACCCTGTGAGTGCGGAAAAGAAACTGCCCAATTTAATAATTTAAACAATATCCTGCCACCTTCGGTCATTGAAAAAGTTTACTGTCCGGAATGCAGCGGCAGCATTGAAATAGACAAAGATACCATGCTGGCGGACAACGGCTGGATCATTCAATACGACATGGATCAGGTCAGGTTTTTACTGGCTAAAATCGGGATTCAGGCAGACCGGGTAACCCCCGAGTTCGTTTTTGATGAACGGTACTCAACCTGGCAGGGCGTCACCCCGACCGACATGGTGCAGAGCATCAAAGAACGGGAAGAAATCGTCAAACTGGCCAAAGTGGACAAGAAAAAATACATAGAAACCATTAAAGCATGGAGCATCAACCGCATGCAGGCCTTCATGGAAGCCGGCTGGCGCAAAGCCCAGCCGCGAACTGCTTAGCGATTATTTGTTGCAAACCTCTCTCCCCTCCTCAGTTAGGAAGACCGGCGTGGACTAACCAACCCGCCGGTCTTTCTGTTGTTTTACCCCTCGTGTCATCCGATTCCGGATGTAAATCAAGCTGAAAAAGCCTGACATCTGCCGCATTTTTTCAATTTCAATCAACCCCCTTGACGATGAGGGAACAAAAGCAATATACTTAGGTTGTACGTAACAGGACTATAAACTAATGCGGGGATGAATCCCACAACCCAAGCAGGTCTTTCCGGCCCGCAACCCAAATCAGGGTATCAG
>Ga0164318_10005049_pt1 | contig 12747 bp, 11 predicted proteins | sample GuaBasSedimGuay9_FD_113734 | JGI IMG/M metagenome (GOLD analysis project Ga0164318, IMG submission 113734) | Subseafloor sediment microbial communities from Guaymas Basin, Gulf of California, Mexico - Guay9, Core 4571-4, 0-3 cm | ecosystem: Environmental > Aquatic > Marine > Hydrothermal vents... | reverse complement strand
CCGCTCAAGAATTAGAAAGCTTCAAAACTTAAGTGTTTTGGAGCTTTTTTTGTTTATAATAATAAATATGTCATACTATACTTACATTCTGTTTTCTGAAAAACTAGGTTCTTTTTATAAAGGTTCTACTTCAGATATTGTGGATAGAATTAATCGTCATAATGCAGAGCGAGTTTATCGAAAATAATTAATTAAATTAAGTCTAATAAATATGTATTTTTGCTTTAATAATTAGATACATCATGACTTTTAGATTAAAACTCACTATCTTATTTATAATACCAATGTATAGTTTGCTTGCTCAACCTGGCAATTATTGGTCTATGGGTTCAAATACTGAAGCTTCCATATTATCTGGCGCCGTAGTTGGTGGTGGCTCTGGCATTACTTCTATTTATTATAATCCAGCAGGTATTGCTGAATTAGACGAAAATAAAATATCCATTGACGCTTCTCTTTTTCAATTCAATCTCTCAAACTATAAAAATGCTTATCGTAATGGCGTTGATGAGAGTTATCTTGATTATCAAGCAATGCCAAGGTTTTTCTCTTTTGTATACCATACCAAGAGCATTCCAGACTTAAGTATTCAATATGCTGTATTTAGTAGAGGTCAGCACCTTCAGAAACTAAACGGCTCAGGTGGTTCTGTTGTAAAAGAGAGTTTTACCGGCCATAAAAAAAACTATTCAACAAATTATACCTACGAAAACAGATATTCCGACACATGGTTTGGTATTGGAAGTGCGTATAAAATAAACGAACAATGGACTATAGGTTATAGCCTTTTAGCTAGCACTAAAATATTTTTATATTATGAAAATAATAGTATTGATTTAATTCCCATAAACGATTCTATTACAGAAGTTTCCAAATACGTTTATTACGATAGGCAAGACTCATATATTATAAGTATTATTAATAAATTAGGGGTTCATTATAAAATAAAAGATTGGTCTTTTGGCTTGAACATATCATTGCCATCAATGCGCTTATATGGAGATGGTTACCACAGAAGAGAGGTAAGTATGACTAATATAATATTAGAAGATGGCCCTGTAGATGATTTTATACAAAAAGAGACAAACTATCATATTAAAGCCGACTTTAAAGAACCTTTATCTATAGCATTTGGCCTTGTTAAAGAAAATACTAATAATAAAACTAATTTATATTTCTCTACGGAATACTTTTTTCCTATAGACACTTATAAATCCATTGATAACTCACAAGTAGCGTCCTTTTATATTGATGAATACCAACCAGGGACTAGTTTCTTAACATATGAGTATAGTGCAGAGTCTGTGCTTAACGTAGCTTTTGGACTTAAAAAAAGTTTAAGTAATAACGTTGCACTTATGGGTGGAATTAAAACAGATTTTGCCTCTAATAAACTTAGTGATTTCAAAAATATTGAATATGCGCAATATATTAGGGGTTACTCAAACTTATACTATATAACGGCAGGAGCTAGATTTGATATTAAAAAAGCAAATGTACTTATAGGCTTACAATATTCTTTGGGAATAGCTAAAGATATATACCAATTTAGAAACTTTGAGTATCCAGGTGTTTATGATACTGAGCATTACTATGCTTTACAAGGATATCCTGAAGCAAAAATGCATTACGTAAATAATGGATTAGGAATATATTTGGGCTTAGCGTTTAACTTCTAAAAATACTATCTACTGCTAGAGCGGCTGAAGAGTATGCTGCCTGAAAATTATAACCTCCAGTATTAGCATCTATGTCCATAACTTCGCCAGCAAAATACAAGCCTTCCACAATATTTGATTGCATTGATTTATTATTTATTTCATCAATACTTACACCACCTTGGGTTATTATTGCTTCGCTAAAAGGCCTATGACCATTAACTTCAAAAGTTAAATCGGTAAGTGCCTGCTTAATTTTTCTTCTACTATCACCATTTATCTGATTCCCTAATTTTGAAGAATCAATTCCACATAGTTCCATTAATGGCTTTACTAATTTAGAAGGCATCCATAACTTAAATATATTTTCAATATACTTTTTACCATTTTCATCAAGGTCTCTAATAAGTCTTTTATCAAGTTTTTGATCGTCAAGAGCTGGCTTTAGATTAAGTCGTATTTCAACTTTCTTATTCTCCGCCAAAGCAATTACTATTTGCCTACTTAAAGTCAGAATTATTGGCCCTGTTAAACCATAATGTGTAAAAAGCATTTCTCCAAATTCCTCATCAACCTTCTTATTATCGACCCAAAGATTTGCCGTAGTATTCTTAAGACTTAAGCCCATTAATCGCTGAGCAAGATTACCTTTTGTTTCCACAGGAACTAATGCTGGCCGAGGAGTTATAATACTATGCCCTACCGCCTTTACCAAGGAATAGCCATCGCCAGTAGAGCCTGTTAAAGGATATGATTTGCCGCCAGTAGCAAGAATAACTGCCTTGGCTTTTATTTGTTGTTTTCTGCCATCTTTATTAAACTCAACACCTACACATTTACCATTCTCCACAATAAGTTTTTCAACTTTGCTATTTACTCGAACTTCTACATTTTTGGTTAATGCCCACTTAGAAAATGCATTAAGAACATCCTTTGATTTATTACTCTCAGGAAACACTCTATTGCCTCGCTCAGTTTTATATACCAAGCCCTGACTATCAAGAATATTCATTATGTCATCCTTAAAGAAATTTTTATAAGCGAATTTTAAGAATTTAGGCTTAGGATGCAGCTGTTTCATATGATTAGAAGCATAGCTATCATTAGTAATATTACACCTACCCTTACCCGAAATAAGCATCTTACGACCCACAGAGCGCATTTTTTCTAAAAGCAATACGTTTGCACCCTTTTCAGCCGCTCTTCCTGCTGCAATAATTCCTGCAGCTCCTCCACCAATTATTATTAAATCGTAGTTATTATTTTGCATATATGCTATTCTATTATGCTTAGTATTAAAGAATTCCTTCTTTCAAAATATCATGTAAATGTATTACACCTTCGTACTTACTCTTATTAACAACAAGAAGTTGTGTTATATTCTTTTCCTTCATTATTTTTAGTGCTTTCACAGCAAGCTCCGACGATTCAATATTACTAGGATTTGCACTCATTATATCCTTTGCTAGCAGGCCATCAAGATTATCATGCTTCTGCATCATACGCCTAATATCGCCATCGGTAATTATACCTTTAAGCTCTCCATTATCAAGCACAGCTGTTGTTCCAAGTCGCTTTGATGAAATTTCAATAATAATACTTCTTATATCTGCATTAATATCCACTTGAGGCTTTTCATTATTTTCAGAAAGATCGGCTACTCTAAGATAAAGTTGTTTTCCTAGAGCTCCACCGGGGTGATATTTCGCAAAATCGCGATCGGTAAAACCTCGGTATTGCAAAAGAGCCACCGCCAAAGCATCGCCCATTACAAGTTGAGCAGTAGTGCTCGATGTTGGAGCCAAATTATTAGGACAAGCTTCTTTTTCAACAGAACTATTCAATACCAAATCAGAATTTTGTGCTAAAAAAGAATCTATATTTCCTACATTCGCAATAAGTTTATTTCCCAATGATTTAACCAAAGGAATAAGAACCTTAATCTCTGGAGTATTTCCTGATTTTGAGATACACATTACCACATCATTATCTTGTACATTTCCCAAATCGCCATGAATGGCATCGGCAGCATGCATAAATATTGATGGAGTACCTGTAGAATTAAGCGTAGCAACAATTTTTGTTGCAATAATTGCACTTTTTCCAATACCTGTTATTATAAGTCTGCCTTTACAATTATGGATTAATTCCACGGCATCCGAAAAATCATCGTTAATAAAATCCTGTAATTTATTAATTGCTATTGACTCTTCTAAGATAACTTTTTTTGCTATTTCCTGAATTTCATTTTTTACCATACTTACAATCTTTATTGAACAGCAAAAATATGGAAAATACTAATACCTTAAATCTAGGTTTTTCTGAAAAAAAATGAACTATTGTTTTATAAATTCAATATCTTTACCTTTTGAAACTAAATGCTAAAATAAATGAAAAATACAATAATAGGTCTTCCATTAAGGATATTTATATTATTTGCAATATATATATCTGTAAACTCATGCTGGTCGGATGAGTACACTATAAAAAAAGAAAAACACAGTTATAAAATCTGATAAATGGAAGAAAACAAATTTCTTTATTATATTTGAGAATAAGGATTCGCTGAATTATAGAGAATGTAGAGAAATAGTATTCGATAAACTTATTAAAACCTGCAATTTAGAAATTGACTCTTTTTATAATAAAGTAAAGATAAATAGCATTCAAATTAAAGATAGTACAATACTTAATATGCATAGAGCAAATATTATTGAGGAGGGCTCTATTTGCAAATATATGCCTCCAATAATTGACTTTAAAAACTCAAGTTTGCTACAGATTGCCAAGAATATAAATGGGTTTTCCAAAAATAGATACCAATATATAGGTAGTGACACCGCTAAATATACATTCAGTATTTATATTAATAAACTTAATGGCTCACTAAATTCAAGCAATATACTTAATACTATAATCCTCTATAACATAGATACTTACATCGATAAATTATTTTTAACAATTAGTGACAAATACTTTAAATAAATCAAAATTTAATAAATAATCTCCATTCCTAAAAATAATATGCTTACTATGAAAAAAAATTGTACATTAGCAAATACAAAAACAGAAAATAATTAACTTTAAATAATCTTAAAATAATCTTAAAATGGCAGAATTTAACTATAAACAAATTATTTATGCAGGAATGGTTGCTATTGCTGGTGTAGATGGCGAAGTAGACAAAACTGAGCGTAAATGGGTAGACAAAGTATTTGATCATGATTTCAATATGTCACGTAAAGAGCGTAAAGAAGTTTTAAAAATATTTGAAAACGATAAAGATACTTTTACTGATAAAGTAACTACCGAATTATCCCAATTTCCTGCTTTTGACCAACGAGAGGCATTTAAGCGTATTTGTCAATTTATGCTTTATCGTAATGATGAGTATAATAAAAGCGGCAAATCTCGTCCAAAAGGCATTGACCCTGAAAAAGATCAATTAAATCGCTATCGTGAGAGAGCAGATCAAATGCGTACTAAATTAAAGTTTTAGTAACAACTAGTTATTTTTAAAAAAAGAGGCAATCATTGATTACCTCTTTTTTTTTACTAATTTATTAATCGATTTTTGCAAAGTGAAAACACAAATTAAAGGATTCAATATAAATTATAAGCTCATAAATGAGGAATGGATTTCTGAAGGACGAGATATAATAGTATTGCTTCATGAAGGTTTAGGAAGCATTCCGCAGTGGAAAAACTTTCCCAGTACAATTAGCAATAAGCTAAAACTTCCTGTATTAGTTTATGAACGCATTGGCTATGGGCAATCAGATTTTTGGACTGATGGAATTATAAAATCACAGTTTCTACATAATGAAGCTTTAGTTATGCTTCCTGCATTAATAAAAAAGTTAGGGATTTCAAATAGCATCATACTTTTTGGACATAGCGACGGTGGCACTATTGCCTTAATCCATGCTTCTGCAGCCATGGCAAAAATGAAGGCAGTGATAGTAGAGGCTCCACATATCTTTTTTGAGAATTATTCATTAATTGGTATTAGGAAAGCTCGAGAACTATTAAAAAATGATGCCGTAATTCAGATTCTGAACAAATATCACCAAGGGAGAGCTACTGAGCTTATTGATAAATGGACTGCACATTGGCTTGCTGCAAAGGATATTGACTGGGATGCTAGGCAAAAACTTAATAAAATAACACTTCCCCTATTATTAATTCAAGGCTATAAGGATGATTTTGGTACTTTTGCACAAATTGATAATGTTGCTAAAGAAGTAAAAAGTAATATTATACAAGTAGAAAAAATAGAAGATTGTGGTCATATACCACATCTTGAGCAGCAAGAAAAGATAATAAATCTTACTGAAGATTTTATTAATAGAATTTAAGAAATAGCCATGGATAGAATAAAGAAGTATTTCCCTAAACTAAGTGATAATCAGCTAAATAAACTGAGTCAATTGCCAGCACTTTACGAAGAATGGAATGCACAAATAAATGTGATATCGCGTAAGGATATGGAGCATTTTGTGGAGCGACATATACTACATTCATTGGCAATAGCAAAGCTTATTAAATTTGATAATGGCACCGAAATTCTTGATATTGGAACTGGTGGTGGGTTTCCGGGAATTCCTTTGGCAATAATATTTCCTAAATGTGAGTTTCACCTTGTTGATTCCATTGGAAAGAAAATAAAAGTAGTACAGGCAGTAGTAGACGCCCTTGACCTTAAAAATGTGAAAGCTGAAAAAACTCGTGCCGAGAATATCAATAAAAGCTACGATTTTGTTGTAAGCAGGGCTGTAACTGCATTACCAAAATTTCTGCCATGGACAAAAAATAAAATCCGAAAGAAAGGTTTTAATAAATTACCAAATGGCATTATTTACCTTAAAGGAGGTGATTTTAGAAATGAATTGGAAAAACTAAAAAGAAAAAATCAAGTATTTGCTATAGATAAATTTTATTCTGAAGAGTTCTTCGAAACTAAATATATTGTTCATATTAACGCTTAAATAATAACAGAATTTTTTCTAATATTTTATCTAATAATCTGCGTTAAGATAGCTATCGAAATACTTGAATTCGTACGAATTATTTTCTACATCCTGACTCTAACTTACCTGCCGGATTTCCTCCAAATAAGGCAAGCTACACTAGTATGTTTTTTATAATAATAAATCTCTAATGCAGAAGTATGCAATTAATCTATAATAATTTTATATTGCTCCACTTTACCATCAAATTGTAGCTGAACTATATAAACGCCCTTAGCGCCATCCAATAAGTCAATTTTTAAAGTCCTATCATAATTATTAGCAATATTCTTTTCATAAACAAGCTTTCCTAACATATCCGAAACAATAATTTTATTGGGAGTTATATCTCCAAATTTGATATTAAAACTCCCATTATTAGGATTTGGATAAACTTCAGCAGTTTTAGTCATTGCGTACATTTGCTCATAGCTCAGTGGATAATTCACAGTGAAATTATATATTAAGGAAGAACCAAAATCAGGCTGAAAATTCATTAAAGTAGCATTACTAAGCGAGCGTAATCTTATAAAACCAGAACCATCATTATTTGCAAAAAACTTAAGCCCATCACCATCAGTATCTATAATTTCCATTTTATAACAACCCACACCTAAATGCACAGTATCACGATAATAAGTAGTTGCTGTAAGATTATTTTTTTCAAAAACTACACCCGTAGAATTTGAAATACGGTAGGAAGTTTCGTTTCCTGCATAATTGGTACGAAATTGAATTATAAACTCATCAGGCAATACATCAGGAATCTCAAATTTAGAATTATAAGTATTATTAAATAAGTATTCATCATTGCCTCCATTGGGGCTTTTGATCTCCACATGAAATTTATTTCCAGAAGGATGTAAACTACTCCATAAGCCATCATTAGCAGGCAGACTAACTTCTGTTGTTTCGTCAAAAGTTAATAACCCATTCCATGTAAAGGATTGTCTATTGCTAGCATTATTTACCCAATACTCAACCACTAAAGATGTAAGAGCTGTAGCACCAGTATTCTTAATCATAATAGTTGGCGAAGAGCAAATATAGTTCTCTCTAGCGTGTTCTACTTTACTAGTTGGAGTCAAAATATCTACAACTGCAGCATCCAAAGTAAAATTATTATCTCCATATGTTACCAATTGATTATTAACCCAATACTTGGAAGTTCCTGAAGCATTCGCCATTCCATAATCAATATTTGCAATCTGACCAGGAGTTACGTACTGCGTAATATCACTCTGCTCAATATTAGTTGCAGCACCCGGACACCAGCCTGCACGATCATAAATCCATGTTCCACCCTGAGGATAAATTGGATTTGTAGCACAGTCATCTTTCCACACCTGCCATGAAAACTCATTGCTTCCTCCAGCAATATTTAAATGATGATTACGAGCAATAAACTCCCCTTCTTGCCCGTGACCAGTTATGGAACTTCTAATTTTAAAGAACTTGGCATTAGCATCAAGCATTAAATCGCGAGGCTCAAAAGCTTTATCACTTAATATATCTGCATTAGATTTTGAGCTAACCGGCCATAATTGTTGAATATTTAGCACATCACGTGGTGGTGTTCCTACTATAAAAGCAAAAGTAATATCCATATCCTCTTGCCACTGTCCGCCACCTTCTACAGTCATACGTTTATCACCTTTAAGCATTGGCATAAAATCCGTAACATCAAAAGTGAAAGTTTTGCCATCTTGGCCTAGGTCTAAATTAATTCCATAAGGTGTTACAAACGACATTATCTCAAATTTCATTGGTGCACGACGCGTATATACTAAATCCATAATGCTTAAGGTACCATCAGCAGTAATGCTCTGTGTATTTAATACTGCACCAGTAATTGCATCATAAGTAATTTCATTAGCTGCCTGCCATAAGCTTGTGTCTAATATTTGTACAATTTCATCGGAATATATTGTCGCATAATTATTAACAACCTGATATTCTTTTACATTATGTGGTGCCAATTGCACAGTATCCAATATTGTATCGTTAGTAATTGTAAGAGAATAATTGCCCTGCAAAAATGTTGTATTTGGACGCTCTAAGGTTGATTCCCAAGATTTAAACAATTCAAAACCTTTAAAAGGATTCAGGCCTCCACCATCAATTGTATGTGCATTTCTATTATTTCCACTTTTATCAATAATATTACCATTCTGTAAATTATCAAAATCATAATATAGTTGTAAGTTAGAATATTGAGGATGAGAACTATCTAAAGAAGCATACATCCATTTATGAATTTCACTTTCTGTTAGTTCCACATCCCAAAAACGAACTTCATCAATCAATCCATCCCAATAACGATTATTAATACCACGGCTTATTCTAAGATTAATTCCTCCAGCAGTATCAGTATTTATAGTAGTATTTGCAATGGTTAAACCTGTTTCCATTACGCCATCTACATATAACTTAATATCATTTACATCATTGCCCTGAAAAGTACATGCTACATGATGCCATTGATTATCGTGCAAAATAGTAGACCCATAAGTATATCCACCATTAACCTCAACACGTAAAGCTCCATTTCCATTCAATCTAAAAACCCATTTTTTGCCTCCCTGATTATTTCCCCAACTAACTATTTCCTTATCAGCAATACTAGTCTTAATCCAAGCTTCAACAGTGCGTGATGTTGTTCCAGCTATTCCTTTATAGTTATCAGTTTCTATATAATTCACTCCATTAAAAGTAAAGGAATTATCGTCGGCACTTAGCATTCCCATATTCTGCGATAAGCTACTGCCCTCAAAAGAAATACTAGTAGCAGCTTGAGTATTATAATAGCTGTATTCTACAATAATATTTGACACACCATCCCATGCAAAAGGAGTATAAAATTGTAGTGTATTAATCCCACTTTGCAGATTAGTATTATGAAAATACACTTCTGTAAAACCTGTATTATTCGGGTTTTCTATATCTATAATAGTATCTGTTGTTTGCTTTACTGATAGCTTAAAAAATCTTGCGTCAGCACTTCCACTCAATGAGTTCAGCGAAATACCATCAATATTTCCTACACTTGCTCCTGCAGCTAGTAGTTCTGCCACGCTAAACAAATATTGACGCTTAGCATTATAAGTACCACTGGCAATAAGCTCTACATTTGAAGCTGCTCCACTACCCACCGTAGACTGAGTATCAACAGGAATACCATTTACCACAGCATCCTTTTGAATATACTGATAATATGAATTCATTGGATTTACAACATAATCGAAAGATAATCCACTAAAATTGGAGATGCTAAAATTAGTATGCTTAGAGTAAAATGAATCTACCCTTGTTGAATCATGGATATATGTATTACAACTATAATCCCACTCACCGCAGCCTTTATTTGTTTGTCCAGAAATAGGAGGCGAAACCAAAGCATCTTTACATCTTATGCTGTAATACATAAGTACTTTTTCGTAACTAATGGATGAATTAGTAGGAAACATAATAGCAGTATCGCGAATAGTTCCGTCCCAAACATGGCCATAGGTTTGATTATAATTAAAAGAATGGATAAGAATAGTATCGCCAGGGCTCTGAGCCTTTAATAATAAAGAGAATAATACGATAAGTATTGATAGAGTAATGGTTTTCATAATGTGTGTTTTGTAGGTGTTGGATTTGAAGGCAAATTTAATAAAATTAGACAGAATTACAAGCTTTATTAAGAACCTAAGCAGATCCCTGTTTCCTTTTCTAACAAAAATCAAATACACTATACCTATTAATCCATCTTGCCATTAATAATAACGCTCCATATCCCAAGATATAAGATCATAATTAAACTTTAAAACTTATGATAAATAAAGGCGTTTTATTCTGAACTCCGTCTTACTATAAGAATTGGGAGTAAGAACTGAACATAAAGAGCGATATACTCCATGCCTAAATCAATGTAGTACGAGAAATTATTTTTGTTAATTTAGCTTATCGAAAACATTGAAAATTACTATAATAAAGACGGCACGTAGTATACCGCTATACGTTGGTTTTCATACAAAAACCTCAATTATATATAAAAACACATTCGCTTTTTAATAAAAAAATAACTATGAAAACACTTAAAGGATTATTTTTAGTAATTACCATTCTGTTAGTCACAGTTTCTTGTGATATTGGAGACAGTATCGAAGGCAATCAAAAGGTTAAAAATCAGAAAAGAGAAATTAGCTCCAATTTTACAGAAATAGAAGTTAGTCAAGGGATTAACGTATATCTAACTCAAGATCCAAATAGTTCTTTGGAGCTTGAATTAGATGAAAATCTTCACGATTTACTGATAACAAAAGTTGAGAATAATATTTTAAAGATATATTTCTCAGAGGATGTTGGCAGACGTAGAAGGTCTATTGTACATTTGTCAATGCCATTAATAACAAAGCTAACAAGCTCTAGTGATGGGGAAATTATAAGTCAAAATCAATTAACTGTACAAGATATAACTATTTCAAGCTCTAGTAGCGGGGAAATAGATCTCAATATAATAGCCAATAAGATTCAATGTAAAGCAAATAGTAGTGGGGATATTAACCTAATTGGAACAGCAGATTTATTCATTGCTAATGCTAGTTCTGGCTCTGATATAGAGGCCGAGAAATTAGTATCACAAAAAGTTGAAGCAAAAGCATCTAGCGGATCTGATATTGATGTATATGTTGCTGTAAGTTTAAATGCAACAGCTAGTAGTGGTTCTAAAATTAAATATTGGGGCAATCCTAATAAATTAGAAGTTGATAAGTCATCAGGGGGGAAAGTTAAAAAACAAACCCCATAGATTATTAATAAATATAATGATAGAGCTAAGACCACTTAAAAGAAACGATGTTTCACCTTTCTATAAATGGATAAATGATGATGAAGTTATAAAATACTCATTATCATTATTTCAAAATATCGGCACAAAAACCAAGATTAAGAAGTGGTTTATTACATTAGTTGAAAATACTAATATTGCCAATTATGGTATATTCTTAAAGACAAGTGGAGAACTAATTGGCTATTCAGGAATATGTGATATTTCCAAAACCAACAAATCTGGGGAATTTTATATTTTTATTGGAGAAAAAAGAATGTGGGGAAAAGGAATTGGAACAATAGTTACTGAACAAGTATTAAAAATAGGATTTTTAGAATATAAATTAAATAGGATTTCCTTAACTGTTTCTGAACCAAATATTGGTGGAATAAAAGCATATAAAAATGCTGGATTTAAATTGGAAGGGAAATTAAGACAGGCCTGTTTTAGAGATAATGAATATCACGATAAAATAATTATGTCCATAATAAAATCTGAATGGAAATAAATAAAAACTACTATTAATACATAAGCATTTTGTAAAATAAGTTGCCCTACTGCTGAATTATTTATCACAGTTTCAATACTCTATTCTAATAATATTCCTCTGATGGATTGGAGCAAATAGCAGGAGCCTATTTTAATTAATTTAAATTACCTCTAAAGCCTACTGCAATAAAATATTGATTACCTTTGAAGCACGCAAAAACCATTTTGCCATTTTAGGGCTATAGTACTAATAGATATGGGGGTTAATGCAAAACTCACATTTCTCAAAAGAGTTAATATTATTGTCCATAGTTCAGAAATTATCAAATAATTAGCACAAAGATGCCACCATGCTGATGCACTAAATATACTAAAAACCCATGCTTATGAAAGACAAAGACAATTTGATTAGAGTATACACTGGGACAGAAATCTCTGTAAAATTATTAAAGGATGAATTGGAAAAAATAGAAATTGTTGCAATGATAAAAAATGATTACAATTCAGGAATCATTGCTGGATTCTCCTCAGGAACTCATTCTTCAGTTGATTTATTTATTCAAGAAATTGATATGGATAAAGCTAATCCCATTATAAATGGATTTATAGAGCTAAATAAATAATACCTGATTCTACATAGTTTCGTGTGGGTAGTAATACAGTTATTTGAACTATATTTTAATCAGTAATCGGTAAACCTTATTCTGTAATTAGCAGTCAACATTACTATTACAAATTACTGACCCACTGATTACGGATTACGTTTTTTAAAATT
>Ga0164318_10005048_pt1 | contig 12749 bp, 8 predicted proteins | sample GuaBasSedimGuay9_FD_113734 | JGI IMG/M metagenome (GOLD analysis project Ga0164318, IMG submission 113734) | Subseafloor sediment microbial communities from Guaymas Basin, Gulf of California, Mexico - Guay9, Core 4571-4, 0-3 cm | ecosystem: Environmental > Aquatic > Marine > Hydrothermal vents >... | reverse complement strand
TCGTTCTAACAGAATTATTGCACCAGGGACAAAAAGCAACAGAAACAGTGCTGCGCTGAACAAGAGAATCGTGATGGTAATCTGGAAATTAATAACTTCCTTACCATGCCGGTCAATGGGATTACCCAGCCTTTTCTTGAAAGACCAGATAAACAGGGGAATCACAACAATGCAGAGTACCGAACTGAGATGCAGAGCTACCAGCCAGGGCAAAGCCCCACTCTTTTCGTCCTCAAGAAAATCGTAATTGAGATGAGTTCCTAGATTTATCAGCGTATAAGATCTGGGATCCACCTCTCCTGATTCCACCCTTTGAATAGTTCTGGCACTCACCTCGCAGAGCTCCGCCAGACTTTCCTGGGTTAATCCTTTCAGAATCCTCAACTCCGCCACTTTGTCCCCTAATTCCGGTTGATTCATAATCTACTCCTGAAAAATATGAACCAATATTGGTTTGTAAAAAAAGAGTAAACCATGTCGTATACACGACATTGCCACGAAATTGTTCTTAAAAGGTATAAGCATTGAGGGGTACCCTGGCCTCTACAGCAGATTAATACCATTCTCCTCACAAAGAGTTATCATCTCATCAGGCCAGATACTCGTCTGAATCTCACCGATATGGGCCTTCTGCAACATTAACATGCACAAACGTGACTGCCCGATTCCACCACCGAGGGAAAGGGGAAGAGTATCGTCTAGCAGGCGCTTGTGAAAATAGAGTTCCTTGCGGTCCTCGGCATCTCTGATTTTAAGCTGACGTTTAAGAGCCTCAATATCCACGCGGATACCCATTGAGGAGAGCTCAAGGGCCATATCCAGTGTGCGGTTGTAAACCAGAATGTCTCCGTTCAGCCCTATATGACCATTTCCGGTGGGAGTTGACCAGTCATCATAATCCGGGGCCCGGCCGTCATGAATACTGCCGTCTGCAAGCTCGCCGCCGATACCGATAACGAATACGGCTCCATACTCTTTACAAACCTTGTATTCCCGTTCTTTCGGTGAAAGATCGGGGTAATCGCGAAGAAGGTCTTCAGAATAAACAAAATGAATCTCATCCGGAAGATAAGGTGTGATTTCATCATACTCATGGCCGATGAAGCGCTCGGTACGACGGATAACATCGTATATTTTACGTACTGTAGACTTCAGGAAGTCAATGGTTCGGTCGGCTTTGGTGATTGAAATCTCCCAATCCCACTGATCCACATAAATGGAATGAGTACTGTCCACTGGATCATCGGGTCTGATGGCGTTCATATCGGTATAGAGACCCTCACCGGTCTGAAAACCGAGATCCGCCAGGGCCATACGCTTCCACTTGGCGAGGGACTGCACCACCTGTACTTCCTCGTTGTTCATATGACCGATCTGGAAAGAAACAGGCCGTTCAACACCGTTCAGATCGTCATTGACTCCGGTACCGGTACGCACAAAAAGCGGCGCGGTGACTCGTGTCAGGTTGAGCTCAAAAGCCAGGTTCGTCTGGAATGCATCTTTGAGTTTCAGTATGGCTCTTTCGGTATGTTTGGGATCGAGAAGCGCTTTGTAATTTAGGGGGAGTACAAGGTTTTTCATAGTTGGGTATTGTATAGGGGCAGTTAAGAATTGCATAGCTCAATACTCACTAAGCAAGTGGGTATTAAGAATTATTCTACAGTGAATAGAAATATACGATTTTCTCTTTGTTATCGGAAGTTGTGCAACATCCGGTGGAAGTCTGGCTGAGAGAAATATCCAGACCTACAACTCACTGGACAAGATAGATTCGGCGGAGTACAAATTCCTGCTGGATCCGGCACTTTTTGCAGACAGCCGGGAAGCCGGTTATGCACAGGTATGGACCGCAGTGAAATCTCTTGCCGAAGCAAACGGCTATGCCATTACCGACAGTGAAGAGATGTTCAAAGAAAAATTTTCAACCAAAGAGTACTTTGACACCGAAGATTACGCCCTGCGGAACCTCGGATTCATTATCAGAAAGCAGTCTTACTACAAGGACTATGAACTCACCGGTAAGTATAAGTACACCGGTAAATTTGCCGATCCCAGCATGGATGCTGTTGTTGCCAAAGATTTCACCGCAGCACCCGGCGTGGATGCTTCCATGGATATCGAAGAGAATGTTTCACTTGATAAACATGGCAATCTGAAGGAATACACCGACATTTCCCAGAAGATTAAGAACCATGAAGATTACGATAACGTTCTGAGCGCTTATGTAGCATTATTCCCGAAACTGGCTGAGTCCGGTCTCCCCGGAAATACTCCCCTGATCGGATACAGAGCATACAGCCATTCAACTGTTGCCGGGGAAATGGATATCAACGGACAGAAAGTTGAAATGGAACTTGAAGTTTGGGCCAATGGTGTTGATGAGGCACCCTTTGTCGGTGAGATTTCCTTCACTCTGGAGTTTGATGACTACATGAGTTCAGTTGACTCTATTAAAAGAGCAGAGAACTTCCTGGTTCTGGAAGGGGAAAACCTCGGCGATCTGGTTTTCCCGAATTTCTCCAAATTCAACGGTTCAAAAGTCCGTGTCCTGATGAACCTGCCTGTAAAATAATTTCAATTAAAAATTTCAGGATTTAATGGTAAAAAAAGCTGCAGTCGGGTTTCCCGCTGCAGCTTTTTCATTTTCCGGAAACCGTATAAATCCCGACAAGGTGTTTTTATACTGAGTAGGTGGAAGCGCTCACATCCCCGCCGGTTCCGGTCCAATTGGTATGGAAGAACTCTCCCCGGGGAGAATCCAGACGCTCATAGGTATGGGCGCCGAAATAGTCCCGCTGGGCCTGAAGCAGGTTGGCCGGGAGCCTCTCGGAACGGTAACCGTCGTAGAAGGCCAAAGCAGTGGATAATGCCGGAACCGGAATACCCAGCTCCACAGCTTTGGTAATTACCCGGCGCCATCCGGCCTGGGCTTTATCCACAGCCGTTTTGAAGTAGTCGGCCAGAAGCAGATTGTTCAGCCCGGGATTGATATCGTAGGCCTTCTTGATTTCTCCCAGGAATACCGAGCGGATAATACATCCCCCCCGCCACATCAGGGCGATTCCGCCGTAGTTCAGGTTCCATCCATACTCGGTCGCCGCTTCCCTCATCATCATATAACCCTGAGTATAGCTGACAATCTTACTGGCCAGGAGGGCCTGCTCCAGATCGTCAATAAACGCCGTTTTATCCCCGTCAAAGCTGGTACCAGGACCTTTCAGTACCTTGGATGCAGCCACACGCTCTTCTTTCAGAGCACTCAGACAGCGGGCGAAAACCGCTTCGCCGATAAGGGTAACCGGAACACCCAGATCCAAAGCGCTTATCCCTGTCCACTTACCGGTTCCTTTCTGCCCGGCGGTGTCGAGAATCTTTTCCACCAGAGCTTCACCCTTATCGTCCTTGAAGGCCAGGATATCCCGGGTGATTTCTATCAGATAGGAATCAAGGACACCTTCATTCCACTTGGCAAACACCTTGTTCATCTCATCAGGACTCATACCCAGGCCCTGCTTTAAGAGCTGATAGGCTTCGGTAATCATCTGCATATCACCGTACTCGATACCGTTATGCACCATTTTCACATAGTGGCCGGCGCCGCCTTCTCCCACCCAGTCACAACAGGGTTCCCCGTCGTCGGTTTTGGCTGAGATGTCCTGAAAGATAGGTTTCACCAAAGGCCAGGCTTCGATTTCACCCCCGGGCATAATAGAGGGACCTGTGCGGGCACCCTCTTCACCGCCGGAAACCCCGGTTCCGATGAAGCGAAGACTGGCAGCTTTGAGCTTTTCATGCCGCCTGATGGTATCGGGAAAGTGGGAATTCCCACCATCGATAATAACATCACCCTTGTCCAGAAGGGGTATCAACTTGTCGATCCAGAGGTCGACAACATCTCCGGCCTTCACCATCAGCATCACTTTCCGGGGAGAGGCAATCTTCCCGACAAACTCCTCAAGAGTTTCCGAGCCCATAATGGTATCCCGGCCCTTGGCCGGTCCGGTCAGGAAATCCGTCATTTTGGAATAGGTACGGTTGAAAACCGCCACGGTATAACCGTGGTCATTCATATTCAGAACCAGGTTCTGCCCCATTACCGCCAAACCGATCAGCCCTATGTCCGCTTTCATAATAAAGCCTCCTATAAACAGGTGTATTTGATTAATAACCGCAAGAATTGCAGAAATGATGAAAACGAGCTTGCGAGTGTAAATCGTTTCATGTAATTCCTCAGGCGGTTATATCAAATAGACCTCATCACCCGAAGCAATATAAATTTTACTACAGGTCTTAGATTCCCCTAATCTTCTAGTCCCCGAATCTATCCGCGTGGGCCCAGAGCCCCAGGGCGGGGTTGGCCACGAAGAATATCTCCTCGCCATCCACCTTGTTCCATCCGGTCTTCAATATTGAAGGATCGTACTTTTCAAGCAGCACTTCCAGTTCCGCATAACCGAAGCCCACACCTTCCACCTCTTCCCGGCTTAAGAAACCCGGAGCGTAAGTGATAGAGAAGCGCCCTTCGGAGGAGCCGTGTATCAGATGGGCCGCTGCACTGAGATTGGCTTCCAGATCTTCATTTTCTTTCACCGAAGCCAGGGTTTTCGGAGTACCAAAATAGCCGTACTTACGGATGAGTTTGTCAATTTCCCCATCCTCTCCGAACTCCTTTACACCGGGGGCCAGTACGATGAGCTCCCCGCCGTCGGCCATGGCCATACGGGTTCGATACACCGATTTATTCCCCAGCCAGGTGCTGCGGAACTCTTCGGGATCCAGATACACAACGCATTTTTTAATGGGTTTTTCCACCATGGTGAAGTTCACCTTCAACGCCAGAGCAGATGCTTTTTCGAAACACACCCGGCCGTCTCCGATGAAGAGTCCCCTCACTACCAGTGCCCCGGATTCATCGGTTCCAATAACCGTCTGGGCGTAGAGTATCTGAGGCAGTTCCCCGCCGAACTCCCGAACCGCATAATCCAGCACCTGCCGGACTGGATTCTCCGCCCGGCCCATGATGCGTTCCATTCCATGAACCGCAGCAAGGAAATGACTCTTATGAATCCCGCCTTCCCCGCCGACACCAACAAAGATGTTTTTGGAGTGGTTGGCCATCCCGATCACCTCATGAGGCACCACCTGCCCCGGAGAGAAAATCAGATCGAATCCCCCTTCGGTGAGCAGAGTGTTCACCTGGGCCGGCCAGTCGTAATCCAGTCTTCCTCCGGAGATTTCGGAAATAAACGATCCCGGAACGAATCCCAGAGTGGCCAGCTCGCTCCGCCATTTGTGCTCCCGGAACAGCCCATGGGGAATACCGGGAAACATCTTGTCCATCTCTTCAGGGGTCATGGGGACATGGGTGCCCAGAGCCGGCAGAATATCGGTAAGAACCTCACCGTAATAGTCGAATGCAAAGCGGGTAAGATCCCCGGCTTTGGAATGAAAGCGGGTAATATCCGGAGGCACCGCCAGCACCTTTTTCCGCTTGCCGATTTTGTCAAGAGCCTCTTCCAGCCCGGCCCTCATATCGTCGTCGGTAAGAACCTCGTTCTCTCCGCCGCGTTCGAAATACATCATAATTTATTCACCTCCCAGGGAGCTTTCTCAGGGAGGGCTGCATCGAAGGCCGCCAGGAGGTCATTTTGAAAATCCCCGGCATAAGTCCCTGCAAAAAACCTCTCCAATCCCTCATCCCGGAACCGCTCCCAGCTCAGCTCTTCAGAACCGGGAATAATGGGGTAGAAAAGTACACCATTAACCTGAGCCGCCTTTAAATCTCCCGGGGCATCCCCGATCATAAGAATCTTCTCTTTATCGTACTTCCCCACTGCGGCGAACTCCAGATGCTCAGCCTTGGTGCCCCGTTCCTGCCCGGCAATAATACGGACAAAATCGGCAATCCCGTGCTCGGCCCACTCCCGTTCCAGATCGCCGGTGGGGGTCTGGCTCACCACCATCAGATCCGCTTTGGGCATGGCGGCCTTGAGTATCCCGGGAACCTGGGGATAAGGAGGAAGATTCCGAACAATTTTCTTTACAGCAGCTGTTACATCTTCAGACCATGAAAGGGCCCTCTGAAGATCGGGATGGGGATTTTTCTCCACCTCGGGCACCAGAGAGGCTTCACCGAGTTTGGTTTCCCTCTCAGTCCAGGCTTTCAGCCCGGCAACCGAAGGAACATTGATACCCCTGGCTTTCAGCTCCTTGCGTTCAGCAAGAAGCTCAACGGCCCGGATGGCTGCCAGAAAACGATTCACCCCCCGGGTTTTTGAGTAGAGGTTCACAAACTCCCAGGTTTCCCGGGCTGCAGTGGCCGCACCCTGCATATCGAAATTGTTGATAAAAGCCGGACAAAAGCATTCCTTCTGCTTGATTTCCATGCTGTCGAAGACGCAGCCGTCAGAGTCGAAGCCGATAAAAAAGTCCTTTTCAGCTTTGAGGTCTTTGAGTTCCTGGACGAGTTTGCTCATTTCGTTTCCTTGCGATTTATGATAGCTATCGAAACTTTATCGAAAAATCCGGTGCTTCGTCAAGGGTTCAGACGGTCGAATTATACAAACTGCCCGGCACACCAGCCGGAAGACCACGCCCATTGCAGGTTGTACCCACCGAGCCAGCCGGTAACATCCAGAACTTCTCCGATAAAATAGAGACCCGGAACCGTCCTGGTTTCGAAGGTTTTGGAGGACAGGGAATCCAGAGAGACACCCCCGCGGGTTACTTCCGCTGTACGGTAGCCTTCGGTTCCGTTTGGCTTGAGAGACAGACGGTGAACCGCGTTTTCAAGAATTTGGAGGTGTGAGGGGTTCAGGGATTTAATTGACCTCTCTGTCAGCTCCGCAGGGAGGAGAGCCGCTGCCAGACGTTTGGGCAGATACCGGGAAAGCAGCCCGCGAACCAGGCTTTTCGGTGTCTCGCTTTTCGCCTTCTCAAGAATAGTCTCAAGAGTTATTTCCGGGAGGAGATTTATTACCAGTTCCTCTCCCGGATGCCAGTAATTTGATATCTGCAGTATCACCGGGCCGCTTAATCCCCGGTGGGTGAAAAGAAGATTCTCCCGGAAACTCATTCCTCCGGCGGAGACTTCTGCATCAACGGCGATTCCCGCCAGAGGTGCAAAGCGCTGTTTGTCTTCCTTGTGAAGTGTAAGGGGAACCAGCCCCGGGGATAACGGAGTAACGGGGATACCGAACTGTTCAGCGATACGATAACCGAAGGGGCCGGCACCAACATCGGACAGAGAAAGACCGCCGGCGGCAATTACCAGAGAATCAGCAGAGAAATCACCCCGGCTGGTGGAAACCAGAAAACCACCTTCGGACATTTGTCCAACAGAGCTGATTTTTACTCCGGTTTTCAATTCCGCCCCGGCGGTACGGGCCTTGTTCAACAGCATTTCCTGAATTTCCCGGGCAGAACCCGAAGCAAAGAGCTGCCCATGGTTCCGTTCTTCCCACTGAATCCCGCCCTCGTCCAGAGCGCCGATGAAATCCCACTGGGTGTACCGGCTCAGGGCAGACTTACAGAAGTGGGGGTTGCCTGAAATATAGTTCTCTGCAGCGATATTGTAGTTGGTGAAATTGCATTTGCCTCCCCCGGAGAGTAGAACCTTGGCTGCAGCTTTATCCCCATGATCGAGGAGCAGGGTGCTTCGCCTCCGACGGGCGGCTTCCGCCGCACAGACCAGGCCCGAAGCTCCTGCTCCGATTATAATAACGTCAAAGGGTGTTTTCACACTGGAGAATCTACTACGGGATAGAGAAATCTGCCACCCGGGAAGCTGATGCAGCAATTTATCCGATGGTTTTTACGAATTATAAAACAGAATATCGGTATTTGGGTAATATACACTATTTACAAAACAGGGCAGACTGTCAAAATAAAAGAAGAGGAGTTTTCATGCCCCAGGATCCGAGTATCTATGATAAGTGTCATGCCTACGACCACCCCGAGAGGGCCAGGGAAGAAGGCTGGTACCCTTATTTCCGCCCCATAGAGAAGGCAGAGGGTTCACATGTTATAATCGAAGGTAAAGAACTGATGATGTTCGGCTCCAATAACTACCTCGGTCTGGCTCTGGATGAACGTGTGAGAGAAGCCGCCATCAAGGCAATTCGGGACTACGGTACCAGCTGTTCAGGATCCCGGTTTATGAACGGAACTCTGGATCTCCACGAAGAACTTGAGGAGAAGCTGGTTGAGTTCTCCGGTCAGGAAGCTGCCTTGAGTTTTACCACCGGTTACCAGGCCAACCTGGGTACCATCAGCGCCATGGTTGGCCGGGGTGAGCATGTCATTTCCGATAAGCTGAACCATGCATCCATTATGGATGGTATTTTCATGGCCAAAGGCTTTGCCGGAGATGTGAAATTTCACCGCTACAAGCACAACGATATGGAAGAACTTGAAGCCAGACTCAAAGGGATTCCTTCAGGTGAGCCCGCATTGATTGTTACCGACGGAGTTTTTTCCATGGAAGGAGATATCGTCCGTCTCCCGGAAGCCAAAGCATTGGCAGAGAAGTACGGTGCGGCTCTTTATCTGGATGAAGCCCATGCCATGGGCGTTCTCGGTGCAACCGGCAAGGGAACTACCGAGCATTTCGGGAGTCCGGCTCTGGCAGATATTGTGATGTGCACTTTCAGCAAGTCTTTCGGTTCCATCGGCGGTTTCGTCGCCGGTCCGGCCAGGGTGATTGATTATATCAAACACTTTGCCAGGCCTCTGATGTTCAGCGCATCCATGCCACCGGCCAATGTGGCCAGCGCCCTGGCGTCCATTCGAATTATGGAAGATGAACCCTGGAGGGTGCATCGCCTTCAGGAAATTGCCAAAAAAATGATTACGGGATTCAAGGACAGAGGTTTTAATATCGGGACGACAGAAACTCCCATCATTCCACTGATAACCGGAACTCTGGAAAAAACCATCGCATTCTGGACAGCCCTGTTCAATCGGGGCTTCTATACCAATCCGGTAATTCCACCAGGTGTGGCTCCCAACCGCTGCCTCATCAGAACCAGCTTCATGGCCACCCATAAAGATGATGAACTGGAAGCCTTTCTTGATACCGCCTCTGAAGAAGCCGGGAAACTGGGGATTATCGGGTAAGCGATGTATAAACTTGCCGTTCTTACAGGAGGTTCCAGCGGAATCGGCCTGGCCGTGGCCCGGGAACTGGTGAAATCCGGAACTTCGGTAATCCTGATTGCCCGGCGGCCCGGCCCCCTGGCCGAGGCAAAAGCCTCTCTTGAACAGATTATCTCCGGAAGCAGCTCCGCTGAGGTGAAAGTGAGAACACTGGCTTTGGATGTTTCTGATTCGAGAGACGTAAAACGGAAACTCCCCCCATTTCTTGATGAAACCGGTATTCCCGACCTTCTTTATAACGGTGCAGGTATAGCCTATCCCAACCACTTTGAATCCATTCCCGAAGAGATGTTCCGCCAGACCATGGAGATCAACCTGGGGGGAACGTGGAATATCCTGAGTGCTGTAATACCCCTTATGAAAGCCGCCGGCGGAGGTACTGTGGTAAATGTCTCCTCTCTGGCCGGACTGATTGGTACCTATGGATATACAGCTTATGCCGCATCAAAGTTTGCCCTGGTTGGACTTTCCCAGAGCCTGAGGAATGAAATGAAACCCGACGGTATTGATGTCCGTATTCTCTGTCCTCCGGATACCGATACCCCGCAGTTGGCTGAAGAAGAAAAAACCAAACCTGAAGAAACCCGTAAAATCAGCGGTAATGCAGGTGTGATGGCTCCGGAAACCGTTGCCAGGGTACTTCTTAAGGGACTTCACAGACGAAGATTTATGATAATTCCCGGATTTATGGGAAAAATCACATGGTTACTCTACCGCCTTTTCCCGTCACTGGTGCACTATCTGATAGACAGTGATGTCCGGTCCGTTCGGAAAACCTGATTTTACTGAGCATGGATGAGATACAGTGCTCCAGGATATATCACTGCAGGCGCAGCTGAGTAAAAGAGTAAAACCACAGGGCGTCAGAGGTCAGAAGCAAAAAACTATAGAAGCCCCAACCTCAGACCGATTGACGCGGTAAAATACGGTTCAGTGTTCACATCCGAGGAGAAAAACCAGAGCTGACCTTCAAGATAGGGAGCCATGTAAGTGATAAACTTCCGATCGGGAAATTCGATTTTCGGAACCTCCGTCTGAACCACAACCGAAGACATCATACCGCCGCCGGCATCCCCGAAATTCGAGAAATATGTAAAATTGGCACCGATGGCAAAGGAGAATGAGAGATTGTCCCATTTGGGTCCCCAGTAATAACCCAGGGGCAGATACACCACGTTGGCCAGAAGTTTGGCTCCCACAGCCATACCGTAAACCCGGGCTGGTTCCTTTTCACCCTTTACAGTCACCTCATCCGGGGCATAACCCACAGATACCTGAAGCTTGACGTTATCATCAAAGAAGGTAACCCCCAGGCCTGCATTGAACCAGGTGGCACCCAGAGCCGATACATCAAAATACATTCCCTGAATAAAGGATGGTACCTCATAGCGGGCCAGACTACCGGAACGGACGGAAACGGAAACTTCTTCCAGATTCTTATCATCCGAGGCGGTACCTGTGAGAAGCATCTCACCGTTGAAGCTGCCGTCGGCAATGGATTCGTTGAGTTTCAGATCCGGCAGGGTTTTATCCAGACGCAGAAGAGTTCGGGAATACACCCAGCCATCGGGAAAACGAGACCTTACCAGGATCGGCAGATCGCCTTCTCCCATACGGCTTGTTTCAATGAGGAACTCCCATTCTTCGGCTCCTTTGGCTTTGGTAAAGCTCAAACCACCGTCCAGGCTCACTTCCACCCGGTCGGGACGGTTATCCCTGAGGAGTTTCTGAAAATCTTTGGCGGCTTTTTTATCGTCACCTGCGGCTTCTTCGCTTCCGATAGATGCCGGTTCTTCCAGATAATAACCTGAACGGCCAGTGAGCAGGGGCCGTTCACCAACGGCCATACCCGGGGGAAACCCTTCAATGGTTACCCAGGAACCCAGGAGCCTGTAGAAGAAACTGCGTGGGACACCCTCGGTCCGTTCTCCATTTTCTGAAACAACATCAATTTGAAAAGTATGGAAGCCTTCAGCGAGGTTGCCCGGGATGAAATCCCGTACAAAACGGCCGCGGGAATCCAGCTCCAGGGCCGCTGTTTCAACACCGTCGAGAAGAAGGTAGGCCGTATCAGTTTCAATGGCGTTATCTACAAATCCGTTCAGTGAAAAGTACGGTCCTTCCTGGCCGCCCTCCACAGGGAGTGTAATCTCACCCAGAACAGTACGCCGGCCCGGTTCAACGAGGAAACTACGGCTCACCGAAGAGCTGTTTCCCGCGGTATCCACCGCCTCCACTCTGAGCAGTACTTCTCCGGCTTCCAGGTTTGAAAAATCAAAGGGAATATGAAATACCCCGTCGGCAGGTTCATTATTTTCAAGCAGGACAACCCCATCCCGGACAATATCCACTTTGAAACTGTCCAGACCGCCGCCGTCCATTACCCGGCCTTCCAGGATCATCGTTCCGGACTGAAGGCTGCCCTCTTTGGGATCGCCTACGGCCAGAAACGGAGCACTGTTGTCCACTTCCAGCAGACCGGCCAGAAGGGCCTCATCACCGGCGCCGTCCACCACTTTGATGAGCAGGGTATGAACTCCATCGTTTAAAACTCCGGTGTCCATAGCGTAATTCCACTGGACGGGTTCATCCCGGATTATGGGAGTTTCTACGACCGGGTTTTCAGCTTCTGCTGTATCGTCGGCAGTTGTATCAGAAGCGGCTTCAGGAATCTCACTATCGGTATTCCCGGTATCTGCTGCCGGGGCTTCAAAATCCGAAGTCCCTTCAGCCAGGAAGAAGGTATGGCCGTTGTCAAAAGAAATCCAGACTTCGGCTATCCCATTGGCATCCTCGGCCGTTCCGCTGATTTCTGTTATCTCCCGGGTGGTTTCCCCCACTTCCGGAGTACTGAGCACAATATCAGCCTCCCGACGGGTAACATCAAACCAGGAAGTATCCACTTCGCCGATATTTCCCGCATTATCTTCGGCATAAACCTCCAGCAGATGGGCGCCGTCCACCAGGGAATCAAGGGGTAGAGAAACCCGAAAGGAAGCATCACCGGGAAGTTTTTTCCAGTTTCCACCGTCGATTCGCCAATACACCGCTGCAATTCCGTCATCATCGACAATCAGGCCGGCAATATCCGCCGGTCCCCGTACCACAGAATTATCCACCGGGGTCTGGATAAAAGTAACCGGCATATCCGAGACAGGATCGTACAGGATTTGAGGTATCTGTTCAGTTGCATTTCCCGCACGGTCCACCGCCCGGACACTCAAGGTTTCCGGAAGTTCAGGATAACCGGCAAGATTGAGATTCAGGGCATAGAGTGAGGCCTCTCCGGCAAGTACCTTCTTTGTACCGTCTACGGTTAGTGAAACTTCATCGAGAATCTCATCCCCGGGGATTTTATAGACCAGGGTACTTATGGCACCCACAGGCAGATCCGAGGGAGGAAGAGCCATAACAAGAACAGGAGGGGTGGTATCCAGAACAAAAGGAATCTGAAACTCCGACTGATTACCCGCAGAGTCTTCCGCTTCAAGTATCAGGATTTTCGGACCGTCGGGCTGGCCGGCAAAATCAGCTTCAAAATCAAATCCAAATCGGCCGTTTCCCTGATCTGTTGTCTCTATCGAAGTGAAGGA
>Ga0164318_10005047_pt1 | contig 12749 bp, 12 predicted proteins | sample GuaBasSedimGuay9_FD_113734 | JGI IMG/M metagenome (GOLD analysis project Ga0164318, IMG submission 113734) | Subseafloor sediment microbial communities from Guaymas Basin, Gulf of California, Mexico - Guay9, Core 4571-4, 0-3 cm | ecosystem: Environmental > Aquatic > Marine > Hydrothermal vents... | reverse complement strand
TTAACTATTACAATACAGTAAAACCGCATAAGGGAATAGATAATCAAACTCCAATTGAAAAATTAATCAATTACTTTTATCCAGACGAGATATAAACAACGCTGGACAATCTAATAGCTAATAACCTTAGCTTAAAATCAAGATTCTCAAGCACCTAATCGGTTACCAGTGCCGAAAATTCCCTTTTAAAATACGACAAATGAAATCTTTATTGCAAGCTATAAATTAGCTTGTATTTTTTTATTTCTTTTTGGTTTTCTTTTTCTTAACCTTCCCAACTTTCTTCTTCGCCTCCGAAAAGCTTCCCTTGACCATTTCTTCCAGTTCCAAAAATTTCTTTGTCGCCAGCTTTATGGACTTTTGATAATCACCTGTATTGATTATCAGATTTTTTTGCCTTAACAATCCCCTGTCTATGAAAGTTGAAATTTTTGAAAGCGATCCCAGCGGGGGCGTCGCGCCAATCTTTCCTTTGACATTTTTTTTCATCCACGCTTCTTTCGCAAATTCAACGCTTTTTACCGCTTTTTCTCCTTCTTTTTTCAGCCATTTATTTATTTCTTTTAAAAACTTTTTCTTGTCCAAATTTTTGTTTGCCGGAATAAGCGCCAGAATACATTTCCTCGGACTTATCTTCATAACCAAAGTTTTCACAACTTCCTGTGGTTTGATCCGCTGCGTTTCCGCGCTGTCCCACGCCGTATAAACTTTTTTATGATCAATGACTTCATATTTAATCTTATTTTTCTCAAGCAAATTTTGCAAACTTTTCAATATTGCCATAGATGTTTGGTTAATTATAAATTAAAGATAATCGTCATTCTTAATTTGTTTCAGAATCTATCTTCTATTATGTTAAACGAGACTATAAAATACTAAACGCTTTCCTAAATTGAAAAGGCGATAATTGTAATATAATTCTCAGTGTTATTGCGAGTAGGATAAGTTAGACCTAAAACAACAAAGATTCTGAAACAAGTTTAGAATGACAGGATTCTCAAGATGACAGATCTAAACTTATAGCCTCTTCTCAATCTCATCATTCACAATCTCTTTCAAATCTTCTTTTATTTTCCGCCTAACTTTTGCTTTTATACCACCACCGGTTTTAGCACCTACGGTTTTAGCGCTATCATCTGTTTTTTTGTTTTCTCCAAAATCTTCTTTTACATTATTCGTTTTTTCTTTTTTATCACTTTTATTTCTTTTTCGGTTATTTCCGATTCTATTATTTGCAACCGTTTTCTTTTCCGTAATACATACCATAAACATAACAGATAAAAATGCAAATCCGGCCGTAATTGCGAGATCCAAAATTGCGCTTCCGGCGTCCAGTATGTTATAAGATATGGAATCAAGATAGACGATAAGCATCACTGTCATCAGAGATGTCCAAGTTAGAAACGCAATGCCCTGAACAACCCAGGCAATTTTCCTTTTTAATTCTGACGACTCTTTTGAAAATAATGTCTTTGACGACAAAAAAAATAAAATTCCAACAGGAGAAATAAGCCATAAAATCAACATTAAAAATGTGGACAAGATTGTTGTTATAAAAAAACCTGTGTTGCAAAACATATTTTTATTTTTATTATCCTTAACTTGCTTTTATTCTACCAAAATAAATGGATATTGACAAATAAAATAAAAAGTTGATTAAATTACTTTTTTTTGTTATCGTACTTTTATGAACTACTTTATTAAAACTTATGGCTGTCAAATGAACTATTCCGATTCGGAGAGAATTGCCAGTATTTTGGAAATGAAAGGATATAAAAAAACATTATTAGAAGATAACGCTGATTTGATCATAATTAACGCCTGTTCAGTAAGACAATCGGCAATAGATAAAATCTCAGGAAGATTTAAAAAATATAAGAGATTTAGAAAAACAAATCCCGGTTTGAAAATAGTTCTAACGGGATGTATTTTGAAAAGTGACAAAAAGAAATTTGAGAAGATGTTTGATTTGATTATTGGAATTAAGGAAATAGAACAAATATTGATCAAGCTATCTAAAACTTGTTACTGCGAGAGAGATACGACCAAAGCAATCCCGATACAACACGCAAAGGATTTAATAACGGGATTGTCGCGCTCCGTTCCGCTATTGCTTCACTCCGCTCGCAATGACAATAATTACTTCAAAATTAAACCTCTCCGTCAAAATAAATTATCCGCTTATGTGCCTATTATGACCGGCTGTAATAATTTTTGCTCTTACTGTGTTGTACCATATACAAGAGGGCGAGAATATTCAAGACCGGCGGAGAAAATAATTGACGAAATTAAAAGTTTGATTAAACAAGGGTATAAAGAGATTATTTTGTTGGGGCAGAATGTGAATAGCTATCAGTCAAAAATCCATAAAGCTAAAAGTCAAAAACATGCCTTGTCATTCCTGCGGAGGCAGAAATCCACTGCTACACTCAATGTTCCTAAACACGCTATTTTTTACAATAAGACCAACTCAGCCAACTGGATTCCCGCCTTCGCGGGAACAACAGAAAATACAGAAACAATTACTTTTCCAAGATTATTAAAATTAATCAACGCCATTCCCGGTATTTTCCGGATCAGATTTTTAACCAGCCATCCGAAAGATATGTCGGAAGAACTTATTAAAACAGTAGCAGAACGCAAAAAAGTAACACCCTATATCCATCTGGCTTTACAATCAGGAAATGATGAAATTTTAAAAAAAATGAATCGTAAATATACCGCTGGGCATTTTTTGAAACTGGTAAAAATGATCAGAAAGTATCTTCCCGATGCCGCTATTTCCACCGATATTATTATCGGCTTTCCGGGCGAAACAGAAAAACAGTTTTTAGACACAATAGAAATTATGAAAAAGGCAAAATTTGATATGGCTTATCTCAATAAATATTCCCCGCGCGCCGGTACCGCCGCGGCAAAATTAGATAATAATATCAGCTGGGCGAAAAAAAAACAGCGAGAGAAAATTCTGACGGATGTTTTAAGAAAAACAGCTTTGGAAAATAATAAAAAATATATTGGAAAAGTTGTTGAAGTCTTAGTGGATGAATTAGGAATTAAGAATTATGAATCAGGAATAATTTTTGGCAAAACGAGGAGTTTTAAGAATGTAAAGATAGATATTGGTTCCATAGTCCCATTAGGGCTGTGGAACCAAAATGCAGACGGGCTCCACAAAGCTAAAGCCACTATAGAACCAACAAATTTAGTTGGAAAATTCCTGAACATAAAAATAACCCAAGCGGATGCTTGGGGTTTGGAAGGAAAAATAGTAAAACAAAAAAAAGATGGAGATTAGCAAATCCCCATTTTCTGTCTCCATACTTCTGGCTTAACGCAAAGAAACAAATCGCCGTCTTCTGTTTGCCCAGTTTTCCATACATCCAACCGAGCAAAACTCTTTTGCTCCGTAAGGAAGATCTATTCCATATTCCTTGTCCTTTATCACAGATCTTACCTTTAGACGATTTGTTGTCTCTTCGCCACATTCATCACAATAATGAACTTACCATTTTTATCTCCTCTTTTTTTTATTTTACCATCTCTAAAAACTCTGTCAAATAAAAAAGGGAGCGTATTTAAACTTAGCTCCCGGCAACTCCTCCGAACGCTATTGCGCGGAGAACTATTATCTCATAGAACTTTTTTCTACAATATCTACATCAAATTAGAAGAATTCAGAGGATATTCCTCTAATTTTATTTATGGCATACTCCGAAACAAAAAACTCATCCGCAAGCCCTTTTTTAGAATTGAAAGATTTGTCTTTTGTTTCATAGTCTCTAAATAAACAAAATGCTCTTCTGATTTTATTCACAGCAATTAACGGAATATAGGTCCTGCCTATCCTAATTCCAATATTGCGAAATGTTTTTCCGTCACTACTCTCTTTTACAAGAAAAATTCCTGCTCCTCCATCAATTAACAATTCTCTTATTTCTGTTTTATTTTCTGTTTTATAATTCATTTAATCCCTCCTTAAATACATATATGTCAAATAACAAAAAACTAAAACTTATCGTCATTCTCGGACCAACTGCTTCCGGAAAAACGGAACTGGCAGTTAAGCTTGCTCAAAAATTCAATGGCGAAATCGTCAACGCGGATTCAAGACAGATTTATAGAGAAATGGATATTGGAACAGGGAAAGTTGAAAGTCAAAAGTTTATAAAGTTAAAAGTTTATAAAGTTAAAAGTTCAATACATCTGATAAGCATCGTCAATCCCGACCAGCAATTTTCACTTACTCAGTACAAAAAACTAGCAATAAATAAAATTAAAGAGATTCAGAGGCGAAATAAAACTCCTTTTCTAGTCGGCGGGACGGGACTTTATATCAGTTCGGTTATTGATAATCTGGAAATTCCAAAAGCGCCGCCAGATGATAAAATTAGGAAGAGATTGGAAAAATTAAGCTCCGAAAAACTTTTTATAAAACTTAAAAAAACAGATTTAAAGTCCGCGAAAATTATCGGGGAAAATAACAAAAGAAAATTGATCAGAGCTCTGGAGGTTTATGAAATTACGGGCAAGTCATTTTCAGAACAGCAAACAAAAGGTGAACCTTTGTTTGATGTTTTGCAAATCGGCATAAAAACAGATCGTGAAAAACTATATAAAAAAATCGACCAGCGAGTGGACGAAATGATCAAAATGGGTTTAATTGAAGAAACAAAAAATCTAACTGGGAAATATTCCTTTGACTTGCCAGCTATGAGCGGAATTGGCTATCGGGAGATTGGATTATATTTGCAGAATAAGATCGTCTTGGAGGAAGCGATTCAAAAAATGAAGTTCCGCACTCACCAATACGCCAGAAGACAGATGACTTGGTTCAAAAAAGATAAGAGAATTGAATGGATTGAAAATTATAAAAAAGCGAAAAAACTGGTTGAGAAATTTCTTTGAACTACAAAACTCAGAACTCCACTGTCATTGCGAGCGGAGTGGAGCGATAGCGGAACGGAGCGCGGCAATCCCGTAACTACGCGCGAGGAATTTAAATACGGAATTGCGGAGTTTATCCCATGCTTGATACGAGATCGCCTTCTTGCAAACTGCGTTCACTCGGGCTCCTCGCAACGACAGTTTATAATTAAAGAAAGCCTTATCAATTAAAAATATTTTTACAAATATTTTGAACCTTATCAAAATTGTCTCCTTCCGGCAAAAGAATATACGAACCTTTATTATCTCGCGACGAATAAAGCAATCCGTCTTTTCCCGTGCTAAAAACCTTTCTTTTTATATTTGAAGTATCCATTCTTTTTGACATCACGACAAGTTCTTGAATCTCCCAAAGTTCCGCATCGGTTCTAACATGATTTCCGATAGAATTTAAAATTGATATTATTTTCACAGGATTGGACACGACCCCCAAGCTAAATGCTTTTTCTTTAACTGCCAGAAGAACTTGCTGTTGCCGTTTTGCCCTGTCAAAATCGTTTGAACTAAATCTTGCCCTGACAAAAAGCAATGCAGTATCTCCATCTACAACCTGTTTACCGGCAGGAAGCTCAATTATCCCTTCAGCAAATTGATTTGTTTCCGAGAATGGTTTGTTTAAAGTTATTGTAATCCCGCCAAGTGTGTCTATTATCTCCTTAAACGCTTCAAAATCAATACTTGCAGCATAATGAATATCAAGTCCCGTAACATTAGAAACCGTCTTTTTGCTATACTCTAAACCCTTCTTCCAATGTTTACCATCCTTTATTCCTAATGCGTATGCTTCATTTATTTTATTCTTGTGATCACTCTGTGGCATTTCAACATAAAGATCTCTTGGAACTGAAATCAATGCGACTTCCCCTGTCTGCGGTTTAACACTCATGATCATTATTGTGTCTGTCAAAAGTCCGCCATTCGGATCATTGGCCCCTCTGATCCCAAGCAACAAAAAATTTAATCTGTCCAGTTTATTATTTTTCAATTGATCTATCACGGAACCCTCATCCCCTTCAACGGGAAGTATCTTAAAAAATTTATCACTAAGCGGCAACATCATTATAATACTTTTTACAACGGAATTTTGCTCTCCGGTAATTTCATCAAAAGTTGAACCCGTTTTGTAAATAAAATAGCCTCCGGAAACAATCATCATTAGAACAAACACTCCCAAAATAATTGCCATTTTTTTTAGCGGTAGTTTTTTTTTCTTCTTTTTTTCCCCTTGTTTAAAATCAGGAGGATCAATATCCTGATTCATTATTTTTTCCAAATCAAACCGTTTTTTGGGGGGATAATAGACCATAATAATATTTATAGATAACTCATTTTTTATACTCTATTCTTACATTTTTTTGACTTTATGTAAATAGGAGAATTATTAAATTACTGTATTGCTAAATTGTTGAATTATTAAATACAATTTGACCAATCAAACTTCTGATTTTTATTTTTCTGGCAAACCATTTAAAATCCGCCAAATATTCATTGAATCGGAAAGCTGATTTGCCGGCAAAGCGACAAAAAACAGAACTGAAAGAATGAATAATTTCAAAGAATCTAGTATGTTTAATTTCGCAAAACCTACAACGAACAAAACTAAGATCAAATAAGAAAACTCCTGCAGAATAAATCCGAGGATCAGAAACAGAACTATAAATATTTCTAAGAAAAAGACTGTTTTGAAAAAAGATTTTTGCATAAAACAATTTAACAATTTAACAATTTATTTATCGTCTCCCTTGCACATTTCTCCCAATTAAATTTCTTCACATTTTCAAACCCTTTCTCAATCATCTCTTCCCTTAAATTATCATCATTGAAAACTTTATCCATCGCTTCCGCAATTTCTTCAATATTGTTTGGATCAATTAATATTGCCGCATCCCCCGCCACTTCGGGCAATGAGGAAATATTTGAACAAACTACAGGCACTCCATAACTCATCGCTTCTAAGATTGGTAAACCAAATCCTTCATAAAAAGAAGGTAGAATAAACAACTTGGCTTTTTTATACAACTCGTTTTTTTCTTTTTCGGAAATATAATTTTTCAAAATAATTTCTTTTTTATACGGCGAAACTTCAATCGCTTTTTTTATTTCAGCAAAACCAAACCCAGCTTTTCCAGCTAGAATAAGCTCGACATTAGAATTCCCCTTTTGGAAAAGAGGGTTAGGGGGATTTCTAAAATTATTTTTAAATATCTCAAACGCTTTAATTAAATTTATTATATTCTTTCTCTTCTCTAACCTGCCAATAAATAAAATATTAAACTCGTCCTCCCTGACTTTATAGATTTTTGACTTTATATACTTTTGACTTTCCGCCCCATGATAAATAACTTTTATTTTGTCAGAATCAACTTTATAGAACTTAATCAGATCTTTCTTTGTATTTTCCGACGGCGTAATGATTTTACTTGCCAGCTTAATAGAAAATCTGGTATTTAGCTCTAAAATAAGTCTTTCCTTTAAAGAATAGCATTCCGGACAAAAACGATATTCCAATCCGTGAATAGTTACAACCGTTTTAGCTGGATGAATTTGCGGAACTGCGTAAGAAGGAACAAATAAAATATCAGGTTTGTTCATCATCATTTCAGACGCCAATCCAATCTGAGTCCAAAACCTATTTGTATAAATAATTTTTAATTGAAAATTATCAGGTAGGTCAAAATCTATTAGGTGATTTCCTCTTGCATATAAAAAAACTTGATGACGAGAAAGATCCATCATTGCAAAATTTTTAATCAACTGGTAAGAATATTCTTCTGTCCCAGTTCTTTTTTCCCCAAACGCCCGCGAAGCATCAATACCTATTTTCATTCTGAAGATGAATTATGAATCAAGAATAACGAATTGCAAAATACAATTTGTTCCCCTCCTTAAGCAAGGAGGGGCTAGGGGAGGTTTTGAAATGTTAGCTATTATTTCTAACCATCCCTGACCTCTCCTTATCTAAGGAGGGGAAAATTAAGAGTTTCATAATTCAAAATAATTCTTGATTCTTGATTTATTCTCTCATTTTCTTGAAATCACGCTCCTTCTATACAAGTCAAGATTATCCAAAACCATCCCTGTCCCTTTGGCCACACACAATAAAGGATTGTCCGCAACGTAACATGGGACCCCCGTGGATTGCGAGATAAGTTTATCCAGATTCCGAAGAAGCGCGCCACCACCGCTTAAAACCATTCCTCTGTCAATCACATCTGAAGATAATTCCGGAGGAGTTTCTCTGAGAACATCTTTGACTCCTTTAATTATTTCTTGCAATTCATCCTGCATCGCTTCAACAATTTCATTGGAATTTATCTTAACTGTTTTGGGAAGTCCTGAAATTAGATCTCTTCCTCTTACTTCCAAAGATTTGTTATTTTCAACAATTGTCGCGCCGCCAATTTTTATTTTTATTTCTTCCGCGTTTCTGCTACCAATAGCAACTCCGTAAGTTTTTCTGATATAATCCGAAATAGCCTGATCCAGTTTATCACCGCCAACCCGAACTGAAGAAAAAGAAACAATTCCCCCTAATGAAATGATCGCGACTTCCGAGGTTCCGCCCCCTATATCAACAATCATATTTCCAAAAGGAGTGTTAATTGGAATTCCCGCACCTATCGCAGCAAGAATCGGCTCTTTAACAACATACGCCGCTTTTGCTCCCGCCTGCAAAGTAGCGTCAATAACCGCTCTTCTCTCAGTAGATGTAATTCCTGCCGGAACAGAAACAATGACTTCCGGTTTAAAAAACCTTACTTTCCCGCTTACTTTGTTGATAAAATACCTGATCATCGCTTCCGTAATTTTATAATCAGCAATCACTCCGTCTTTGACCGGACGACTCGCAGAAATATTTTCAGGGGTTTTCCCCAACATTTCTTTCGCCTCATTACCGACAGCCAAAATTTTATTATCGTCAAGCGAGACAGCAACAACAGAAGGTTCATTAACAACAACACCTTTTTGCGGTATAAATACTAAAATATTAGCAGTGCCCAAATCTATTCCTATTTTCTTTACAAACATAAATTCCGTTTAGATTTAACTGTTTTTATTCTATCTTATCTGGCTTAATTGTCAATCGGGGCTAGATCTGTTAAAATAAAACTAAAGAGTCACTGGAGCCCTAACAAAAGTCAGGATGAGAAACAAAATAACTCTGCCTGATTTTCGTCAGGATTTCAATTCTTTAAAATTAACAAAATAAATGAAAAAAAATAATCTGATTATTTTCGCGGGTGGTTTGCTTGTTATTTTTGCCGTAATAATATTTATTATCGCAAAAAGTGAAAACACGCCTACTGGCGAGACAGACAAAAAAATAAATGTCATAGTTTCTATTTTGCCGCAAATTGATTTTGTGGAAAATATTGGAGGAGATAGAGTTAGCGTTTCGGCAATGATCCCACCGGGGTTTAGCCCAGCAACTTATAATCCGGACATAGAACAGCTAAAAAAAATAAGTCGGGCTAACTTATATATTAAAATTGGTCATATCCCTTTTGAAAAAACACAGATGAAAAAACTGGAGGATCTGAATTCTAAAATGAAAATTGTAGATTCTTCAAAGGGAATTGAGATTTATGAGGGTGATCCGCATATTTGGATGTCGCCGAGATTAACGAAAATACAAGTGGAAAATATTTGCAACGCTTTAGTGGAAATAGATCCTGAAAATAAAGATTTTTATAAGAAGAATAAAAATAAGTATTTGGCAAAACTGGATAATTTGGACATTGAACTGCAAAACGCTTTTTCGGAAATGCAGGATAAAAAGATTCTGGTTTTTCATCCGGCGTTCGGATATCTGGCAAGAGATTATGGCTTTGAACAAATTGCCATTGAAATAGAAGGCAAAGAACCCAGCGCGGAGAATTTGGCAAAAATTATTGATACGGCAAAAAAAGAAAATATAAAAACAATTTTTGTCCAAAAGCAATTCAGTCAAAAAAGCGCCGAGGCGATTGCTCGGCAAATTGATGGTAGCGTCGTTCCGCTTGATCCACTGGCGAGGGATTATGCTGAGAATTTGAGAAGGATTGGGGAGAAAATGGGAAGATAAAAATTTTTCATTATTTACAAGTGTCAGAAAATTTACTAATAAAACAATACTGGCAAACAACTCAAACAATTCTTTTGTTTTTGTCATCCCGAGCGACGATAGAAGCCGAGGGATCCCTCTCGGTCACATCAAAGATAATATTTAGATTATCCCTTCTTAGAGCGATTCCTCCATTCCGTTCATTCGCACCTCATTCGCTCCAGTCGGAATGACAATTTTTTGTAAGCATAAGTACTACTTTTAATAATTATTATAAACGATGAAAGAAAATATTTACATACGAGTTATTAAATTTGGAATAGAACATCCAGAAGGATTTAATTATGAGAAAATTATAAATGATAAACAACTAGAATTAAATGATTGGGAGAAAAATATAGTTGATAAATATTTAGACAGAGCTTTTAAAAATGAACAATCACTTACTATTAATAGTAACTATCCCAATTTGGAAACATTATTTTTAGTCGTTGAGAAAACAACAGATTATAAAGATGATAAAACTAAATTTATAATTAATTTGGATTCGCAATTTAAATATATTGATTATCTTGAATTAAAAGAAGCCAGAGAAACAGCCAGTAGAGCACATAAAATTGCCATGGGTGCTATTATAATATCGGTAATATCAATTATTATTATCCAAACAGTAAAAATTGATCAACAGCAATATAATGAAATTAAAAGTTTAATAACGAATAGAAGTAATATGGTAAAATAAGTGGTAGCAGTGGATTCCCGCCTCCGCGGGAATGACAAATTAGATATGTGTATTAAGTATAAAAATGTGTTAAGCCTAAAGTTAAATGTAAATATGCCCAATCCAATCATCAAAATCAAAAACCTTTCTTTTGCTTATCAGCGAGAAAATAACATCCTGGAAAATGTAAATCTGGAAGTTTTTAGTGATGATTTTTTAGGAATTATCGGACCGAATGGTGGAGGAAAAACAACATTGCTAAAAATAATTTTGGGGCTTTTAAAACCTGATAAAGGATCCGTTTTTGTTTTTAATAAAAAACCAAAGGAAGCCAGAAATCTAATTGGCTATGTTCCGCAATTTTCGGAAATTGATTTAGACTGCCCGGTGAGCATTCTGGATATTGTTTTAATGGGAATATTGAACCGAAAAAAAATATTTCAGAAATATAATGATGAAGATTTTAAACTGGCGAAAGAAGCGCTGGATTTTGTTGACTTGCAGAATTTAAAAGATCGGCAAATCGGAGAACTTTCCGGCGGGCAGAGACAAAGAATTTATATCGCTCGCGCTTTGATCAGAAAACCGAAACTACTTATTCTGGATGAACCAACTGCCAGCATTGACGAGAAATCAGAAAGGGAATTTTGGGAATTATTACAGACAATAAACAGAAACACCGCAATTATCATTGTTTCTCATGACATCGGAGTTATTTTCAAAAATGTCAACAAAATCGCCTGTCTAAACAAACAACTCTACTGCCACGGCGCAGACGAAGAAATCACTCAAGATATTTTAGACAAAACTTATAAATGCGATATTGAATTATTGGGGCACGGACTGCCGCATCGAGTTTTGAAAAAACATTAAATGTCGTAGAAACAAGGCAGTACCTCGTCTCTACATCGATAAAATACATTATGGAAATCCTCACTTACAACTTCTTCCAAAACGCTTTAATAATTGGTATTCTTGCCAGCATCGCTTGCGGGATTATCGGACCTTTTGTAGTGGCAAAAAGAATTTCGTTTCTGAGCGGAAGTATTGCTCATTCTTCTTTTGGCGGAATTGGGCTGGCTTATTTTTTGGGTTTTAATCCCCTGATCGGCGCAGCTGTTTTCAGTATTTTATCAGCTCTGGGCATTGGCATTGTTAGCGAAAAATTTAAGAAAAATGAGGATGCGGTAATCGGCGCGATGTGGTCGCTGGGAATGGCGATCGGACTGGTGTTTATTTATCTCACACCTGGCTACAGCGCGGATTTATTCAGTTATTTATTTGGCAATATTCTAATGACCGGTTCCGCTGACATAATCTTGGCAATTATTTTAAATATCGTCATTGTTATTAGCGTTCTCGCTTTTTATCGCTGGTTTACAGCAATTATTTTTGATAAGCAATTTTCCGAAGTAATTAATATCGCCGTCTTCCCGATTTATTTATTTCTGCTCTGTCTGGTCGCTTTAACAATTGTAATTCTAATCAGAATTGTCGGAGTAATTTTAGTTATTGCTTTGCTTACCCTGCCTGCCGCTACCGCCCAAACATTCAATAAAAGCTTCCGGAAAATAATTCTTTGGTCAATCCTTTTCGGTTGTTTATTCACCACCGCAGGAATATTTTTGTCTTATTATCTGAATTTGCCCTCCGGTCCAATGATTATTTTCACAGCGGTTTTTGTTTACACGGGATTTTTAATAATTGGTAAACGATCTATTTTAAGAAAGTAATATCGGTTAATTTTATACTAACAGAATTTCCTCACTTTTTATCATCCCGAAGCGAGGGATCTAAGGACATAGCAAACGCTATGAGCAATAAAAATATAATAAGCCGTAAATAACCACACTCTTAGATCCCTCAGTCGCTATCGCTCCTTCGGGATGACAGGTTAAAGTGAGAAAGTCCTGATCAATTCCAACCAAACTAAAAAACCGTATTATCCAAAGTGATAACACGGTTTTTTGATATTGTAAATCCGAAGATTACAACTTTAGATCGTTGACTACATTTTCCACACTACTTTCTTCTTTC
>Ga0164318_10005046_pt1 | contig 12750 bp, 7 predicted proteins | sample GuaBasSedimGuay9_FD_113734 | JGI IMG/M metagenome (GOLD analysis project Ga0164318, IMG submission 113734) | Subseafloor sediment microbial communities from Guaymas Basin, Gulf of California, Mexico - Guay9, Core 4571-4, 0-3 cm | ecosystem: Environmental > Aquatic > Marine > Hydrothermal vents >... | reverse complement strand
TTTTTTATTATTATATTCTTCTTTAAGGTATATCTTCATAGCTCTTTCGAATGTTTTTCTCGCATCAAATATTTCTACCATACGTGGAAGACCAAAAGTTACCTTTGCCAATCTGCCTGCCTGACTTGCCATGGTATACGATCGCATAGTCATCTGTGTTGCAGGTTCGGAAATGCTCTGGGCAGTTATGACTCCAACTGCCTCGCCCGGCTCAAAAAGGCTTTTTTTAACTATCTCTTTAAGCTTCTCATAAAGTTTTTTCTTTTCGGAACCTTTTATTTTATGTTCCTCACAGAATTTATTAAAATCATCTTCAATTTTTTTTGGAATCTTAATCGTCGTCATTTTATCACGCTCTGTTTCTTCAATACATTATTTTCAATAAACTTTCGTTGAAAAGCATCATTTCTCAAGCAAGTCGAAATTTACTTTCCCCCCATCGCTTTTTGCCGGGTCTATCCCATCTTCTCCAGCAACAAACTGAATAATTGTGCCATAACTATCTCTGACTGTCATGTCTTCTTCAACTATTAGATCCTGAAGAGCATTTACCAGTCTTCTTTCCATATATCCGCTGTGTCTCGTTTGCAGTGATTTGTCCATCAGGTTTTCTCTACTGTTCATTGCATCAAAGAAAAATTCAAATGGGTCCAAGCCCCGTTTGTAACCATGAAAAACAAAGCCACGACTCTTTAGCCCCATATCTTCCCTCTTAAAATGTGAAAGTGTCCTTCCAGTAAATCCACGAGAGATTCTCTTACCACCTACAAATTCTTGTCCAACAGACGCACACGTTTGTGTCAGATTAACAAAACTTCCCCGCGCTCCCGTCTTTGCCATTATTACTGCATTGGTTTCTCCGAGGGAATCTTTTACTATTTTTCCAATCTTGTCAGTTACATCCCCCGCCTTTTTCTGAATGAGTGCTTCTAATGTTTCTTCTTTTCCCATACCCGGAAGTTCTTTCAATTTGCCGCGCTTGTAATCTCTTACAAGCTCTTCGACTTCTTTGTTTGTCTCTTCCAAAAGCTTTTCTATCTTTTTTTCTGTCTTTGGGTCGAGTTTCGAGTCAGTGACTGAAACAGTAAAACCATGATGAGTTATAAACTCTAGTGCAACAACAGAAACCTTATTGAGAAATTCTTTTGCGACTTCTGGTCCAAACTGGCGCTCTATTCTATTAAGTAATTTACCTTTTTTCTCACCAAGTGCATTCTCATCTATTACGCCAGACTTGAGAATTCCCTTCTTTATGACGACATAGGCATCGTAAGGACAATTTTCCTTTAGACATTTCTTACATCCCACGCAAGATGCTGCACGGAATTCTATGTTCAGCCCCTTTGGAATAAGAAGACTGAATAATTCTTTTCCATCATAGTCTTTTGTGGCCTTGTCTTCCATATCAATACGCATAAGTAGGCGTGCTGCTTTTTTCTTTGGTACTTTGGTTCCTTTTTTTGTTAAAAGATAACATCCTGTTATGTGATCGTGCTTGCAGGATATTATTGGAAGCCCGTATCTTGGAGATCGTATATGGTCCTGGACAGCCATTAACATTCTTGCCTCTATCTGCGCTTCCTCTGTTTGTGGAACATGGAGATTCATTTCATCTCCATCAAAGTCTGCATTGTAGGGTATGGTGCTACACAAATTTAACCGGAATGTCTTGTAGTTCATTACCCTCACACGATGCGCCATCATAGACATTCTATGCAGTGAAGGCTGCCTGTTGAATATGACAATATCTCCGTCCTTCAGATGTCTCTCAACGATATAGCCAATATCAATTTCTTCTGTTATCTGTTGTTTGTTCTCCTCGGTAATCTTTTTCTTGACACCATCTGGTCTTATAACATAATTTGCTCCTGGGTAAATATCCGAACCGTTTAAAATGTACTGCCTGAGCTCTTTTATGTTATTTTTGTTTACACGAACAGGAACAGTAAGATTTTTGGCTATAACCAGCGGTACCCCAACCTCATCTATTGAAATGCATGGGTCTGGTGATATCACGGTTCTGGCAGAGAAATTAACTCGCTTTCCGCTGAGGTTTCCTCTAAATCTTCCTTCCTTCTTGGTTAGCCGTTGTGCAAGTGTTTTCAATGAACGACCACTCCGATGCCTTGCAGGAGGAATGGTACTTATTTCATTGTTCATGAGTGTAGAAACATGATACTGAAGAAGCTCCCATATGTCTTTTATTATAAAATCTGGTGCACCAAGTTCAATGTTCTTCTTTAAACGTTCATTAATTCTTATTATGTCAACTAATTTGTGTGTAAGATCATCTTCGCTTCTTTCGCCAGTTTCAAGAGTAATAGAAGGCCTGACAGTAACTGGCGGTATTGGTAGAAGTGTCAAAACAAGCCATTCTGGTCTGCCCCCATTTATTCCAAGAAGCTTCAGATCCTCATTCGATATCCTCTCGAGCCTTTCTCGAACTTCTTCTGCGGTAAGCTCTTGTTTATCTTCTCTATATGTAGTGGGCTTCTGAAAAGTAATTCTTTTTTGTTCTGCATCACAATGTGGACACTTCTTTCTTGGGTTCTTATAAATTTCTTTCCAGGGATTTTTCATTCCCTTGATTTCTTCATCTGTGGCAAGTAGCCTCCCACATTTTCTACAAGTTATTTTAAGTAGATGATAAATATGCTTGCCAAATATTGGATGTATAACAGGCTTTGTCAGTTCGAGATAACCAAAATGACCAAGACAATTTCCTGCTGTAGCGCCGCATACCCTGCATCTCAACCCTGGGTCAACCACACCGAGCCGCAGGTCGCAAAGACCACCATTGATAGGATATCCGTCTGGGTCATAAAGTTCAGCTTTATCTATCTTAACGGTTGCCATTTTTTTTATCATCTGGGGCGATAAAACACCAAAATCAATCGAACTAACCTTGGACATCATAACACCTCTATTTAACATTTATCTTAGGATATAAGCAAAGAGATTTCATCTCATCAAGCATCAACTTAAATGCATAAGACATATCAACATCAATGATCTCAGACTTTTTACAAACGGGGCAATACTTTTTTCCTTTGACCCTATCATATATAGCAACCAAGCCACAGTTTTTACATATTGGTATTGTTGCTTTATCCGAGCTGAACCTCTCTTGTAACAAAAGTGCAGCACCATGCGCAATCAAACAATCTTTTTCCATTTCCCCAAGACGTAGCCCACCCTCTTTAGCACGCCCTTCGGTTGGTTGCTTGGTTAGTAGTGTCACGGGACCTCTTGCCCTTGAATGTATTTTGTTAGCAACCATGTGGTGTAACTTTTGATAGAATACCGGACCCATAAATATCAGCGCTTCCATCTTTTCTCCTGTCACTCCGTTGTAAAGAACTTGTTTTCCATCTGGCCTGAAGCCAAGCTTTAAAAGCACTTTTTCCAGATCTTCCTCTCTTATATTTTTGAATGCGGTGGCATCGAATGGCTCTCCAGTGTAAGCAGCAATCTTTGCACTTATAACCTCTAGAATCTGACCGACTGTCATCCTGCTTGGGATAGCGTGTGGATTAATAATTATGTCAGGGGTCAGTCCTCTTCTCGTAAACGGCATTTCATATTCTGGAACTATTAATGATATGACACCCTTTTGTCCATGCCTAGACGCGAACTTGTCTCCAAGCTCTGGTATGCGTTGCTCTCGAACAGAAACCTTGACCAACTTATTTCCATCAATTGTTTCTGTCAGCAAGACTTTGTCAACGATTCCTTGTTCACCGTGTCGTATGGTTTCGCTAGTTTCTCTTCGATTTTCTGTTTCCATCATAAAGCTCTCTACCGGCCCAAAGAATCTCAACGGAGAAACTTTTCCAATGAGAACATCACCTGACTCAACAAAAGTTTCTGGATTCACAATACCGTCTTCCGAAAGGTTCACATACGACTCCTCTGTTCTATATCCGCGAACGCTTTTGTCAGGTATTTTTATTTCATCTTTCTGGATGCCCCAATATTGTTTTTCTTCTGTTGAATATGTTCTAAAGAAAATCGAGCGGCCCAACCCTCTCTCGATAGACGCTTGGTTCATAACAATACCATCTTCCATGTTGTACCCAGCATAGCTCATCAAAGCTATAACTATATTTTGTCCTTGTGGATGTTCTGCAAGGTTTATCTCTTCTGTAACCTTAGTTCTAACTAGAGGAAGCTGTGGATAGACAAGAACATCTGACTTGGTATCTGTCCTGGATAAGAAGTTTGTGCTGTACAATCCCAGCGCCTGCCCACTCATCTTGGCACCAAAGTTGACACGGTCCCCCCTGTTGTGCTGAGGGAATGGCACAAGATTAGCGGATATGCCGAGTATTACGGACGGGTCAATTTCTAGGTGCGTGTGTTCTTTTGTTATATCTTCTGGCCTGAGTGCCACATACATATTGTCCTCTTCATCAGCATCGAGATACTCGATAATTCCCTGCTTCAGCAAATCACTCCAACGAAGCTCGCCTTTTTTCAGTTTCTCGATATGTTTTTCATTTAACCTGGGTTTTCCATTTTCAAGAACGATAAGAGGCCTTTCTAAGCGTCCAGAATCAGTATTTATTCGTATCTCGTTGAAGTTTTCATCCATAGAGATGGATATATGCGGATCAAAAAGACCCATTCTTCTTTTTTCCCTCACGGCATTTACAAGAGATTTTGGGCGATTAGTGCTACCGAGTATTTCTCCATTAACATAGACAGCATAATCACCTTCCTCAATATATGGTTTTACTAGATTGATAACAGTATCTACGTCTTTTTTCGGACTAGTTTCTGAAATAACAGCCATTAGTGCGAGATATTTTCTTAGCCCGATGTTAATTCCTTCTGGTGTTTCCTCAGCGCAAAGTCGTCCCCATTGTGTAGGATGCAATGCTCTTGCCTCGAAATGCTCTTGTGCACTGGAAAGAGGCGAAAGAACATTTCTAAGATGTGCTATTGTTCTAATATAATCTGTCCGTTCCAGCCGCTGGCAAACGCCTGTTCTTCCTCCAATCCATTGCCCAGTAGCCATATGTGATATTATTCTTTTAGTAAGGTAATTGCTCTCAACAATCGATTGTATGCTGGGAAGCTTTCCTCGCTTTGCAAGCTTCTGATAAGTATAAATAATTCTTGCAACAAGACCATACCTGCCGAGTAGAATTGACCTGAAGAGAATTTCCAAAAAATCGCTGTTCATTTTCAGCCTCTTGTTCATATAATGGTCAATGTCCTGCTGTTCAACTTTTTTAAGCCCAAGCTTCAGCAGCTTTTCGCATACCTTTGCCAGGTAGAATGCTTTTTTCATTCTATCGCTAGGCTCTTGTCCAAGATGTGGAAGAAGATATTTATCAAGCATATCCTCAACACGTTTTTTTCTATACTCTGGTTGTGGCACTCGCAACATTTTTCCAATGAAATCTATTGCATCATCTACGCTGTTAACACCAAACTCGTATATGTTAAAGTATATTTCTTCTATCTCATCTTTTTCATTACAAATAGCATCTATTATTTGTTTGTCTGTTTCCATTCCCAAGGCGCGCAATAGCACAATCACCGGCAACTTTTTCAAATTCGAGTAAGATATTTGTATTATTCCATTTTTTCTCTCAAGAAGATGCCTTTGCACGTATCCCTTAACCTCAGAATTTATCCGAGCAGTTTGCACTCCAGACTTCTCTTCAATAATTGGTCTGTTCGATAGGATTTCTTCGACCATGACAATAACACGTTCAGTTCCATTGATTATGAAATAACCACCGGGGTCATCTGGGTCTTCACCCAACTCTATTAGTTGCTTCCTGTCCAGCCCATTGAGAACACAAGCTTTTGATTTCACCATGATTGGTATTTCTCCGATTTTAATTTCTTTCACTTCCTGCTCAACACCATTGAGAACAGGTATGACCTCGACAAACAAAGGTGCGGCGTATGTCAAGTTCCTTATTCTTGCCTCTGCCGGTGTTATTTCTCGAACAGCACCGTCGGCCTCTTTTATTGATGGTTTTCCCAGCCTAACTTTTCCAAGCTTTATTCTAAACTCTGCTGTTTCAGGCGTCTCAAGCTCTATTTCTCCTATTTCATTAATTATTTTTTGTATGCGGAAATCAACAAACTCGTTAAATGCGGCAATCTGATGATCAACAAAACCAACTTCTTTTTTGAACGCATTCAAAAGCTCTTCATACATCTTTATCCCTCTTCATGAAAAATTCACACAAGAGTTATTATTGGCTAAATAACAACCCTGTAATAAAAATATGTTCCAGCTGTCGGTGATTTTCTCGTGATTTTTATTATACTTCCTCGTTTTGCATTTAGATGCTTAATGGCTGGGTCATCTTGCTTGATTTTTGGTAACTGCTTCAGAGAAACATTAAACTTTTTTAGAAGTTCCTGTGCCTCGTTGTAGCTCAGAAGTTCATGCTTGGGAACGAGGTGGTTTTTCAAAAAATTTACTTCTTTTGTTTTTTCTGTCATATAGCAAACACCACGCATTTTCATTGGGTTATACGCATAATGAATGGGCCCGACGGGATTCGAATTCGCGGACCGCAACGCAACAATACAGTGCAGTCTCCCGCGACACCCGGCTCTCTTTCCAGCTTTTCAATCAACTAAGTTTAAACTTAGATTGCTGTTAAAAGGCCGGTGCTCTATTTGCCCGGGTGTTTCTCTTGGGAGTTTTTCTAAAGATAATTCCCCACCAGGCTGAGCTACGGGCCCATCCAAGTCATCGACACCTTTTCTTGATAACGCCCTAGCCGGGATTTTCACAAACCTTTCTTTGGTACTAAGCTTCTTTGGGCGCGTCTTTTTTTCTTGGACATCCAAAGACCTTTCTTTCCAAAGAAAGGGATTTGGTTTGAACCCGGGTCGCAGCCTCGACAGGGCTACATGCTAGTCCACTACACCACCAGGGCACAAGTATCGATGACCATTATGATTCTAATTTATGATTCAAGTTATAAATCTAACATCAAATGCACAAAACCAAAAGTTATAGATTCTCCTAACAGGGTTACATAAAAGGTTTTTGAACCAATAGAAAAACATTGGGTATGACAATATGAAACCTCCGCAAGGCCATATATAAACACAAGCACATTTGCTAAGCATCACTACACGCATTAATGTGTATTGATTATAGCGGTTAACAACGTCCTGGTTTTCCCAAAACCACCAACCACTCGATAAAACGAGCAGTTGACTGCGTTAGTACCGACCAGATCGCTGAAGGGCTTAACTTCCGTGTTCGGAATGGGAACGGGTGTACCCCCTTCGCTTTGGTCGTTAACCAGTAAAAACCTTGTGCGCAAAGGTATTTAAATGTTGCGGTGATTGACGAACAATCTTGATGAGCAGTTGACAGCACATATTGACTAATTTCGTAATGATTCTATTCTAATTTATCTGAATAGCAATCTATTTACCGATATTTTTATATAAAGGGTGCGAACAATTCTAATTTAAGCGTATGGTGGTGAGTAGAATGACAGACTCATATGATGTAATTGTTATCGGCGGAGGGCCTGCTGGCGTTGTAACGGCGGTCACCGCAAGAAAATACTATCCGGAGAAAAAAATTTTGCTCATAAAAAGCATTGGCACGGGCGTGATTCCGTGTGGAATACCATATATGTTTGTCACGCTGCAAAAGCCGGAAGACAACGCATTTGGGAATGCACCACTTGAAAAAAACAACATCGAATTTTTGATAGACGAAGTAGTGGCAATAGACAGGACCAAAAAAGAGATTAGCACAAAAAATGATAGGAAATTCTCCTATGACAAGCTTGTCCTTGCAACCGGTTCAAAGGCTGTGATGCCTCCAATACCTGGCAGCGAGAAGCAAGGAATATACCTGATTCATAAGGAGATGTCCCATCTCAAAAACTTGAAGAACGATATTCAAAGCGCAAAAAATATTGTTGTTCTTGGTGCTGGTTTTGTTGGTATTGAATTTGCAGACGATCTCTCGAAGCTGAAGGATAAAAAAATTTCTATTATCGAAATGAAGCCGGAGATTCTTTCTGGTTCTTTTGATCCAGAATTTTCACAGCTGGCGGAGGAGAAAATCAAAGAAAAAGGCATCGAGCTCATTCTAAATACAAAGATTGAAAGCTTCAACGGTGGCGAACGTGTTGAGTCAGTGACGTTATCTAATGGTCAAACCATTGCTGCAGATTTGGTGATAGTTGGAGCTGGCTCTGTTCCGAACTCGGACTTGGCGAAAAAAGCAGGGCTAGAAATAGGTAAGGGCGGGGGGATTGTGGTAGACGAATATCTAAGGACCTCAGATATGAACATATTTGCTGTTGGCGATTGCGCAGAGAAAAGAGATTTCTTTACCAGAGAAAAGACAAATGTGATGCTTGCATCTACTGCCGCAGCAGAAGCGAGAATAGCCGGCTCAAATCTTTTCAGAATCAAGGTTATAAAAGAAAACAAAGGAACCATTGCGAACTACTCCACTTGCGTCGGTGATTTGACGCTGGGGCTTGCCGGACTTACAGAAACAGCAGCGCGCAAGCAGGGCTTTGAGATTATCGTCGGAAATGCGGAATGTCTGAATAGACATCCTGGCACCATGCCGGGTGCAAAAAAAATGAAACTAAAACTTATTTTTTCGAGGCAGTCAGGCGTTCTTTTGGGCGGTCAAGTTGCTGGAGATGTTTCTGCTGGAGAAATCGTCAATATAATCTCGATGGCTATTCAAAAGGATTTCTCTCTGACTGAACTTGAAACGCTGCAGATAGCAACACACCCAAAACTCACGGCAGCGCCAACCATGTACCCGCTCATAGTTGCCGCGCAAGACGCACTCAAAGGTTACAAAAAACATGAAAAGGTTTAAATGTGAACAATAAACCGTGAACAATAAAACTGGCGGCCCACTGATTACGCCTAACATATCAGTAAAAAAAGCTGTGTTTTTAACTCACGCCTCATCAATTATAATCTTTTATCAAGAAATAAAACTCTCCAGCCGTCTTATCGCGCTGATTTTGTCCTTTTGCCCCAGCTTTGCTTGCTTTATTGCATCGCGAAGCGTTTGTATGGAGCTGTCATATACATCGCGGTCAACAGGATAGGGATGGCCATCCTTACCGCCGTGAGCAAAAGAATATTTGGCTGGGTCGCGCCAGCTCGGTTCTGTGCCGTAAATAAGCGATGATATTAGCGCGAGTGCGCGGATTCTTTTTGGACCGATGCCATGTAGAGCAACGAGCTCTTCATAGTTATTGGGATTTATCTCATAAGCCTGTTTTAGCACATTATAGTCTCTCTTACTCAGCACAACAGCATGATGAGCAGGCATATCAAGTCTCTTGCAAAAATCTGCCAACATTGCCTGCCCAGATGGCGTCAAAAATTTTTTTATTTTTTTCACATCTCCCCTGACCAGATCAACACTCGCCTTGCGCGCTTCCTTGCTTTGCTTCGAAGTCATATTGAGCACGCTCTGCTCCATATGGTCTGCGCAAATCCCGGTGTGCGGCTCTTCGACAAAACTATTCACAGAATCCGAAAGCCAATGATAGCGCCTTGCATATCTATCATTCATGCCCTGTTGAACAACAGCCCAGTTGCCTTTCTCTGACAGCAACATGGTGTGGTGATATAACTGGTATCCATCCTGCACACAGCTGTTGTCAACCTTGGCAGACATCTTACTCGCATAGACAATCTCGTTTATTTTTTTCGACGACAAAGAAAAAATATCGCCAGCTTTTTCTATTTCTTGTGGTGTTTTTCGCGAAGTCTTGCCTTTACCGCCAAGAACAGCTATACCGTGTTCCTGTGGACTGAGTGCGATCTTTAATGCACCGCACGTCGTAGTCGTCGTGCCAGATGAATGCCAGTCAAAGCCAATGACACAGCTAAGCGCTTGGAACCAGAACGGGTCTGACATTCTTCTTAGCAACTCTTCCTGACCGTATTCATAGATAATCGTTTCGCTAATAGCCTTGGAAAGTCTGACCATTCGCTCAAACAACCACCGCGGTGCACGACCAACATGAAGTGGCAAATTAGCCACACCAGTTCTGCGCATAAATAAATTATTAGTAGGAAGACATTATTAAATTATAGGCTTTCTGTAAAATCTTATAAAAAATTCTATGGCTTTAAATAATTCTTCATGTCGCCCCCTGAAACTTTGGCCAGCACCTTCAATTATTTTTAGTTGTCTATTAGAGAAATAACCACCCAAATCTCTCGCTCCTTGATACTGCCATCCTTTTCCTTCTGGAAAGGCTTTATCATCTGTTCCGTAAACTGTGAGAACAGGAATGCGAACATTTCTCATATATTTTATCACTTCTTTATCTAACAATTTAAGCTCGTCTGTCATTTGGCCAGAGTTACTACATATCTGCTCTTCCGGGTTCAGCACGGGGTTTAATAATATCATAGAATGAATACTATGCCTTTTCTTTACGCTTTTTTTGTCTTTTTTATAAGCCAAATTCGAATAGTCTATAATAGAAACAGGTGCTCCCAAGCCGAGCCCAAGAAGATATATAAGATTATCTGGATATTCCATAACTTCATATTCTATGATTTTATCTAAACATGCAACTTTATCAGAAACTCCGACTTGAGAATCCCTTTTAGACATCTCTCTGTTTTTCTCAGTCTCGGAAAAAAATCTGACGACCCTATAATTATTTTTAAAATATCGTGCAAAATCTTCAAACAAACGACCGAAGCATTGATTCCTTCCACAAGAACCATCTGTTAAAATGATTGTTTGGTCTGGTTTACGGTGTTGGCCAGGGGCATCTGTGACAATGCACATCCCGTTTACATGAAATTGCTCTCTCATATTACTGGATTACCTACAAAGCTTAAATTACTTACTCATAGGTAATTAAGAAATAAAAAAATCCCGCGAGTGAGATTTTCACCAGCCATTTCTTTTCTGTCAGGCTTCTCGAAAAAGCTGGATTTGAACTCACAACCTTGCGGTTTCTTTCAAAGCATGGGTTGATTTTCTCGCGCCATCGCACAAGACTACAGCCGCACGCTCTGCCATTGAGCTATCGCGGGATTAAAACATTATGATTAACCAAAGAAAACTTAAAAAGGTTTGTTATTGAGCACTGGGGTTTTTTCAAATACATCTGGAAAACGACAACCTAAATTAATCTTGGTCCATTCCAGAAAGATGCTTCCAAAAACACTTACTCCTCTTCGCCAAAGCTTGGGCTCTCGGAGTGATTCTTCCATTCGCGCTTGCCAATTTTATAACTCACTGTCGCGCTTGGTAACTGAACACTACCGAGTATGCCAATGACCGGTTTGAGATAATAGACGAGAAGTCTTTCCTCAGCTTTGTCAAATTTCTTGAAATGCCAAGCCAATTCTGTGCCCGCTTCCGTCTTTTTTATCTTGGGTCTTGGCCCATGCTTGAACCCAACCTTGAATATCGAAGGAATAAAGTCTCTAATAACCACATCATAAGCATCTGATGGGCAGTTGTTTTTAACATTTATGGCAATCGTAAATATTTCCGCTGTCTTTATCCTTTTTCTTTCTATGACAAATTTCTTGATTCTTATAACCCTGACCTTGAAGAAGTAATACCAAAGGGCAACAACAATGAGGACAAGAAAGACAAATAAAGGTACGTAATTAACCTGATAAATTAGCTCAGCTGTCGCCCCGGGTGATATTTCATCAACAGTCCAAACCACATTACCGTATTTTATTGTGCCTTCACCGTTGTAAAATATTTTGTCGAACCAAGTTATCGGTTCTTTTATTTCAACGTTTTTTGCCACTTCATTGCCATCGTTTCGGACAAGCACAATCATTCTTTTTCCGAGAGAAACCGGCTCATATTTTTTAGTCGTTTCAATGATAGAAACACTCTGCACATCAAAGTTTTTGGAATAAATAGAAAGTTTTTCGCCGGAATAAAATGTTTCTATCTCTATCGTATATCTTCCTGCCTTGGACATTGGAGCAAACGTGTATCTTTCTTCAAAGTGTTTTGAGTCTGACGGATTTAAAAAAGTTATATCATGCTCCGACTCTGTCAGTTTATCTGTTTTATACCTAAGATAGAATTTGACCTTGACATTACTCAAAGGCTCTGAACCCGTGTTTATAATATCGTAACTTATGCTTATGTTTTCCTTCGGACGCAGAACCCCGTCTATTTCAACATTTTTTGCCTCGGCCAAAAAATTTTTCTGAACTTCTATATTATAATTCACTTTCTTTTTTTCACCTGTTTTCTGAGACTTCACATAAATCCCTATAATGTAAACACCCTGCTTTGCTGAAAGCGGCGGGAAAAGATATAATGAAACACTTTTCTTTTCATTCGCGTCAACTTTCACCACAGATTTGCTAAGCGTGAACCAAGGTTTCCAACCTTCAATACTAATGGTGAAAGTATCGCTCCAAGTGCTTGAAATCGTTATATTGACACTTCCGCGCTCCCCCGCCTTCACCTTCAGTGTTCCTGGCTCAGTGCTGATAGAAAACGAGGCAAATGCCATATTGACCATAAATAAAAAGATAACTATTGACAAAAATTTCCTCATCATCCCACCTCAACCAATATAATTTTATTTAGTTCCCATAGTATATAAATCTTAGCATTTTCAGCATTTCTCTAACCATTCTACACAGCTTTTACCATCATACATTGCATTTTTTCCTTCCTTGGTGCAGAACTCCTTTGCCTTGCGACAACCACGTATCAGCTCCTCCTGGCATTGCCCGTTCACGCAGACACAATCG
>Ga0164318_10005044_pt1 | contig 12751 bp, 10 predicted proteins | sample GuaBasSedimGuay9_FD_113734 | JGI IMG/M metagenome (GOLD analysis project Ga0164318, IMG submission 113734) | Subseafloor sediment microbial communities from Guaymas Basin, Gulf of California, Mexico - Guay9, Core 4571-4, 0-3 cm | ecosystem: Environmental > Aquatic > Marine > Hydrothermal vents... | reverse complement strand
TACAATTCTTATTCTTTATACTATAGGAGGCAGAACATATTGTTCATGGGTTTGTCCTTATCATTTATTGGCAGAATTAGGAGAGAAATTGCACAATTATTTAGTGAAAAAGAAAAAGATAAAAGAGCATACTTATAATATTTATTTGCATTTTGTTTTCTGGATAGGATTTCTCTTAAGTGCTTTATTTACAAAAAATTTAGTTTTTGAGGACATTAATCCTGTTGGAATAATATCTAGGTCGTTAATTTATGGTCCTAGCTTAGCATTGCTTTGGGTGTTTTTGCTATTATTATTTGAGATTACTTACAGTAAAAGATTTTGGTGTCGTTATGCTTGTCCTATTGGAGCTACATGGTCCATTACAGGTAAAGCAGCAGTAGTTGATATCCAATTTGATCTCGACAAATGTGCTTATTGTCGCGATTGCCAAGATGTATGTTTAGTGCCTCACGAACTTTGGTTTGTTGAGAAAGGTAAAGCTACACAAAAGATTCATTACACAGGCTCAGATTGTACTAGGTGTGGACTTTGTGTTGATGTATGTAGTGGTGATGCATTAAAATTTACTATTAAGGGAATGGATAAAATATTATAAGCTAATATGATAAAGGCAGAAGAAATAGTTTTAATTAGAGCGAAAGCATTATCGAAGTCGTTTAAGAATCAATTGGTAATTGATAATTTATCAGCAGATTTTTTTAAAGGAGAAAGAATCAGTTTAAGCGGCTCAAATGGAGCAGGAAAAACCACTTTAATACGTTGTATTTTAGGGCAATATACTTATGATGGAGAATTGTCAGTCTTGAATGGGAATCCTCGTTTACAACATGAGAATATTATGAAGGAAATAGGCTTTGTACCACAAATACCACCTCCATTAAAGATGACTATAAAAGAAATGCTTAACTTTTTTTCTCAACTTACAGAAACATCCGAGCAGGTATTTATAGATATAGTTACTGAGCTTGGACTTGAAATCAAGGAGCATCTTAATAAACCATTTTATAAACTTTCTGGAGGGATGAAGCAGAAATTATTAATAGCTTTTGCTCTTGGTCGTAATCCTAAAATACTTCTTCTAGATGAACCTTCTGCTAACTTAGATCCAGAAGCAAGAAAAGTATTCTTTAATTACCTTGAGAATTTTAATAAAGATTCTTTAATGATATTAAGTAGCCATAGAATTAGTGAAATATCGAAACTCATTACTAGAGAAATTGAAATGGATTTGGGTAAAATAGTAATTGATAGAAAAATAACTCAAAATATAGAATCATGATGAAAAAATTAGCCTTTGTACTTTTATTATTTGTTTTTGCTTGTAAACCACAAGCCGATTTCCAACCTAAAGAGATAAACTGGGATAGAGATATTTGTGAGCTTTGTTTAATGGGACTTGCAGATCAAGAATACTCAGTTCAACTTATTAATAGTGAGGGAAAAACTATCTGGTTTGATGATATTGGCTGCTATGTAAACTATAAAGGCTCTGATGATTGGAAAAAATTTATAAGAGACGGAGAATTCAAATCTTGGATAGGAGATTGTGAAACAGGAAAATGGATAGATGCAGAGAAAGCCAATTATCGTTTTGGAGATGATACTCCAATGGGATACGGCTTTGGTGCTTTAGCTGAGGCTAATGATTCTACATTTGATTATAATACTGTTGTTCAACGTATTAAAGATGGAAAGACTTCTCGTGATAAGTTTATGAAAGAGAAGAAAATGGGGAAAATGAAGTGTGGAGAAGGTAAATGTGGTGGAATGAAAAAAGGAGAGAAAGAATAATATGAAGAAAGGAATGATAAGCCTTGCAACTCTAGAGTTACGTCAGAGTTTGCGTTCACCGGCATTTTGGGGATATAGTTTGCTCTTTGGGAGCTTTGTTGCTTTGATGTTTGCTTTTGGTATTACTGAGTCGCAGATAATAGGCTTTGTCGGATTAAGCAGACTAATGGTAACTTTTATGCAAGTTACTATGGTGATTCTGCCAATTTATATTCTTATTTCTACAGTTAGAGCTGTGGTTGGAGACAGAGAATCCAATGTTATGGAATATATTCTTTCGCTCCCAATTTCTTTTTCTGGTTATTATTGGGCAAAGTTTTGGGCTAAATTTATAGAAATATTTATTCCAGTTTTTATGGCTTTTCTTGGAGCTGTTATTTGGGGCTCTATCTCTAATATAGATGTACCTTGGGATTTATTTGCATATTATAGTATGTTATTGGTATCTATGGTAGTATGCTTTGTAGGTATTGCAATGTACATATCAGCAAGAGCAAAGTCACAGAATATGGCAATAAGTACAGTTTTTATTCTTTGGCTGGTTTTGGTAGCTTTTCTTGATCTTATTTTAATGGGACTAATGCTTAAGACTAGAATGGATTCGCATGCTGTAATATTTGTTGGAATGGTTAATCCTCTTCAAGTATTCAGAACAGCTACTCTTGCTTTATTTGACCCAAAGCTCACGGTAATGGGTCCTGCGTCTTATTACATTCTTGATACTATCTCAAGGCTTTGGTTTATAATATTTGCAATAGCTTATCCAATTATTATTGGTATTGGCTCTGCTTTTCTTGGAAATAGATATTTTAAACGCAATGATATTATTTAGATTATGCTAAAACATTTTTATACAATTATTTTATTAGGTTCATTAGCATTATTATTTTCCTGCCAACAGCAGGATAATATATCAACTAAGTTATTTCCTAATCCTCCTGATACCAACAGTTTTGGAAAATTTGCAAATAAGCTTACAGCAAACGAAAAAGCTTGGTTAGTTGCAGATACCACATATACTAGAGAAGGAAAATTACGTAATATAGGAATTCAAGAAGTGCCACAAGATAAAGACGATTTTAGAAATTTTGGTTTTGACGGAGGTTTATTGAATAGAAAATATCTTCGTGATGTAGATTTTAGAGGTGCTTATTTTAGGTCTGCAAAAGCAATGCATAGTGATTTTTCGTATTCTGATTTCCGTTGGGCTAATCTAGAATCAGCACGTTTTTATGCTTCTAAACTTTTTGCTTGTAACTTTACTCAAGCAGTAATGTTTTATTTCTTTGCCGATAGTGCAAGAATGGATAGTTCATTATTTATTAGTGCTAATATGTTTGGAATGCATGCCAATGATGCTTCAATGCGTTATTGTAATTTCTCTAATGCAATGTTGCGAGATGCCGATTATATTAATACTGACTTTACGGGAAGTATTGCTGTAAAATCAATTTTAACTCATTCGATTTTTATAGATTCAAAAATGGATTCTATGGATTTAAGTTATGTTATAGGTTCTCATTCTACTTTCAAAGGAGCTTCTTTTGTAAATTCAAGATTGTGGCATGCCGATTTTAGTGAAACAAATCTTGATAGTGCCAATTTTTACGGTGCTGATTTAAAGAATTGTAACTTTAATGGAGCAAATTTTAGAAATACGAATTTTAAGAATGCCATTAATATCCCTGCTAATGTGAAGGCTAAATTAGTAGATGATAAAATATCAGGTATTTTAGGTAATTAAAACGATGAATATAAGAATTATTAAATTATCACTTTTTGTTTTGATAGCTTCTTTCTTTCAAAGCTGTAATTCCTCGACAAATAATTCTGTAGGCTCAGAGTTATTTCCAAATCTTTGCGATACTTCTGGGATGTATTACCTCGCTAATTTTACAAACAAGAGGCTAATTAAATCGATAATACAAAAGAAAAAATTACTTCCAAATGGAAAAGAACGTAGTAAGGGCTTAGTTGCTATTCCACAAGATTTTGATGATTTTAGAGGCAAGAATCTTGATGAAATATATTGGAAAGCTGTTCATGTAAAAAGTGGAGATTTTAGAGGAGTAAAATTTCGTGCTGCTAAATGCCAGAATAGTGATTTTTCAGGTTCTGATTTTAGGTTTTGCGATATTCGTTGGTCATACTTTATGAATACGAATCTGAGTAATTGTGATTGTTCTCGTTCTATTATGTTTCGTTCTTATGTAACTGAGAGTAATCTTGAAAATACAGACTTTAGAGGAGCTAATATGTTTGGTGTAAAAGGACATAGAGCTAATTTCAGAAATTGTGATTTTACTAATGCCTTAATGAAAGAATCAGAGTTCCTTGATGCCGATTTTACTGGTAGTAAAGCTGTAAATGTGAGATTTATTATTACTGTACTTACAGGTGCTAATATGGATTCTACCGATTTATGCTTTTCAGATTTTACGGGGGCAGGACTTGAAGATGTTACTTTTACCAATGCGAAAATTCACAAAGCACAGTTTAGAGGAGCACATCTGCAAGGTGCTAGTTTTAGAGGTGCTGATCTCAAAGGTTCTAACTTTTTTGCTGCTGAATTTGTAAATACAGATTTTACTGATGCTAAAAATATTCCCAAAGGAGTAAAAGAACTTATTGTTGATGGTAAGGCTACCGGTGTTTGTAGTTTGAATACAAATTCAATATAATTTTCGTCGGAAAATGATAGACTCATTAAGATTGCATCAATAGACCTTTGTGTAATAATTTAATATAGTGTGTTGCACAATGATATACATAGATTGCTAGTATGCATAAGTAGTTTTATGTCTTTTTCTAATAATTGTCATAATATTATAAAAAAATTGCTCTAACTTTGTAAAATGAAAACAAAACATTCAAAACTCATTAGCATTACCATAACTCTAATTATAGTTATGTTAAGTTGTAGTTCGCCCGAAAGTAATGTTATTAAGAATGATAAGTCTAAGGTAAAAGCTATTAATAACGAAGCTAACGTGCCAGAAGTTGATTCATTATTTGCAAAAGAATTTGAATTAAACACTGAAGAAAATATTGGAGAAGATATTCAGCTTTTTAAACTGGATAAAGAAAAGAGCTTAGTTACTTGGTTTTGTGTTACTCATACAGGTTATGTAAAGTTTAAAAGCGGTCAGCTTTCAATGCTTGATAATAAGATCGTTAGCGGGGAATTTGAAATAGTAATGGATAGTATTAGAGATACCGATATTGACTATGACTTAATGCGAATAGTTTTAGAGAATACTCTTAAATCTGATAGTTTTTTCAATGTTAATGCGCATCCTATCTCTAAAATAGGGCTTACACATCTAAAGAAATTGGGTTCAAATAAATATCTTTTTGGAGGAAATTTACAAATCAATGGAATAAATAACAGGATACGTTTCCAAGCTCAAATTATTCAAAATGACACTTCAATTCTTGTGCTAACAGACCGATTCTATATTGACAGAACAAAATGGGGAGTTACAATCTACTCCAGAAATTTTGAGCAAACCGATGATAGCTTCTTATTTACTGACTCGGTAAGTATGAAGGTTACTGCAGTTCTGAATAGAATAAATTAGTTTTTCACAATTCTAAAAACCTGAGACTTATTATTACTAATAATTCTAATGAAATATATTGACTTAGGTAGTCTATCTAAGTTTAGCATGGCTTTACTTCCGTTATACTGAATATCAATATTTATTAGCCTTGAATTCATATCCAATAATTCAATTTTGCTACCTTCCTCAATCTGGTTAATATAAACTAATCCATTACTTGGATTTGGGTAAATTTCAATACTCTTAGTGCTTTTAATATTAACTGATTTGATCTGAGAATAACTATATTTACCATCAAAGTCAACTTGCTTCAAACGGTAATAATTAGTTCCAGTAGCTGGATTTTTATCAATAAAACTATAATTATGTAATTCATTAGTAGTTCCATTTCCATCAATAATACCAATTTGTTTCCAATCCTTTGTATTTTTAGAATGTTGAATTTCAAAGAAATCATTATTAGTTTCAGATACTGTTTTCCAATCTAATTCTACAGAGCCATTATTATTAATTGCATTAAAGCTAATCAATTCTATTGGAAGAGGAGAATTGGTAGAATCAATTGTTCCAAGTGCATAATAGCCATCACCGTCAGCTAAAGCTTGACCTGTGAATAATAACTGAGAAGCTGTTTTAGAACTAGCAGAGCTAACAATTTTCCAATCGCCGCTTGTTCCAGCACGATATAATAATTTATAATTAGTTGTAGTTCCATCAGGAGAGTTAGAGCTATTCATTTCTGCTTCAGTAAAGTCAAAAGTCAGATCAACAGTAATTGCTCCTCCAGCATCCGTAATATCAAAATACCAATCTCTTGCCCAACGTTTTTCTATGCTTACTGCTGTTAATCCTGCATCATCATCAGGAGTATATATTTGAGGAGTAATATGATTGTGACCAATTAATAAATAATCACCATTCCCAAAATTAGAAGCTTGTTTCAGCCATAAACCGCCACTAACATGGGCTTCGTCATGTATTCCATCACTCTCTGTTCCTATTCCTATTACTTCAAAATCATAATCACCATTCCCATTAATATCACCAGCATACTTATCATTTGCAGCCATTGTAATGTCGTATTTTGCAGAAAGATAATTGTTTACGATATTGGTTTGTGCCGAGTTTAGAATAACATTATAAATAAACACTTCTGCCATATCTCCTTCGTAGTCTTGGTCAACATCATAGCCACCATCTTGAGAGTCTTGTTCTGCACCAATAGCTAAACAGCCATTCTGAGCAATATCATTATCTGATGATAATGTATTATCATATTTCTCTTGTCCATTTAAGTAAGCAAGAACATTATCATCACTATTTCTCCATGAAGTACCAACAATTACCCAAGAATTACGAGCATCAACACTGGTAGAAACTCTTTGGCTAGCTCTAAATACTTGAACATTATTACTTCCAAATAAAAGATAGTCATTATTACTCCCGCTTGAGGCATAAGAAATGGATGCATCATTATTTGCAGTAGTTGTATATCCTACATAATATGAAGTGATTTCTGAAGTAGGAAAATCAGAAAATGATGTTTTTACTAAACGAGCATTGTCAGGAGAAAATCTTGCAACTTGATATCCATTTACTATATTATCATAGAATAATGGTTGGAATGTAGCATCAGATTGTCCTAAGTCATTACTATTACCACTTTGATCTGTCCAAGAACTAATTTTGTCACCGTTTGAACTACCTGGTATATCTTCAGCTCTTACCCAAATTTTAAGGTTTGCACTTTTTCCAACACCTCCGGGCCCATCAAATCCAACGAAATCATCATTTGTTATGGTGTAAGTATACTGAGTATTAGCTCCTAAAGTAGCATTGGTTGGTCCACTTAATGTAAGAATTACTGTTTCATCAGCTTCTTGAGAATTATCATCTATTATGCTTAAAGTGATATCTGTAGTTGTATTCCCAGCTGTAATTGTTACAGGAGAAGATGTTGATATTGAATAATCACTGCCTGAGCTTGCTGTACCAGAAGTTGAGAAAGAGACACTAACATCTTTTGATGATGCATCAGAGAGCTTTACTTCAATATTTTTTGTAGCAACAGATTCTGCTCCAGAAGAAGAAGTATTAGTAAAATACACTGTAGGAGGGTCGTCATCATCATTTATAGTATAAGTATGTTCTATTGGGTCAGTATCGCTCAAATTACAATTACTACTGGGATTACTAAGCTTAATAATTATTGTTTCATTGTCTTCATCAAGAGCATCATTATTAATTGTAACACTTATATCTGTAGTAGTATTTCCTGATGAAATGGTTGCAGTACCATCTGCTAATGTATAATCTGTTCCTCCACCTGATGCTGTACCTCCTGTAACTGTATAATCTACTGTAGTGGAGTTGCTTCCGTCAGCTGAATTTATTTCTACGGTAATATTTACACTTGTTGTTGATTCACTCCCAGAAGAACTAGCTGCTGAAAAGTATATTTTCCTTGTATTATCATTATCATTTATAGTGTGGGTGTAAGTGCCATTAGTTCCGATATTTAAATCGGAAGAAGGGTTACTTAAATTAATTGTAAAATCTTCATTCCCTTCTTCTGTCCCATCGTCGGTAACGGTTACTGACACACTTTGAGAACTTGTGCCAGCAGGGAAATTTAATGTGGTTGCCGCAACAGCGGTATAGTCAGAACCTGCAGTTGCAGTTCCGTCAGAAGTTGAATAATCAATACTGACATTTGAAGCAGGAATATAATTCAATTCAATATCGGCAGAAGCATTTACGCTTTCTAGTTCAGCTCCAGCATCAGTAGTAAATTGTACACTAGGTTTTATTGCTACTATGCACATATAATCTCCATCTGTAACATCAACTCCTGTAACTTTATAATCAGAACCAGAGGCTGCCATTTCATAAACTATTGCTCCACTTGTAAAATCACCATCAGCATCAATCATAACACCATACTTTGTGTATCCAGAGGGTAATGCTGCTAAATTGTTTTCATTTAGGGTAATGTCAACAGTTCCTACATCACCTGTCTCATCAATTCTATATTCACGATCAATTTTCTGAGTATTATAAGGGCTTCCTGTTGAAGTCCAAGAAGAAATACTACCATTATCATGAGCAAAAAGCAAGTATTCGCCATCAGTAGTCATTGCTGAGGCATTGTCTATTGTAATTAAATTAGCAGATTGAGCACTTGTATGTGTATTTGAAGCATCAAATCTACCGATTCCAGCTAATTCGTGCGAATAGTTTGATTGGTATGCATAAAAATCATTGGAAATTGTTAGTGCATATTTTGCTGCCAAATAGTTTCCTACTATTATTCTTTGAGCTGAATTTAGTTCAGTATTATACACAATTATTTCAAGAAAATCTCCAAAATGTGCTTGTCCACTTGCATAGTTGTCATCAACAGCATCTTGTTCGCCCGCTATGGCTAAACATCCACCACTAGTAATATCTACACCATCAGATAATGTATTAGTATATTTTGATGCATTGTCTTTCCATAATTCTAATCCACCACCATCACTGGTCCAACTAACATCAATAATATGCCAAGCATTATCATTTGCGCTTTGGCTAGAGGCTCTATTAACATTATCTCTATATGTAGTAATATTATTAGAATTAAATAGCAAAAAATCATTTCCACCATTAGATGATGATGATGCATAAGAAAATATACCATCACTACTTTCGTTATTGTTTTTATTGACAATAAAGACTGTAATATCTGAAGTAGGAAAATCAGAGAAACTTGTTTTCCTTATTCTTCCATTTGTTTGATTGAAACGTACTACAGGAAAGCCATTTTGCTCATTTGTAACATATTCTGGTCTAAAAGAATTATCACTTTGAGTTAAGTCATTTGAATTACCAGAGTTATCAGTCCATGTTGCAATTTTGTCGCCATTAGCTGATGCTGATAGGTCTTCCGAACGATTCCAAAGAATATTACTTGTACTCGAACCTACACCAGCAGGACCAGTTTGTGCATAATTATTAAGTGAAATAATAATAATTATAAATAGTATAAATATTCTCATAACTAGTGATTTAGGTAGTTGATGATGCTTGTACGTAAATATTTCATTTTTGTTTCATTTTTGTTTTTTTAGTATTGTAGTCTTTTCTTGGCTTTATTTCAACTAAGCTTAATACATGTTTTACAATTTACTTCGTTACACTTCGCAAATCACTCAACCTGACGACTACTTTATACTTTAATTTTTTTCCTTTAGCCTTTAGCCTTTATCCTTTTTTTCCTTCAGCCTTTTATTTCCCTATATTTGCACTATCAATAAACTAAACCATTCAAAATGAATATCGCAGTCTTCCCAGGAAGCTTTGACCCAATTACTATTGGACATCAGAGTATTATAAGTAGAGCTTTGCCTCTTTTTGATAAAATTATTATTGGAGTTGGAATTAACTCTACTAAGAATTCGATGTTTGATGTGGAGAAACGTATGCAGTGGATTCGTGATAGCTTCCCCAATGAAGATAAAATCGAGGTCAAATCATTCATGGGCTTAACTGTAGATTTTTGTATCAACGAAAATGCGAAGTTTATTCTTAGAGGGCTGCGTACTGCTGCCGATTTCGAATTTGAAAGGGGAATTGGGCAGGTAAATAAACTGCTGAAAAATGATATTGAAACAATCTTTATGCTTACTTCTACAGCTCATACTCCAATTAGTTCGTCTATAGTGAGAGATGTGTATAAAAATGGTGGTGATATTTCGACTTTAGTGCCTAAAGAAATAATAAAAGAAATAATTTCTAAAAAATAGAGTTTCTATATTTATGAAGATTTTTAAATTATTATTAATATTACTACTGTTTATCTCTGTTTCTTTTAAAGGAATTGCTAAGTCTAGTGTAGAGTTGAATTTCCCAGGTGCTGAAAATAAGAATGTAACTATTTGGACGTATAAAGACCTGATTTCCATGGAGAGAATAGTGCTTGCCGAAACAGTAGTTGATAAGAATGGCAATTTTTCTTTCGATGTTTATAATTCTACTGTGCAGAAATGCTTTGTGGAAATAAAGTATTTTAGAATTTCTTTTTATGTTGTTCCAAACGAGAAATATAAGATTCAGTTTGATAAAGTAGATTTTAATAATCGTGAGTTTTATCCCAAAACAGTAGTTGGGTATTTGGTTCCAAATTATAGAATTGTAAAGCCTGCACAAGCAGAAATTAATTATGAGCTTGATAGCTTAAATATCTTGTTCGATAACTTTATTGCCGAAAATCATTTAAGATTACGAATGGGTAATAAAAGTTGGAGACTCATTGATACTTTAGAGGCAGAAGTGAATTTGTACATTAGTAAACATCCAAAGCCATTTCTTAAATCTAATGCTGATATCCAATTGGCTCAGTTCCGAATGTTGAGTAACCAATATGGTAGAGATTATATTGTAAAGACATATTTCGACCCTAAGAAAATTGCATACAGCAACAATGCTTATATGAGTTTTTTTAAGTCTTTTTGGATCAATTATATAAGCTCTAGTTTAAAACATAAGCTAACCATACAGCTTGATTCTGTAATTAATTACGAAAAAAGTTACCAAGCGTTATCAGCCCTTTTGGCAAATGATAGTCTGCTGACAAATCCTAGTTTGAGAGAATTGGTAATACTAAGAAATTTGCCCCAGCTATATAATATGGATAAGTACGATAAAGCTGCAATAATTAATATATTGTATGATATTAGTGCCAGTAAATACAGCAAAGAACATCAGCGTATAGCGGTGAATATAAGAGTAATGCTTGAGAGTTTAAAGGCTAATGCTAAAGCTGCAAATTTTGAGTTTATTGATTCTAATTCAGATACTATTAATCTAGAGAAACTTGCTGACAAATATATATATATTCAGCTCTGGACCAATGAGTGTATTGAGTGTTTGTCGGATATGAAATATACAAAAGAACTAGAGGAAAAGTTTGACGATGTTGTTACTTTTGTTCATATTTCGCTAGATAGAAATAATGAGGATATGATGAATTATATTCGAGATAAAGATTATAAATGGCATTTTGTGTTCTTGGAAGATAATTATAGTTTTATTCAGAATTATCAAGTGGGAATTATGCCAAGAGCTATTCTTATTGGCAAAGAAGGGGAAATAGTTAACTGGAATGCCCCACGACCTTCAGAATACTTTGAAGACTATTTTCTTAAATACTTAAATGATAAAAAAGGTAATCTTCAACTTGAAAATCCAAGATATCGTGGTTATAGGAAGAAGAATTAGGACTTTAAGTTTTATACTAATATTTTTTGGAATAAGTAGTATTTCTACTGCTCATCCTCATGTGTTTATCAATGCTTTCTTAAGTATAGATTTTAATGACAGTGGAGTATGTGGAATAGGAGTGAGGTGGGATTTTGATGAAATGTTTACCGAACTTATGCTCGAAGAATATGATGCTGATGCCAATGGAATATTTGATGATAATGAGAAGAAAAGACTTTATAATGAGGCTTTTGTGAATCTTAAAGAATTTGGCTTTTTTACTAAGATTTTTGTTGGAAATAATAGAGTTGAATACAGTAAAACTGAAAACTTTAAGGCTTACATTAAAGATGGGCAGATGATTTATGAGTTTTATATTCCTCTTAGTATTAATATTTCCTCTGATTCTTATAAATTGATTAATATTTGTCCTTATGACGAAACCTATTATATGGATGTGTATTTAGATGAGGAAGAGCCTGTTACTTTTCTAAATAATGATAAGTTTGATTTGAATTATTCGATAGAAGAAGATGAGAATATGGCTTATTATTTTGGTCAAATTTATCCACAAGTTATTCACTTAAAAGCTAAGAAGAAGTGAAGCAGATAAGATTTATCGGATTTGTTTTGATGGTGTTTATGTTTATTAATATTCATCTTAAAGCACAGGTGAATCCTATGTTTAGTCACTCGAAGAGTGATACTGCTAAGCTTGAGAAGAAACATATTAATAAAGAGAGAAATACATTATCTCATTCTAAATCATCGTTTATTAGACTGAAATTTAATAAATTCTTACGAAAGAATACCCATTGGCAAATGCAGCTTCGTAGAACTATAACCAAGAAAGCAAGAAGCATTGCAAAAGAAGGAAATTCAATTGCTTACCTATGGATATTGCTTATTTCATTTCTTTATGGAATTGCACATTCACTTGGCCCTGGACATAATAAAGTTTTAGTTTTCTCATATTTTATGGGAGAGAATGCAAAAGTAAAGCAAGGTTTAAAACTTGGAGTTTTTACGGCATTTATTCATGCACTTTCGGGCTTAATTGTTTCGATGATAATTTTGTATGTGATAAAAGAAAGTACCACAGCAAAGTTTGATGAATCAAATGCTGCTCTTTATATTACCAAATTTAGTTTTGC
>Ga0164318_10005043_pt1 | contig 12752 bp, 6 predicted proteins | sample GuaBasSedimGuay9_FD_113734 | JGI IMG/M metagenome (GOLD analysis project Ga0164318, IMG submission 113734) | Subseafloor sediment microbial communities from Guaymas Basin, Gulf of California, Mexico - Guay9, Core 4571-4, 0-3 cm | ecosystem: Environmental > Aquatic > Marine > Hydrothermal vents >... | reverse complement strand
TAACGGTAGGAAAAACATGAAAAAACTTATAGCAATTCCTATAGCAAATGGTCAGCTTTGTGCACATTTTGGTCACTGCGAAAAATTCTGGATATTTACTACAGAAAATGGAAAGATCAAGTCAGATGAATTGATCACACCTCCACCACATGAACCAGGTCTATTACCTCGCTTCCTAGGCGAAAAAGGTGTTAATGCGATTATTGCCGGAGGAATGGGATCACGCGCTCAGGGATTATTCAGTCAAAACAGCATTGATGTATATTTTGGTGTAGAGGTAGATGAGCCAAAAAATCTAGTACAAAAATTACTGAACAATACCCTTGTATCAGGCGTTAATCTCTGCGATCATTAAGCAAGAAGATGTTTATACTTAGGGCTGCATTGGCAGCCCTTTTTTGTTGCTGCGATCCACATATTGCTTGACATACAAAACTGTTCTATTTTTTCTCTGTGAATTATGTGGAGAGTAAATGGGAAAAATTGTAGCAATTATCACTGCTGGCGGCAGTGGTAAAAGAATAAAAAGCAAAGTAAAAAAACAATATATCAAATTGAAGCAGCGTCCGATATTATTTTGGACGCTGGATAAATTTATTCATCACAAGTTAATTGATGATATCATCATTACATTACCGGAAGATGATTTCGCTGAAATGCAAATTAGTCTTTCAAATGAATTTTCTGATTATGATTTCAATTTAGTAAAGGGTGGTAAGGAAAGACAGGATTCCGTTTTCAATGCCCTTTGTGCCTGCCCCAAAGATACAACTATCGTACTTATACATGATGGCGTTCGGCCTTTTATTGATCCTGTTGAAATCACGAATCTTATAGAAATTGCTAAACTGAAAAAAGCTGTAATTCCGATAGCTAAAGTAAAAAATACTATCAAAGAAATCGATGACAGTAAGATTGTGAAGACAGTTCCACGCAAAAATCTCGTAGCGGCACTTACACCACAAGTCTTTGATTACAAGCTGATTGTATCACACCATATGAAAGCATTCAATGACAGGTTCCAATCAACTGATGATGCCTCAATTTTAGAGTACTATGGAATTCCAGTTTATTATTTAGAATGTTCATCACGAAACATAAAGATCACAGATCAATTTGATCTGCACATGGCAGAATCAATTTTAGAAAAAGAACAACAAACAAAGTAATATAAATATTCAGGAGAAATAAATGAAATATGATTTTTTACAAAATTTGAAAATTACTATTCCAGTTCCAATATTCGGGATAGGTTGTGGAGTTCTAGGTTTAAGCCTGGCTAAGAAATCTATCAATATGGGAAAATATGCCTCCAAATTGCTTAGAGCTTTGGAATATAGAGGTTATGATTCTACTGGAGCTGCTTTTCAGAAAGATGATATGGAAGTTACTCTACTTAAAGATGTTGGGGCTCCCAGCACTCTGGTAAAAACTCTGGGGATCGAAGATCAGGAAGGGAAGATCTTCTGCGGGCAAGTTCGGTGGGCTACTTTTGGAAACGTAACTCAGAAGAACGCGCAACCTCATGTTGTCCGATGCAAAAATTTCATTTATGGTGCTCATAATGGAAACATTACAAACACTCGAGAATTGAAGCATTTTCTGCTTTCTGAAGGTCATAACGTAGTTTCGGATAATGATGGTGAAATGCTGGTGCATACAGTAGAACACTATTTTGATATTGAATTGGGTAAACTGCGAATTGAGGATCAAACTAAAACTGAGCAGCGTAAAGAATGCATGCGAAGAGGAATAATCCAGGCTTCCAATAAAATGGTTGGATCTTATGCCGCAGTAATTGTAGATCCGCTCACAGAAACAAGTTGGGCTATTAAAGCTGGCAGCAGTTTATATTTTGGTATTGGAGATGTAGATAATAATCAATTCGGGCTTGCATCTTCCGATTTAACAGCAGTTCTCAGATTTACAAAAATGCTGATAAATCTGCGTGAAGGTGAGTTTGTAGAATTTGCTGTAAATAAATTCTCGGTAAGAGCTTTCAAAGATTTCCGCATTAAACGTCCAGGTCTTTCCGATATACAAGTTAAAGCTGGCGATGTTCTGGATAAAACTCCTGTTCGTTCTAAATTACGAGCTGAAGATACTGAGTTAGTTCCTCCATTTGAACATTTTATGGAACAGGAAATACATGCAGAAGTTGAATCTTCCGGAAAATTGATCAAGCTTTTCAAAGGCGGTTCCAATACGGGTAGAAGAATGCTTGATCTTCTGAGGAAAGAAAACTTCCTGGAACATAAGAATAACCTTCTCACAGATCTATTAAAAGCTGAAGAATACGATGAACATATAAATATTTTCCAGAAATTCAGAGATTCCTCTGAAGCTGATAAATTTTATGATAAGGTGAAATCGAACTATTCTGCAATCTATAATGAGCTTGTAAAAAAAGATTTTGAGAAGAAATATTTCTTTTCCAATGACAAGAACCTTTTCATAGATCTTTTAAATTCTCATTTCGATAAAAAAAGCCTGCTGATTGCTAAAGCACTGGATTCAATCGCAGAATTGCAGGATGTAAAAGAATTTCAGGATAGTGTTAAACATTTCCTGGAGCTTATAAAAAATACTCATGAAAATAATAGAAATATTTATACCATTGCTTGTGGAACGTCGTATCATGCAACTCTGGTTGCAGCTCTATATTTCAATGAGATTGCCAATATCGAAGTTATTCCCATTCTACCGGGTAATTTCCGGGGTCAATATTCTAAAAGCCTACAGGATAACGATGTTATAATTGGAGTATCTCAAAGTGGTGAGACAAAAGACCTTATCGATATCTTCAATGATGTGGAAAATTCAGGACTGGATATTAAAAAAATAGTTTTAGTTAATAATATGAATTCTACTCTCGGTCAGGAAAAAAGTGATGTTTCCATACCTATTTTCTGCGGTCCCGAGATCGCTGTACCTGCTACAAAGAGCTTTATAAATCAAATTACACTATTCTATTATCTGGCAATAAAAGTGGCAGAAATTTGCTCTGTAAAAAAAATCAAAGACAAGCAGCCTGGTTATAAAGAACTGGAAAAAAACATCAAACATCGCATTGATACAATAGACATGATTCCTCGTTTAATCCAGGAAACTATTGATTCGACCAGAGATCAAGTTGAAGAAGTCGCAGGGAAGATTTACCTGGAACCATCTATGCACATTTTAGCTACCAAGGTTACGGGAGTTGCCAAAGAAGGAGCTCTTAAAATTCGCGAAACTGTGTTGAATCATGCTGAAGGTGGTGAAGCATCTGAATTTAAACATGGTCCTAATACTATCTTGGGCAAGAATACAGTTTTCGGTTTAAAAAGTGTGAAAGCTATGATGAAGCACTTCAATAAAACTCAGGATAAACTGGATGCTGTCGCAGAATCTAAAGGAATTTCATTGGATGAGCGTAAGAAAATATCTCGCTCTCTCAGCAATTTCATTTTTAACAAATCACTTCCTTTTAACTTATCATCTAAAGCACTAAAGGTTTTCCAGGAAACTGTAGCCGATTTCAATTTCTTTGAAAAGGCTTATAGAAATTATCCTCTAATTTATGTAACTGGGCCGGATGAACGAGATGTAAATCTGACGATTTCTCAGATCAATACTCATAAAATCAGAGGTGGAGATTCTTTTATTATTGCAGAAGAAAATGACAAACTTCTGGAAAATGCCCAGACCAATCCGCACGACGAAGGATATTATGGCTGGGGATTTATCTTCTTACCAAGAACGGGGGATTCTCTTCTGACTACATTCTCTGCAACAATTGTTTTGCAAATGCTGGCATTGCGCATGAGTGTAAAGAAAATGGAATATCTTGATAGGCTTGAGATCAGTGATCATGGAGTACACCCTGATGTTCCTAAGAATGTATCTAAATCGATAACTGTAGATTAGTAAAACAGGAAATTCAATGGGACTTGGTAAAAACAGAACAATTCTTATAGCTGATGATGATCAGTTTCAACTAGATATTTATAAACATATTTTTAATTTGGATACGAATGATGAAAATCAGCAAAAGGAATATGATATCCAGTTTTTTAAAGACGGGGCAAATTTGCTTAATACATTCAAAGATATCTATGCAGATAATAAGAGAGTTCCTGTTTGTATCTTAGATGTACGAATGCCAGTAATGGACGGATGGCAAACTGCAATTGAAATAAGAAAAATCGATCCTGAAGCAATTATAATATTTGTTTCGGGCTATGAAGATAAAAGTAGTTTTGAAATTCAACAATCACTTAAGCATGACTACTATTTAATGAGTAAACCGTTCACTGAAAATGAGATTTTATCTCTTATAGATTCTGTTATTACAAATTGGAATAGAACTCAAGCTCTTTCTCAATATGCTCGTGAAATAAAAGAAACCACCAATGAGTTGGTAGAAACACAAAAAAAATTCAAACGTTTGGAAGAAAACCTCAGCGAGCATTATTACTTTTATACTCATGACACAAAACGTGTTTATTCTTATCTTAGTCCGTCTGTTACCAATGTTTTGGGATACACTCGACAGGAATATATCGATAATCATTATAGTTACATTGCAGAGAATCCTGGTAAACAAGAAGCTTATGATGCAACAGAATTGGCAATAAGAGGAGAACAACCTCCATCTTTCGAAGTAGAAATGTATCACAAAGACGGAAGCTTACATACCCTTGAAGTGACAGAATTTCCCGTTTACAATGAAAACGGTAAAGTAATAGCTATCGAGGGCATGGCTCATGATGTAACCGAAAGAATAGAAAATAGAAAAAAACAAGATCTGTTATTGCAGATTTCCAATGCAATCAACACAATTACCGACACAAGGGAATTATATAAATCAATTCAGGATTTGCTTAGTGAAGTTATAGATACTGCCAATTTCTATATCGCTTTATACGATAAAGAAACCGACACTTTATCACTGCCATATCTGCAAGATGAGAAAGACGAATATACATCATTTCCTGCAGGGAAAACCCTAACTTCATTTGTTATACGAACCAAAAAATCACTTTTAGCTACAACAAAAATCCAAAAAAAATTATTCCAATCGGGAGAAGTAGATCCGGTTGGAGCTCCATCCAAGGTTTGGCTAGGTGTTCCTCTAATTGTGCGGGGTGACGTTATTGGCGTGGTTGCAGTTCAAAGTTATGACGATGAAAAACTCTACGGGAAAAAAGAGCAGAAACTCTTAGAATTCATATCACATCAACTTGCTATCGTAATCGAAAGAAAGAAAACTGAAATTGAATTGCATACAGCAAAAGAAGCTGCTGAAGCAGCATCCAGAGCAAAAGCAGATTTTCTGGCTTCCATGAGCCACGAGATTCGAACACCCATGAATGGTGTAATTGGAATGACCGGATTATTATCTGAGACGTCTCTTACGCCAGAGCAAAAGGAATATGTAGATACAATTCGCTTAAGTGGAGATTCACTGCTTACTATTATAAACGATATTTTAGATTTTTCCAAAATCGAATCGGGGAAAATGGATTTGGAATCACAACCATTTGAACTCAGATCCTGCATTGAAGAAACTTTCGATCTCATATCAACAAAAGCTTCCGAGAAAGCACTCGATCTCGTATATCTGATCGAACCGGATGTTCCAGCATTCGTTAAAGGAGATATTACACGATTACGTCAGATCCTGGTAAATCTTGTAAATAATGCAATTAAGTTCACAGAAAAGGGTGATATCTTCGTTCACGTAGAAAAAAAATCTGTAAAGAGCAAAGTGGTTGAACTACTTTTTTCCGTAAAAGATACTGGTATTGGCATTCCCAAAAAACGCCTTAATCGACTTTTCAAAGCTTTTTCTCAAGTAGATTCTTCCACTACTCGCAGATATGGCGGCACTGGTCTGGGATTGGCAATATGTAAAAGGTTAACCCACTTGATGGGTGGTAAGATCTGGGTGGAAAGTAATTATGGAGAAGGTTCTACTTTCTATTTCACGATTAAAACAAATGCCGCTCCAGTTAGAAGGCCAAAAGCATATCGCGAAAATATGCCTGCTATGAAAGACACCAAAATTTTAATTGTAGATGATAATGAAACTAATCGTAGAATTCTTAAACTTCAATGCGAGCACTGGAAAATGAAGCCTGTGACGATGGCTTCCGCTCAAGAAGCTTTGGATGTAATTGACCGAGGAGAAAAATTTAATATAGGTATTTTGGATATGCACATGCCAGATAAAAATGGTGCTGAGTTGGGCAGGGAATTAAGAGATAGGTTTACCCGCAAAGAAATGCCTTTGATAATGTTAAGTTCGGTAGGAAAACCTCTTAGAGAAGAAATCCCAGAAGACATCTTTGATGTTTTTTTATCTAAACCCGTTAAACAATCCCAGCTTTTTGACGCCCTTGTAAAAGTACTTTCAGAAAAAGTGGTGATCTCTGAGCCGCAACCGCAAAAGGTAAAACTGGATGTAAACCTGGCTAATAAAATCCCTTTGCACATATTACTGGCAGAAGACAATATTATAAATCAAAAAATCGCTCTCCGCATCCTGCAAAAAATGGGATATACAGCTGATATAGCAGCCAACGGATTGGAAGTAATTGATGCTTTGAAAAGACAAAAATACGATATTATCTTTATGGATGTTCAAATGCCGGAGATGGATGGTTTGGAAGCAACTAATATGATCCTGAAGATCTGGCCGCATGTAGATACCAGACCCAAAATCATAGCCATGACTGCCAACGCAATGGAAGGAGATAAAGAGAGCTGCATCAAGGCAGGAATGGATGATTATATTTCCAAGCCAATCTCGGTGGAAGATGTTCAGGAAGCTTTAATTCGCTGGGGCAAAAAAACAATTGAGAAAGATGCTGAACAAAATCGACCTTCATCTGATGACATTATGGACTGGGCAATGATAGAATCTCTGAAGTATCTTGATACTGGTGAAGAAGTAGGCAGCTTACTGCTGGATCTGGTAAATTTGTTTCAAGATGAATTCCCAGTAAATTTCCAGCAGTTAAGCGAAGCGGTAAAGGAAAAACAAGCTTCTAAAATTCAATCTATAGCTCACAAATTAAAGGGAGCAGGTTCCAATCTTGGAGCAAAAGGCTTTGCTAAAATAAGCTATTATATTGAGGTAAAAGGCAAAAATAATGACCTTTCAGGATTAAATGATAATTTAAAGGAATTACAAGAAATGATGGAATTTACACTGGATGAATTTGCTACTTATTTCAGAACTATTAATAAAGAATTCATTATAAAGTCAAAATAGAGGTAGATATGAGAATTGGATTAGGCTATGATGTTCACAGGTTAGTAGATGGAAGAAAACTAATTTTGGGCGGCGTGGAAATTCCTGATAATAAGGGATTGTTAGGGCATTCAGATGCTGACGTACTAATTCACGCTGTTATCGATTCTATTTTGGGCGCTCTGGCATTAGGTGATATAGGCAGTCATTTCCCAGATAATAATGATGAATACAAAGGCATAAACAGCAGAATTCTATTAACAAAAACTTTTCAGAAAATAGAAGAGAATAACTATTGTATCGGAAATCTTGATGCAACGATCTGTGCTGAATATCCAAAATTACAGCCGTATCTACTTCAGATGCGAGAAAACCTTGCAGCTGATTTAAAAACAGATCTGAATAATATTTCCATAAAAGCAACGACCGAAGAAGGCTTGGGTATTACAGGAAAGCAGGCAGGAATGAGTGCTTATTGCGTAGTACTGTTACAAAAGAAATGAAAAAACCAGAACTTCTTCTTCCGGTAGGAAACACGGAAGCATTTTATGCTGCTGCGGAAGCTGGAGCCGATGCAGTTTATCTTGGATTACGCAATTTCAATGCACGCGGTAGAGCTAAGAACTTTGCACCCAACCAATTACAATCTATTCTGAAAGAAGCAAAACAGAAAAAACTGAACGTTTATCTTACACTTAATACTCTTATAAAAAATAGTGAATTACCCGATCTATTAGATACATTGTATTTGATTTCCCAAACTTCCATTTCTGCGGTAATAATTCAAGACTTGGGAGTATATTACCTGCTATCTAAATTCTTTCCAAATATACCGATCCATGCCAGTACTCAAATGGGATTTCACAATTCAGCTGGAGCCGATTTTGCCCATAATCATAAATTTGAGAGAATTATTCTCGCTCGAGAATTAACCTGGTCAGAATTAAAAAGAATCTCAAATAAATCTAAGATCGAACTTGAAATTTTTGCTCATGGAGCATTATGCTATTCTTTTTCCGGGAGCTGTCTATTCAGCAGTTATCTGGGTGGCATGAGTGCCAATCGGGGGTTATGCCGCCAGCCTTGCCGCAGAGCTTTCGATACTGGAACGAGATCCGATTATATTTTTAGTTTAAAAGATAATCAGTTACTTAAGCAGTTACCAGAAATAATGAAATTGAATGTGTCTTCCATAAAAATAGAAGGACGTATGAAATCTGCTGAATACGTATATCAAGTAGCCAAAGCTTATCGTTTGGCAATTGATCATCCCGATAGAATTGAAGAAGCAGAAAAATTATTGAATTTTGATATGGGAAGACAAAAAACATCTTATTTTATGGGTGGCAGTGTATCTGATGCAATCACTCATAATCCGTTTACCGGCATTTCAATCGGGCAAGTTGAAGATGTAGATAATAATAGCATTACGATTACCAGTAGTTTAGAATTAACAGCAAGAAATCGGATTCGGGTGCAGCCGGCAAACGGCACAGACAGCAAAGCCATAAAGTTGAAAAATGAAAACCTTGTTCAAGATAAAAACGACAAACAAAAATTTCACATTTCAATTGAGAATCCAGGTTTTAGTGTTGGTGATAAAGTTTTTCTTATCGGTCTTGGGGAGCAGAGATTCAAAAACAAATTTGCATTGGAAGGGAAAAAATTACAACTCTCAATGCCTTATAAAAAGAAACAGAATATCATACAAAAGATTGGAACAAGTAAAGCTTTAAAATTTCAACAATTATTTATCAGAGTTGATTCTCCAGCCTGGTTACGTAAAATATACTTTGATAAATTTGATTTTCTAATTTTAAAATTCAATAAAAATGATCTTATGAGCATGAACTTAAGTAATGCCTATCTAAAAAAGCATCTGTCAAAGGTCATCATGGAATTACCAAAATTCATTCCTGAGCAGGATGTTGATTTTTATAAAGATCTTTGTTCAAAGTTTTTTCGAGCAGGTGTATCTCATTTTATGCTGGCTAATATCTCTCAGAAGAATTTGTTCCCAAACGATCATCGAATCGCCCTCAGCAGTAATGAAAACATCTATTGTTTAAATGATGCAGCAATTCAATTTTTAAAAGAAGAGCATTTCAAATTTCATATCTATCCTCTGGAAAATGACCTTCCTAATTTGCTTAGTTGTAAAGATCGAAAAGGAATAGTTCCTTTGTATTTTTATCCTGAACTTTTTTATTCACGCATGCCCGTTAATCTGGAAACAAATTCAACTTTTAGTGATGACACAAATAAATATAATCGTGAAATTAGAGATGGTATTACAATTGTTACTCCTCAAATTCCAGTCTCTCTCCTGCAATTTAAAGAGAAACTGGGAAAGCATGGATTTCGTCGATTTCTGCTGGACCTATCTTATCAAAAACCTTCTCAAAACACTTTTAACAGGTTGTTAAAGAAGTTTCATATTTCACAAGCTGAGCAGCCAGGCACTTCATTTAATTTTAAACTGGGTTTACATTGAGGTGAGTACACATTATTGATATTTGACATTTATTCGTTGACATAATCATTTTCAATTGAATTCTAAAATTAGATTAGAAAAACAGGGTGTGCATATGAAAAAACTTATTACTATATTCTTGATCGCTATTCCATTAATTCTGTTTACACAGACTACTAAAATTGATAGTTTAAAAAATGTTATTAAAGATGCAGAAGGCATTGAAAAAGCTGACCTGCTACTTGCACTAGCCAATAGAATTCAATTTTCCGATATTAAGGCTGCACAAGATTATATCGATCAAGCTTTTGCTCTTTCTGAAAAACTCAACCATCAGGAAGGTATAGCTGATGCCTGGAATCTTTCAGCTCAAATAGCATATCGCAAAGGTGCTTTTGCAGAAGCTCTAAAATACTATGAAAAAGCCTTGAAAATTTTAGAAAAGATTGATCATGAGAAAGGTTTAAGTAAGATTTATAATAACATGGCTTTAGTCTATATGAATATCGGAGATTTTGCAAAAGCCGAAGAATACAATTTTAAATCTCTGGAAATAAAAAAGCAGCTCGATGACAAAAATGGAATTTCTTACTCGCTATCCAATATTGGCCTGGTTTATTGGAATCAGAGGAATTACAGTGCAGCCATGGACTATTTCCATCAGTCTTTAAAAATCCAGAACGAAATTGGTGACAAGAACATGATCGCCAATACAAACAACAACATAGCTTTAGCTTATATGAGTTTGAATAATTATGAAAAGGCTCTGGAATATCACCTTAAAGCTTTAAGTATCACGGAAGAAATGAATAATCTTTCCAGTATGGGCTCGATTCTGAATAATCTGGGTGTCGTCTATGCTAAATTAGCACATTATGATGAATCGATCCAATTTCATTTTAGAGCTCTGAAAATATTCCAGGAGATGGAAGATAAACCTAACATTGCTTCCACCTACAATAATCTTGGAATTGCTCAGGAATCTAACAAGAATTATGATGAAGCCATGCAATATCACTTGGCTGCACTGCAAATCCGAAAGCAGTTAGGTCTTGAATCTGGAGTGATAAATTCCCTTAGTAATATCGGAGCTTTGTATGAGCTAAAGGGTGATTTTCAACAAGCCGAAAAGTATTTAAAAGAAAGTCTGGAGTTAAGCGAAAAATTAAAAAATGATTGGGAAATAATCAATGTTTTAAACAATCTGGGAAGGCTTTATCTTAATATGAACAAATTGGCAGATGCAGAAAAAGTGCTTCTAATAGCTCATGATATGCTTATCACTTTGGAAAGTGAGGAAAGCAATGTTAATAATTTGTACAGTTTGGCAGAGCTTTATGCAGGGAAAAAGGATTTTTCTAAAGCATATGAATTTCTTATGGAACATATAACTGCAAAAGATACACTTATTTCCCATACAAATCTTGAACAAGCAAAAGAACTGAAAATTAAATATGATCTGGAAAAAAAACTGGAAGAAAATAAACTGCTGAAGAAAGATCTTGATCTTTCGAAGATGCACACGAGAAATCTTGCTCTCACCTTGATAGCAGTTTTCATATTCTTGGCTGCAGTCGTCATTTTGTTTGTCCTTCGAATCAAAAACAATCTACGTTTAAAACTACTGAATAACGATCTAAAAATTGCCAAAAATATTGCCGAAAAACATGATGAACATCTCACCTTGCTCAACAAAATGTTGCGTCATGATCTCACAAATAATCTCACTGTCGTTTTATCTGCACTAAAATTATTCCAATACAAAAAAGATACTAAATTACTGGTAGATGCTGCGAACAAGTGCAATAATGGTATCAGCCTGATTAGAAATTTACATAAAATGGAAATGAATAAGTCTGAAATTAACATATTGAAACAAGTAAATATTAACCAGGTTTTAGAAAAATTGAAGACAAGATTTGGCTCTACCGAAATAAATCATAGTGGGAATTATTTAGTGTTAGCTGACGATGGTTTGGAGTCTGTTTTTCAAAATTTAATAGAGAATGCTGTTGATCATGGCAGTGCTTCAAAAATAAATATTGATGTAAACGAAGTATCTAAGTTTCTGGAAATTCGTGTTGTGAATAACGGCACTAAAATTCCTGAAGAAATTAAGGATCGAATTTTCGAAGAAGAATTTTCTCATGGTGAAAAAGGCAGGACCGGTATGGGATTACATCTTGTAGAACGAAATATTATTCGCTATGGGGGTTCGATTTATTTAGAAGAAAATGAAGACTCAAATGTGTCATTTATTTTAAACCTGAAAAAAGCTGAGCAATAAAGATTTTTGTGTTTAGCTACAATTAGTTACTTGAATTTTATATGATACTGAAATTAATTTTAGTTTCGATATTGAATGAAAAAGGTTACGAAGAAAAACTTCGTAACCAGACAAATTATTACTCTCATTTCCAAGATCGTCTTGGGAATGTTTGATTAATTTTTTACTTTCTCTTTTACTACCTTTCTAATCAATTCCTCATCAGGAATAAAAGGTAAAGTGATATGATCTGTATCTTTGAATCTCTCGTTGTGTTCGATGCAGGTAGAAATTGAGTTTTCGTTACGAGCCCAGGCACGCCTGGCAACTCCACCCATCACATCCCACTGGAAAGACCGTTCTAAAATGTAATCAACCCGTTCACTGCCATCCAAAACCATACCGAATCCACCATTTATAACTTTGCCAATACCTACGCCACCGCCATTGTGAAGAGAGATAAGGCTCATACCACGCGCAGCATTTCCTGCGAAACATTGGGTGGCCATATCTGCCATTACATTAGAACCATCTTTAATATTGGAAGTTTCTCGGAAAGGGCTATCTGTGCCGCCGGTATCGTGGTGATCACGACCAAGCATGAGCGGACCAACTTCACCTTTACGTACCATTTCATTGAATTTAAGAGCTATACTCATCCTTCCCATCGCATCCTGATATAAAATCCTGGCTTGAGTTCCCACAACCAGTTTATTTTTGATTGCATCGCGAACCCAGATATAATTATCCCGATCCTGATAACGTAATTCTTC
>Ga0164318_10005040_pt1 | contig 12755 bp, 13 predicted proteins | sample GuaBasSedimGuay9_FD_113734 | JGI IMG/M metagenome (GOLD analysis project Ga0164318, IMG submission 113734) | Subseafloor sediment microbial communities from Guaymas Basin, Gulf of California, Mexico - Guay9, Core 4571-4, 0-3 cm | ecosystem: Environmental > Aquatic > Marine > Hydrothermal vents... | reverse complement strand
TATTCCACTTATCCTGACGCAGCCCTAGAAATAGAAAGCGTTGGTTCTCTTTGGGAGGGATTACCCACCGAAACAATCCTCGCCATGGAACCTGATCTAGTAATTGTTGCTGAAATCATCTCCCCCGAACAAGTACAGGAACTCAAAGACTTAGGCCTGACCGTATACTGGCAAGCCAACCCTCAAAACTTCCAAGGTTTGTACGATAATCTATCTGATTTGGCAGAATTGACAGGGCAAGAGGATGCGGCGGAAGAATTGATAGCCTCTCTTCAAGACCGAGTTACTACTGTAGAAGAAAAACTAACCGACGTGGAAGAGACTCCCCTGGTTTTCTACGAACTAGACGCTACTGACCCTGCCAATCCCTACACTCCTGGTCCAGGAACATTTGTTTCCTATGTCATCAACAAAGCTAAAGGTGCGAACTTGGGAGATGCCGTAGATAGCAGTTGGGTACAACTTAGCTCTGAAGAAATCATAGCCCAAGACCCCGACATCATTTTGCTCTCTGACGCTCTCTACGGTATCACCCCCGAAAGCGTAGCCGAACGTGCCGGCTGGGATGCAATCTCAGCAGTCGTAAACGAGAAAGTTTTCCCCTTTGATGCTTATATTCTCAGCGTCCCTGGTCCACGCCTGGTAGACGGCTTTGAACAACTGGCTGAAATTCTACATCCTGAAGTATTCGAGAATTAAAACTCCGTGAATCGTGAAACGTGATGCGTGAATTTTACGTCATCACGTTTTACGTTTTACGTTTCACTATGCTCAAACGCCCCTACCTCCTCCTCGGAATATCTCTCGCCTTTGCCTTCATCCTCAGCGTTGCCTTAGGTGCGGTCTTCATCCCTCCCGGCACCGTTCTGCGCATAGGCATCAACGGCTTGCACATCTTCCACATAGAGCCAGACTGGCCCGATCATTTCGTCACCATCCTCTCCCAAATCCGGTTGCCGCATGCCATACTCGTCACCCTCCCCGGGGCAGCCTTGGCCGGCAGCGGAGCCGCATTTCAGGGACTTTTTCGCAACCCCTTGGCTGACCCCTACCTCATAGGCGTCGCCTCCGGAGCAGGATTAGGCGCAGTATTCTTCATGACCCTGCCGTGGATGGGGCGTTATCTAATCCCCTTCGGGGCATTTTTCGGCGCAATCCTAACCGTATCAATTGTCTACGGATTAGCAAAGGTGGGTAAAATAGTTCCCCTCACCACCCTCATATTAGCAGGCGTGGCCGTAGGCTCATTCACCTCTGCCCTAACATCCTTTCTCATGATTCGCTCCCAAGAACAAGTTCACCACGCCCTGGCATTCATGCTCGGAGGCGCACCAGTCGCAGGCTGGGATCCGGTCAAAATCGCCCTCCCATACATGGCAGTCGGAACCGGGCTGCTAATTCTGAGCGGGCACTTTCTCAACGTCCTCCAATTTGGAGAAGAACAAGCCACTCAACTCGGCCTCCCAGTCGAAAAAGTCAAAATCTTCATCATCCTGGCAGCCTCCCTCACCACCGCCGCCGCTGTCTCATTTTCTGGCGTCATCGGTTTCATCGGGTTAATCGTCCCCCATCTGGTTCGCATTTCCTGGGGAGGCGATTATCGCCGCCTGATACCTTTTTCCATTCTTGGCGGAGGAATAGCCCTCCTCGTGGCAGATGTCCTGGCTCGCATTCTCCTCGCCCCCCAATCCCTGCCCGTGGGCATCGTCACCGCCCTGGCGGGAGCACCCTTCTTCTTGTGGATTTTGCGCCGAGCCAAGCAGGAGGTCTTCTGGTGAGCGTTCTCAAAATTCGGGATTTAACCGTCCACTACGGAGATAAACCAGCCCTGCAGGGGGTGGATTTAACCGTCCCACCAGGAGAGATTCTAGCCCTCATCGGTCCCAACGGGGCGGGGAAGTCCACCCTCATCCGATCCCTCAGTGGAGTGTTACCTATCCGGGGGGGGAGCGTGTTGCTGGATGGGGAAGATATCTCCACCTTCACGCCCAAACGCCGTGCCCAACATGTGGCTGTGGTGCCCCAATCCCGCCAACTGGGAGGAGCATTCACCGTTCGCCAAACCGTCATGCTGGGACGCACCGCCCATCTCGGCTGGCTGGGAAAACCCACCCCCAAAGACGAAGCTAAAGTTGATTGGGCTATGGAAAAAACATCAGTTCACGCCTTATCTGAGCGGCGTCTGGCAGAAATTTCTGGGGGAGAACAGCAGCGTGTGCTTTTAGCCCGTGCCCTGGCTCAAGACACCCCCGTTTTGCTCCTAGACGAACCCACCAACCACCTCGATTTAGGATACCAAGTTAGTTTGCTGACCCTGCTGCGAAAATTAGTAGACGAGCAAGAATTAGCCGTGCTAATGGCAATGCACGACCTCAATCAAGTAGCAGGCTGTGCCGATAGAGTGGCTTTACTGGTAAATGGGCAACTAAAAGCGGTGGGAAGTCCCTCAGAAGTATTGACTTCTGCCAATCTTGAAGAGGCTTATAACACCCCCTTAGACGTTGTGCCACATCCCAAAACGGGCGTGCCATTAATTACAACATTGTCCTAATCCCAGTATCCGGTCATAGTTCTTACTCCACCCCGTCACCTCATTACCTCACCACCTCATTACCTCGTTACCTCATTATCTCATTACCTCGTTACCTCACCATCATGATTCCCTTTCTAGCAGCCCTACAATTCCTAACCATCGCCCCGCCCTTGGTCAAGCGAGTCTTCACCGAAAAAGAACTCGGCCAAGCGGCTGGATTCTATCCCCTGGTTGGCGCTATCAAGGAAAACGAGGCAGATTGGGAGATAGTCTCTAACGAGGTTGGGTTGGGATTAGTTCCGCCGACAACTAAGACAAATCCAACGTCTCTACAATCTGACTGCCACGCTCACGCTGATCTATATCTAGCGTAGCGAGGGGTAGGTTTAAGTTTTGCGCTATGGCTATGTAAAAGGCGTCTGCGCCTCGCACACCCAAGTCAACTCCTACGCGGATGGCGGTTTGCACGACTTTGTGATCCATATCAATCAGGCGCAAATTGGGGAGGTTTTCTAATGCGTCTATAGCGCGTTGCGCCAAATCACTACTCCCTGTGCGGCGGGAGATGGCGGCGGCGACTTCAACAAGTAGAAGCGTGGGAGCTAGAAAACTCATCCCCTTGTCCCGTTGCTTATCTAGCCATTGGCGGCTGATGGAATGAAAGACATCTCCATCTATTAGTCTAGCAACCCATATACTGGCATCTACTACTACGTAGGCGTTCATGCGCGGCCTTCGGCGACGGCGTCCACGCTGCTGACCTCGTTAGGCCAGTTTGCTCCAATTTCTGCGGCGAGGGTGTCCAGGTTGTCCCAGGCGGATTCTATGTCTTGTGATGCGGCACGAGTAACAGGGATGACTAGGGCTACAACGTCACCCCGATAAGTTACTTGGAGTTCTTGTCCTTCTTTGCGTACCATGCGGATTAATTCGCTGGTTTTTTGGCTTAATTCTCTTATTCCTACGGCAACCATGTTAACCTCCTAATGCAATGTACCTACAAATGTAGATATATTATATCATGTTTGTTGTGGCGGAGATTGGGAATTGGTCTAAATAGTCGTTATTAGTTTGTAGTAGGCCACGAAAGTGGCCGTCGCTGGGGCTTGGAAAACGTTCCCACAGCGGAAAAACCGCACCCCCGGGATGGCCGCCGGCCCACGCTGCGGGGCGGGAGTCGCTTAGGGCTGGTCTCTACTTTCCCAGGCTGGCAGAGGTTGAAATATCCCCCAAGAAGATTAGCTCATTTGTAAAAAGTGTGTGGTGGGCGACATGAATGTCGCTTTACGAGGGCGAGGGGTAACATGACATTCATGTCGTCTTTTGAACATATACACGCGGGACACGGGTGTTAATATTGGTGAGAATTTCGTAGGGGATTGTACCAGCCCACTCAGCCAGGTTTTCGGCGGTGATTTTTTCGCCTCCCGCTTCGCCGATGAGGATGACTTCGTCATTGTTGAATGCGCTGTCCCACTCGATGTTGATGACGATTTGATCCATGGAGATGCGGCCCACAACGGGGTATTTTTTCCCCCTGATGATGACATGGGCTTGGCCCGACATGGCGCGGAAGTAGCCGTCTCCGTAGCCCACGGGGACAGTGACGGCGCGGACGAGATGGTCGCTTTGCCAGGTGGAGCCGTACCCGACAGGGCGGCCAGGTTGAATGACTTTGAAGTAGACAACGCGCGATTTCCAACTCAGAGCAGGGCGGACTTTTACGGTGCGGGCAACTTCAGGGGAGGGGTAGACGCCGTAGAGCATTATCCCGGGACGGACGATGTCGTAGCGAGCCTGAGGAAGTTGGAGGATAGCGCCGGAATTGGCCATGTGCCTCAACCTGGGCGTGGGGAGATGGTGTTTTTCGTAAAAGGATAGGATTTCTTCAAAGCGTTCAAGCTGGAGGTGAGCGTGGGTCAGGTCTGCTGCATCGGAGTTGGCAAAATGAGAGTAGATACCTTCTACGTTGAGGTGTTTGCAGTGCGCGGCGGTTTCTAGGAATTTCTCTGCGCTGTAATCATGAACGCCTACTCGTTCCATGCCGGTATCTATTTTGAGATGAACTTTTGCTTTTGTGCCTAGTTGTTGGGCTATTTCATCCGCTTGGTGTATTTTTTCGATAGATGAGGCGCAAATGGTTAGGTTGTGTTTGATGAAGTGGGGAATTTGATTGCCGAGGATGCCGCCTAATACCAAAATAGGGATTGAGATGCCCTCTTCACGCAGTAGAATACCCTCTTCAAGCATGGCAACGCCAATGTAGTCGGCTTTCAGGTCTTGCATGAGTTGGGCGACTTTGACTAATCCGTGCCCGTAGGCATTGGCCTTCAGGATGGGCATGACCAGAGCCGGGGCGACATGTTGTTGTATGCTGTGGAAGTTTTCAGCTAGGCGGGTTAGGTTGACTTCGACCAGCGTGGGACGGATTATTCCGGCGGGGCTGATGGTGGGGGAGTTGATGGGGGAAGGAGTTTGCATGTGGACGGATGGGGGAAAGTTTAACGCAGAGGCGCAGGAATGTGGAGAAACCAAGGTGCAATGCACTCCGTGAAGCGGAGTGCATTGCACCAATTTACCAATATATTGTTGCCTAATTTGCCATTAAGCTAACGGATTAGGCCCCAACGCTCTAACTCGTTCGGTCATCTCTTTGGCGGCGTCCGCGTAAGCGACTCCTTGCCCGCCAGACATGTAGAATATCTCTAGGCGTTCGCTCTCTAGGCCAATTTCTTCCAAGAGATATTTGGCTCGTTTGACACGGGCCCGGGCGCGGACATTGCCCTCTACGTGATGGCAGTTTCCAATTGGGCAGGCCACTACGTATACTCCATCGGCACCTTTTTCAAAGGCTTCAAGGATGTAACGCACATCAATTTTTCCTGTGCAGGGGAGTTTTATTAATTTTACGTTGGCGGGATACTCAACACGCAAGGAGCTGGCGGTATCGGCTGCCATGTATCCGCAGTAAATGCAGGTGAAGGCGGTGAGTTCGGGTTCAAAAGTTTTTTCGTTCATGCTGTTATCCAACTTCCTAGGACTGATTGTTCGGGAACCATGATTTGCTGGTCGGTGTAGTTTTTCAACTGGATAGCGTTGGCCGGGCACTCTCCGGCACAGGTTCCGCATCCGTGGCAAAAGGCCGGGTCAATGTAGGCTGCCCCGCCAAGTTTGCCTACTCCTGTTAGTTCCGCTTTTACGCGTGGGATGGAGAATGGGCAAGTGCGGACACAGGTTAGGCATCCTACACATTTGTCTGGGTCAATTTCGGCGACAACTCCACCATAATGGTAGGGTTGTTTGGCGAGGAACGTGGTAGCCCGTCCTGCTGTGGCTAGGGCTTGGCTGATGCTTTCTTCAATGAATTTAGGATAGTGGGCAATGCCGCACACAAAAATTCCCTCTTTCATAAAGTCCATAGGGCGCATTTTAACGTGGGCTTCTAAGAAGAAACCTTCGTCGGAAAGGGGAACATCAAGAATTTTGGATAGTTTTCGCGTGCCCTGTGAGGGTGCTATTGCCGTACTCAGGGCTATTAAATCTGGTTCAAGGAGCATGGGACGGTCAAGCATGGGGTCTTGGATATGAACTTGTAGTTTCCCGTCTATGCTTTCGACAAGAGGCTTGGTATTGTCATCGTAACGGATGAAAACCACACCCCGCTCTCGAGCCTCTGTGTAATATCGCTCCCTAAAGCCGTAAGTGATGATGTCTTTGTAAAGCACAGTTATTTGGCAATTGGGGTTGATGGCTTTCAGGCGGATGGCGTTTTTCATGGTGCTGGTGCAACAGATGCGAGAGCAGTAATCATGTTCAACGCCTTCAGGACGGACGCACTGGATCATGACTATGCTATTTAAGTTTGTTAATTCTTCAAGACGGTAGGTGAGGGCATCTTCAAATTCTAGGTGCGTGAGTACGTTAGGATGCTTACCCAAAAGGTATTGGTTAACCCTGGTTTCCTGACCGCCGGTGGCGACAATTGCCACCGCGTGGGGTATTTGAGTTTCTGTGCCGTTTCGGTGGCGGATGACGGCGTGATACGCTCCAGCTTGTCCGCTGTGTTTCACTAGCTCGCTGCGGGTGTGAATGGCAATGCGTTCATGAACGTGGACGCGGTTGACTAAGTCTCGGAGCAATTGCGCAGGGTTATCCCCTTCAACCAAGAAATGGATTTTGAGGAGATTGCCGCCCAAGGCGTCTTCTCGCTCAATGAGGGTTACGTCAAAGCCTGTATCGGCGATAGCCAGAGCGGTGGTCATGCCCGAAACGCCTCCTCCCAGCACCAACGCGCGGTTGGCGGGCGCGATAGTCGATTTGTGGATAGGTTGCAATGTGCTGGCCCTAGCGGCGCCTATTCGTACCATTTCTGTGGCCTTGCGGGTGGCTTTTTCTGGTTCGTGCGGGTGAACCCAGGCGCAGAATCCTCTGATATTGACCATTTCCATCAAGTAGGGGTTTATCCCTGCTTCTCTGACTGTGCGCTGGAAAAGTGATTCGTGTGTGCGATTGCTGCATCCGGCGATGACAACGCGGTTGAGGTCATGTTCTTGGATGGCGGATTTGATGGCTTCTTGGCCTTCAGCGAAGCAGCCGTAGCCAATTTCTTCTGCGTGAGTGACATGGGGATAAGATGCGGCTTGCTCGCAGACGTGGTCAAGATCTATTATGCCTTCCATACTTGGGTAGCATCGGCAGACGAAAACACCTACGCGGGGTGGCTGGCCTTCAACGTCTTTCTCTGGAGGGAATTCTCCTCCGTTGCTAAGGAACGGGTACTCGCGACTGTAAGGCGATGTTCCAAGTTGGTTGTGGAAGAGACGCATCACGTCTCCCGCCGCGCCGGCGGCATCTATGAGCGTTTCTGCTATTTCCTTAGGTTCCGAAAACGCTCCGCAAACGTAAATCCCAGGCTGACTGGATTCTAGTGGATTGAATTTATCTGTTTGGCAGAAGCCGTATTCGTTTAGGTTAAACCCTAGCTTTTGGGAGACAATTTCTGCGTCTTTGGGGGGGCGTACTCCTACTGAAAGCACAACCATATCAAAACGGGCTTCTGTTATTTGCCCCTTGTTGTTAGGGTCAGGGTAACGCACTAGCAAATCATTGGTATTTGGGTCTTCTTTAATTTCGGATATTCTACAACGGGTGTATTCTACGCCGTATTTTTCATTGGAGCGGTGGAAATAAGCATTGTATTCTTTATTGAAGGCTCTGGCGTCCATCATAAAGACTTGGCAATGAACATCATCAAGGCGTTCTTTGGCAAGGATGGCTTCTTTAGTGGCGTACATGCAGCAAATTGAAGAGCAATAGGGATGGTCTTGATCTCGTGATCCGATGCACTGTAGCCAGGCGATACGTTTGGGCGGGGTATTGTCAGAGGGTCGGAGAACTAAGCCTTCTGTGGGGCCAGACCGGCTGACATAGCGTTCAAATTGCATACTGTGAATAACGTTGGAGTAACGGCCATATCCATACTCGGCCAACTCCAGCGGATCGGCAAGTTTATATCCCAAAGCAAGGATGATGGCCGAAAAACTGATAGTTTCTTCCCATGGCTCTGCGTCTAGGTTTATGGCGTTGGTGGGGCATACATCCTGGCAGCGGTAACAGCCTTCGCAATAATCGCCTTTATCTATAAAATAGGCGTCAGGGAGTGTGCGAGGCGCGCTTTTGTGGACAGCCATGCGAGTAACCAGAGATTCTTGGAATTCACTGGGCATGCGCTGGGGGCAGGCGATGGCGCACAAACCGCAGTTCGTGCAAAGATCTGCATTAACGTAACGGGGCTCGTGCCGTAGGGTGAGAGTGAAATCGCCGGCTTGGCCGCTGGCGTCAGCAATCTCGGTGCGGGTCATAATTTCAATGTTGGGGTGCTGGTTATTATCCATGAATGCGGGAGAAATTGCCGGGCGCGTACATCCATAACCATTATCTGATGAGCCACGGCAAAGCACGCAGTCATGAGTGGGGAACATGTAGCCTAGCTGGGCTACCCGCCCGCCTAAACTTGCATCTCGCTCAATGAGATAGACTTGCAAGCCAGCCTCAGCTAAATCCATGGCGGCTCTCATACCTGCTATTCCACCGCCAACTACTGCTACTACGCCTTCAGGATTATTGCGATCCTTTTTCATTTTTTATTCCTTATATCTCTCGTAAATCCAGAATTTTCATATTTTCAAGGTTGTCGATTACCTCTACTAAGGCTTCTTTTGAGATGTTCTTTACTTTGCAAACAGAAACCCAAGAGTCGGGCGGTTCTTCTGGATAATAACCGACATTTACTGAAAGATACCCTCCCGCTTCGGCAATAGCGTTAGTTAGGAGAGCGACCGTACCCACGCGGTCTGGCTGTAAAACAGCAATACGTATTCCGGTTTGATTGGCTCCCAGGAGAGAAACCATGATATTGAAGAGGTCATTGTCGGTAATGATGCCAGCCAGTTTTCCCTCTTTTAAGACCGGTAAACAACCAATGTGTTTATCTGCCATGATTTGGGCTGCTTTTTCAATGGGTGTATCTTCTTCAATAGTGATCATATCTTTGATCATAATGGTGTGAGCCTTGATTTTGCCCAGTACATAACTGATTTCAAAGTGGCTAAAGTTGCTTACATCGGAGGGCAGGGCTTTTAACAATGTTCCCCTGGTGAGCAAACCCACAAGTTTTTGCTCATCGTCAAGAATGGGAAGATGTCGGAATCCTTTTTCTATCATCAAGTCCCTAGCTTTGGTAACGGGCATATCGAGCGTTCCGCAGATAGGATTAGGGGTCATGCGATCTTTCACTAACATGGAATATCTCCTCAAGCGGTTATCTACATAGTATAAACAAAGTGATGTCTGGCGTTCTCATAATTAGCCAGACATCAAAGTACTCTTAGGTTATGGTTTCCTTTTGATAATGGCATTGACTTATATTATCTTAAACTGTTTGTTGGGGCAACGTAAAAACTTCAGCAATCTAATTGCCGAATGTCATCCCCAATATTGCTTCGGGGATTATGGATAACTTTTGGTTGGTTAGCTTTTTGAGGAGTGGTCCACCTAGGACGAGAAACTGCATTGAAGCGAATTTTAACCGCAGGGCAGGGGTGGTGCAATGCGCCCGGGCGGATTGCTTCTGGATAGGCCACCACTTATTATTTTATGGGGTGGGCGTGGGCGTGGGAGTGGGTGCTATTTGTGACGCATCCTCGCCCTCTTCGCTTCCGCACGTAACCAGTAACTGCCAGATGATTTCTAATTCGCTGGAAGCCAGGTTTGGGTAATCTGGCAACTGATCTGAAATTGTATCTAGGTGTTGGAGGATTTGATCTATTTGAGCCATTTGCTCTTCGGTGACTTTTCCTTGGAGGTCATATAGCAATTCCTGAGCGGCTTGCAGATCATATTGGGCTAAACCAAAATTATTATGTAGTAGGGATTGTTTGGCGCGGGTAAGCAGCTCCATGACTTTTACCAGCGTTAGTTCGTTCAGTAGAGATTCAACGGGTATTTGCTCTGAAGTTAAATCTTCAACTTCGTCTTGGGTTTGAGCTTGTTGAGCTTCTATTGTGGCGAGCGCTTCTTGTAAGTCGGCTGCTAACCCTTCTGCGTAAGCCTGACTTGCCTGAGCGGTCGCTTGCGCAGAATAGACTTCTCCCGACAGGTCGTCAATTTGAGTCTGTAATTCTGCGAACACTTCTTTGGCGGCATCATTTTTTATTTCCAGTGTTTCCATACGTTCCCGAATGGCTTCAATGCGTTCAACCAGTTGCTCTTGTTGTTGGGATTGACGGATTTCTACGTTGTCTAGGCGTTGGGTGTTGTCGTAAACAGGTTGAATATAATTCTTTTGGAAGGCGGGGATTCCATAGGCTATGCCGTAGTACAGACTTGCTCCTACTATTATTGCCAAAAGAGTAGTAAGTATTAAACGCAGGATAATTTGGAAAAATTTGACTACTTTTTCACTAAATGTTTTTTGGGGCTTATTATTGAGCGTCATTGGCGTCCTCGCTTTGGAAGAAGTTATTTAAGGCTTGCTGGAGGTCTTCAAAGAATGTTTGGAAGCGGAGTGAGCTACTTTGCAGTTCCTCTAATCCCAGAGAGAGGGCTTCTATTTCTGCAACATTATTAGCTAATTGTCCTTTTAGTTCTTCTACTTCTTTATCAGTATCGATTAGTTGTTCTTCTAATTCAGTCATTTGGCTGCTGAGGTTTTCTAGGTTGTCAATGCGCTCTCGAAACCCTTCAATATCCAGCGAAAGGGTATCAATTTGATCGTTTAGTTTATTGATTTGGCGTTCCATTGTCACGGCTTGATTTTGAGGGGCGTAGCGCAATCCGCCATTAATGCTGGTTAGTATGCCAAGGGTTAACGCCAGTGTTAAAACAAGAGCTAAGAGGGCGCTGCTGAATGCCAGCCACCTCGCCTGCGAGCGTGTTACCAGGTTTTGATGTTCTACTGCTGGTACCTTTGCTTCTTCCTCTATTTCTTCTTCTGTCTCTTCTTCTGTTTCACTTAGATCAGAATATGTGAGTTCGTGTGGAATAGAAATTTCTTCAGAAATTGGAGGTTCCTGGCCGGAGATTAGCTGGTCAGTTTGCTCTTCCTCAATTTTGCTTTCAACGAGTTCTAAGGTCTTCTCCGCTTCTGGGGTTTCTTCATCTTCTGCAAGAAAGTCATTTGGCATATTCTTGACATGCGTTGCTTGGTCTGGTGTTTTTTTCGAGACGATTTCCCCAACGGTGATTTGTTCTTTGAATTTTTCTAGGGATTGTGAGCCAATTCCTTTTACACGGCATAACTCTTCAATTGTTGCGTAGGGGCGATTTTGGAGTATGCGTTTGGCCATTGAACGGCCAATTCCCGGCAGTTTGATTAAATCGGAAACATCTGCGGTATTGATATTGGTAAGTATGGTTTCTTCAGACATATTTCCTCCATTGGTATTTTGTAAAGAAGAGATTACTTCGAAGTTGTTTGTTACACGGAAAATACGGATAAAAACTTTTTTTTGTCTTTTCCGTGTCCCAAAATGTTTTTCAAGCTACAGGGTTAGTTTAGCTCCACTGCCTAAAATAATTATAGCTTAAAAATAGGGATGGTTTGCTCGAAAGGGTGGAAGTTTTCCGCTTTTTGGGAAATTGGTTGTTTAGCATGCGAAATTTAAAAGTAGATGGCCTTCTTAAATGGAAAAACCGCACTAAAAATATTCAGTGCGGTTTTTGAATTTTCAAACAGATTTACCTGCCAAGGTTAGGCGCTAGCCTCTTGATACGTTTTTTGATGCCGCTAGCTTCTAGCTCGTGCATTTTGTTCATTTGCTGCTTGGCGCGACTGGATTTGCGGCGGCGTAAGTGGCCTTGATAGCCTTTTGTTCGCATGATTTTGCCGCTCCCGGTTTTTCGAAAACGTTTTGCTGTAGCTTGATGGGTTTTCATTTTTTTCTTTCCCATTGTTTGTAATCTCCTTCATTAACTAATACTTGCTAAAGATAAGCTTATTTTTCTGGTGCAGGGACATTTCGAATGATTTCATTCAATTCTTTGGTTACAATGGCAATCGGTTCACCTGAACTAGCGGCCCATTCAGCGGTGATCCGTTTTTTTAATCTTTGATGCGCTCTTTGCTCGGTAGTGTTGAGTTTGTCTGCCACGCGCCGAGCCTGCAAATCTCGGAGAAGTGAGCAGAAACTAATTAAGTCACCTTCTTTTATTACTTGTGTGATACGGGCCTTTCTTGTGGTGTGTTTCTCCGACATCATTTGAGGCGAGGTATTTAGAGTATCAAGTGCTTTTTGCAACATTTCTTCATCCGCGACAAGACGGATTCTATCACTTTCTGTTTTGCTGATAGCAACCCAAAAAGTACCTTTATCGGCTTCTACTTTGTAGTATTTTTTAGTTTCTTCGCCAAGCGTTTTTTCTTCGGTGCCTTTCACTTGACCTACGCCGTGATAGAGATGGAACACCCAGTCTCCTTCAGAAAATAATTCTTCATTCTCGGTCAATTCCTACCTCCTTTGCGAAGTTTTTTAGCAGTATCTTTTCAAAAAAATTATTATATCACATCTGGCGGAGATTGTAATATGAAAAAACAGAGGGGAGTGCTAAAAAGTTGTTGGTTAAACCTTAGCCCCCCTCTAAATCCCCCCAAATGCCAAAGGCAGGAATTTGGGGGGAAGTCGCTCTCCTCCCCTAAATTCGACCGTTTTTTGTCGCATTTGGG
>Ga0164318_10005039_pt1 | contig 12755 bp, 18 predicted proteins | sample GuaBasSedimGuay9_FD_113734 | JGI IMG/M metagenome (GOLD analysis project Ga0164318, IMG submission 113734) | Subseafloor sediment microbial communities from Guaymas Basin, Gulf of California, Mexico - Guay9, Core 4571-4, 0-3 cm | ecosystem: Environmental > Aquatic > Marine > Hydrothermal vents... | reverse complement strand
CGGATACTACATAGTGGAAGTGGTGACTAATGGCAAGGACTGCGCTATGGTAAATTACGTGACTTGGACTTGGACGATAAGGATAGATGATGAATACTACAAGGTCGTGAGTGTTTCTAAGACGCCTGATTGTCCGAAAAGCTGTTCCTAGCAAAATTAAAAGCAAGCAATTTTTTCACAATTTAGACAACTCTTCCTCCCTGATAGTATCCAGAGTATCCTTTGGAGATTCCTTCTACCTTCGAGAAAGAGATTTGAGCAACTCTCGCCCCTCTTTCTACTTCGAATGGGAACTCAGATGAGTTAAACATGAGCATGTGTAGTTTCCCCACGTATCCAGGATCGACTAAGGCACTGCCTATGATCACACCAGACCTGATTAGGGTGGATCTCGGGAAAAGTACTCCCAATAGATTCAAAGGCATATTGACCTCCTCGATCGTCGAAAAAACGTAGCTCTTTCTTGGGAGCACTTCGTATTTTCCTTCTCTGTTCGGTGACACTTTAGCTAAGCTAGGGTTATCTCTTCTCTGAATTTCCAGTTTTCCTGAGGAAGCGAAAACATATAATTCGTCTATCCTTAGATCAACTCCAGCTGGCTGTATTTGTCCCTCCTCCACAGGAGCTAATATCTGCTTTTCGCGTATGAGTCGTCTTATCTCCTCCTCTCCGAGAAACATATAGTAGTCCTCCTCAATAGACCACGAAGACTACACTCTTGCCCCTCAATATGACACCTCTCGATCTTTCCCTACCCTTCAAAAGATAGTCAACGGCATTTGAAGTACCAACTCTAGTTATGCCAGCTGCTAGGACTAAAATCTTGGACGGATTCTCTGGATTTCTCATTATTTGTATCGTAGAATCTTCTCTCATTGAGTATAATCCTGCTGGAGTCCTTAATACCCATTTACTAGTTTCTCCAAGCTTCTCATATAGGAAATAAGCCCTAAGAACTGGATTGACTTTCATAGCTATCCTGTTTGCAGCAGGTCCTCCCACTATTATCAAGTCGTATTTCTTCATCTCTTCCTCGCTTACCTCAGAATCATCTACTATCCTTCCGCCGAATACTTCTCTTATCTCCTTAGCCTTCTCTAGGTCAGTTATGGCTGATTTGCTCCCCACAACTATTAGGAACTCTCTCCCACTCAAGAAATTCTTCAGTTCTGATATGCTGGGGGGATCAACGTAATTGACTAGTGTGAGAAGCCTTAGCTCATTCAGGAAGTCATCTCTTCTTTTACATTCTCTCAGATAGGATAAGGAAGTAGCAAGCAGTTCCTTCAAGTACTCCTCGTTGCTTTTTTCATTTTTAATCTTCTCCACCACGCTCAAGTATGCGTTAGACATCTCACAGTAGAATTTAGATGACAAGAACTTCGGCTTTACCTCATTCAATTCACTCCTGACCTCATTCAAAGTTAAATTTCCTTTCGACAAGTCCTCTAGATCCATTAGTAGCATGAGGTACTCCCCAAAGACGAAAGCGAAGTCATAGTCACCCTCTCTCATTGCCTGAACTGACCAGGATTTTATTCTGTCTCCCAGAGGCACATATTCGCTATTTCTATTGCGTTGAGACCAATTCTCCCACTCCCACAGATATTCTCCAACTTTTGAAAGCATCCTGTACTTTATGGATTCCATGGGTAACCCCTCTCCGGACTCGCAGAGCCCATACATTCTCGAAGACACCTCAGAGGAATAAATGGTAGCTAGGCTGTGCTCAATCCCTCTGACGAGATAGTTCTTTGGCACGAATACTTGATCCGAAGTCAAGGAGAATATGTCGTCGGCTCCGTAGAACTGTATTCTAGAAAAGAGATTCAATTCGTCTGCCAGTAGGAGCAAGTCTAAGTTCGAAACGTCCCTTGGACTCTCCTTTACAAGCATTCTCCTTTCGTTAGAAGAGTCCAAACTGTCTTTTGCGTTAAAGTAAATATCGTTAAATCTATCTCTAATATTGCCTCTGGAAATGTATTCGGAAACCTTGGATTGAGTGAGTGAGTCGATTGAGAGCCTCATGGCGCACAAATACATTTTCCTTTCGAGACACTCTTCTGAGAGTTGGTAGTTCTGATCAGCCTGCGTGAGGTAATACAGGACAAATGGATCATCAATGCTCTCGTTTATCGATGACATCGTAATTTCGGTCTCATTGAGGAACTCTTGTGCAATTTCCTTAGATTCCTCCATTACTCCTCCATATGCTGGGACTGGTAGATTTAGGATCACTGATAGCACTATTATCAGACAAACAACCAATTCCCTCATTTGAATACACCCTCAGATTTATCCGGGTCCCTTCACCACTCAGATGGGAGATGTCATCATGGGGCCCTCGGACGCTTTACTCTTCATTCTACCCGCATATATTGCTAACGCGACTCCAGTGGTCACTGGAGGAGGAAAACCCATGGACTTCGAAATGACCTTCATAGACGGAAGAAGAATATTAGGGAAAGGAAAGACTTGGAGAGGTTTTTTCTCAGGAATACTGTCCGGAACTATCCTTGGTCTACTCATATGGGAGTTGTTGGAATTCGAGGAGAAAAGCATCACATTGGCTATTCTATTGTCCCTAGGAGCACTAGTGGGAGACTGTACTGGCAGTTTCATCAAGAGGAGATTGAACATAGAGAGGGGGAGACCCCTTCCGTTGGTAGATCAATTGGACTTCCTCTTAGGGGCCCTGGTGTTCTCGGAAATAGTGACGGACCTTCCCATCGAGGCGATAATATTCCTCGTGGTGATAACCCCAGTGATACACCTGGGGTTCAACGTCTTGGCATATCTCCTAGGGTTGAAGAATACCTGGTATTGATCAGAGTAGGTCTTTTATCCTGAAGAGGAGTCTCGGGTGCTCTCTTATCACAGGAGCCAATATCCCCATTACTGAGAGTTCTTCTATACCTTTCTTCTTGATTACTTTTGCTATAGCGTCTAGTTCCTCGTCCTTCAGTTCTAAGAGGAACTCTTTTATCTTCAGATTTCTCTCTAGAGTTTTACCTATCTCTGATTTCCATTTATCCTCGTACTCTTTCAAGTCCTTAGATGAAGTCTTTCTCTCTTGAGACTTCACTCCGGCTATTTTTCCAGCTATCATACCAGAGATCATTCCATTCCCTATTCCTCCTCCAGTTAGGGGATCTGTGTGCCTCGCAGCATCTCCAACCACCAAGAGGTTGTCAGAATAACTTCTCTCGATGGGCCCGCTTACTGGAATTCCTCCCACGTTGATCTCTATTACCTTTCTCTTATCTGCGCCGATTAATTCCAAGAATTTGTCTAAGTAATCTAGAACTCTTCCTTTGGAAAGAACTTGGAGTATTCCAATACCTACATTTGCTGTGCTCTCTCCCTTCGGAAATATCCAAGCGTATCCTCCTGGGGCAATCTCACTGCCGAAGTAGAAATAAAGCAGAGAAGGATCTTCTGCTTCGAAATACATCTCATATTGCGCCCCAGATTCCGTGTCTTTCAACTTCAGAGTAGTAGGCAGACCCAATTCCCTAGCTATCCTGGATTCTATTCCATCTGCAGCTATTACTATTCTAGCTTTTTCGTAGTAGACTCTCCCCCCACACTTCATTTTCAGATTTACAAAACCATTTTCTCTTTTTGCTCCTAAGACTGTGGTTCTCAGCCTTATTTCAGCTCCATTCCTTATTGCCATCTCCGCTAGATATTTCTCAAATTCTTTTCTTTCCAGCACGTATCCTGCTTTGCCTTTTAGAACCTTACTTCCCTTAGCTGTTATCTCTATCCCTCCAGGACTGACTAATCTAATTCCCTCTATTTTGGATGCAATCCATCTCTCCTTTGGCTTTATTCCTATTCTTTCTAGTGGGTCTCTTCCAACTCCCTCTGCACATCTTACAGGAGTCCCTATTTCCACTTTCCTATCGACTATCAGAGTGTTTGCCCCAGTTTCTGCAGAGAACATTCCAGAAACTAGTCCGGATGGTCCACCACCAACTATAACCACGTCGTACATCTCAAGGCACCTCTATGGCTCCTAGAGGACATACTTTTTCACAAATCCCACAATCGTTGCACCTCTCGGTAACCAAAACTTCGAATTCAGTTAGTATTATCGCGTTTTGGGGACAGACTCCAGAGCAGGTTCCGCATCTCACACACTCCTCTAAATCGATCTTCAAGGACATCTACCTCCGGGTTTCGTCTCAGAGTAGTTTCCCGTACTCTCCACCACCACCTGGGAAGACCTTAAGCTTTCCCCCCCTCATGTCATCTATCAACTTGGAAAGTTTCCCTAAGCTAGAAAGTTCGCTTAAGTCAGCTTTGACTAGTATCTCTATTTCACTACCGAATTTTTCTAGGATTTCCATCCATTTGGTATACACAACCCTAGAACTAAGGCTTTTTCCTTCTAGGAAAGAAATAGCTTCTATCAGAGGGACACCTCCAATGTAGGGAGGTCTGTGCTTGGGACTCCTCGGCTTTGTGAGATCAGCGAGTTCATCTATTCTATCTTTAACTCCTTTCTTTATCCTTCCACCGCATTTGCATTTCCAATTAATACTCTCTGCCTCTTCCCTAGAGTATCTTTTGTGGCATCTTACACAAGCAGTTAGGAAATACTTCCCAATTCTTGGATCTAAGCCGAAATTTAGTCCGACCTTTCTCTTGTTTTTTCTTTTTATAGCCATGGAGACTTCCTTGAACGTTGGCTCTTCGATTAAGAACGAATTAAACTCTCTACCTAGTTTATCTGCCTTAGGACTGTGTGCATCGCTATTACTCAGGAAAGTGAATCTAGAGAGCTCTGATATCCTGTCTGCCATTTCCGTACTGGCGCTTAGCCCCAATTCCACGAAGTTCACGTTCCTGAGTTCTTCTTGGTAGCAATCCCTCAGGGAATTGAACTCCTTGTAAACGCTAGTCCAAGGGGTAAAAGCATGCGAGGGTCCAATTTCTCCTTCGAACTCCTTTACTATCTCTACTATTTCAGGAGCACCCATTTTTACCTTTGGTCTGCCTTCGTCAGATGAGCCAAACTCCTCTGCCATAGATTGAGCAGATGATATCTCTGGAAGAATTATGAGGTGATGCACTCTGTTTATGTCTTCCACCTCAACTGTGAGTATGTAATTCACACCGTATTTTGGATCTCGAATCTCCTCCCCGCTTACTTCCAATTTACTCTTTATTTCTTCGATCCATTTTTGGTTAAGGCAATCTCCTGTGCCCATTAAGTCCAAGCCCTTCATCTTGGCAATCCTAGATATGTTCTCTATTCTCATTTCAGGCGAAGTTGCCTTAGAGTAAGCACTGTGAATATGCAAATCGGAAAAGAACTCCTCGAGATCAGCCAATGTAACCTAATTCCTCCTCCTTTGGCCCCAATCTAAGTTGTTCAGTAACTGCTCTCTGGATTCTCTCTACTTCTGTTATTTCCCTCTCGGTCTCCTTAGCTCTTTTCTCTATTCTGTCCATGTTTATCTTGAGCCCTATTATTCCAGTGAGGACTTCCAAGACTGCTTTAGCTGCTCTAGCGTCCATGACATAACCTGGAGTCTCCCCGAGCAGAGATATCCCCTTCATTCCTCTAAGGGCACCTAAACCAAGTAACAAGCCAGAGGCCCCTACTATTTGTCCTCCAGCTTCACTTCTGACAGCTCCATGCTTTAGGAATAGGTCCACTAACTCTTGGTGGGTTGCTGCAGCAAATACTCTGGGCTCAGCTTTGCTTCCGAGAGTCTGATATCCTCCGAGAGTGAAAACCATTTTAGTTCCGAACTCCTCCGCCACGTCCAATATTTTCCCGCACATTTCGTACTGTCCGTAGCTGGTTATTCCTTGAAAGTCTCCAGTCAGTATTATTAGGTCCTTAACCCCCTTTTTATCTGATTTCCAGTAGTATAATCTATTATCGTTTAATCTGACAGTCCCATCCTCTCTAACCAGCACTTGCGGAGGAAGATATGGCGAGTACACAGTGGCGAATAGCTCTGCCCCTATTTCATCTATTAGATACTCTGCAGCTATTTTTCCCACGTTTCCTATCCCAGGCAATCCCTCTATTAGGATAGGCTCTTCTAGTTCAGGTCTCTTGTGGAACCACACTATACTTCTTTCCATAGCATATCCCTCTTCCACATCCTTCTGTATTTCCCGAATCTGTCTTCGGGAGAGAACTTCGGAGGGTGAGGGTTCCTAGTTAGAGATCCGCAAGTTGGACAAGTTCTATGGAGAGTGTATCTCTGACACACCTCGCACTTCCACATGAGGTTTCTCATCTACTTACCTCTCCTTTCGAACCCTCCTTTCCCTCCACTCTGCTCTATCACAGATATGGCTTTATCGATAAACTTCTTGAGGGCCTCCTCAGCCTTTCTATAATCAGTGGTTCTCACTATAACTGAGTAATTCGGAGCACCAGAGTATTTCACCTCTATCTCCACCGAATCTTCCACTGAGTTTAGTCCTTCTCTTATTGCTTTCTTTATCCATTTAACTCCCTCTGGATGTGGAGTGCTTAGAGACAAAGTACCCTCTATTTTCACTCTAGGTGGCTCCACGTTCTCTTTAGCTACTCTATATAGTTCATCTAGCCAGTTATCTGGGATAATTCCTTCTAGCGCCTTTTTCCCCTCTAAGACGAGTGCCTCTAATGCAGGATATATTCCCCCGAAAACGTCCTGGAGCTTAAACCCAACTTCCTCGTAAGCCTCGTCCAAGCTTTTTCCTAACTTTCTAGCTGCCAACTCCATGAGCTTCTCTCCTTTTAACTCTTGTTTCCATTCTTGCATTTTCTTCTGTCTCTGTCTATCTGCCACTCTCCTGAGACTTAGATCTATGTGTCCCTTTTGGGGATTTACTCTCAGCACCTTGCATACAACTTTTTGATCCTCTCTAACGAAATCTCTTATGTTCCTGACCCATTTAGAAGCCACTTCGGATATGTGAATGAAACCCTCCTTTCCCATGTATTCCTCAAGATTCACGAAAGCTCCATGCGAGAATACCTTTTTTACGGTACCAACCACTAATTCTCCTACTTCAGGCCACTCTCTATTCTTTCTAACCATTAACATCACTCCAGGACTCTCTTTACTTTGCCTGTTATCTCTGCTTTACCCCCGGTTGGTTTGACTAGCTCTCTTCCACAGAAGAGACACTTCACTGTTATGCTGGCTTTATTGAACGTTGTAGTCTCCCCTCCGCAGTCTGGACATTCCACTACTATGAACTTGCTCTTAGGCCTAGGTATCAGTTCCGATACCCTCATCTCGATCACTCCTTGAATTCAAATCGTTTCGCCCGGAATCCACTCCTGGAGTGAGCCTTTCCGCAGACAGTACATCTGTATCTGAGATCCAGTTTCTTAGAGGGCTTATCACCAGATGGTTTACTTTTAGGGAAACCACCATATCCTTTAAGAACCCTTCTGAATTGTCTCTCTCCCCAAGCCATAGCTCTCTTAGGCCTCTTCCTGACTCTCTCAACTTTGTGTTCTGTGTGTTTTCTACAGAAGGGACAGTATGTCCTCATCTGCCTTGGCATCTTCAACTCTCCTCACCCCTAAGCACAGGGACAGCAAGCCCCTTCTTGATCAGGAGTCTCGCGTTTTCTTTCGGTATTAATGCTATTTCCTCCTTCGAATATGGGCCATAGGTCTCTAGATCTATTCCAATGAATTCTGGAACGTCCTCTAACATCCTCACGAGTATGGTTTCAGGGACTCTTTTAACCTTTTCCCCACGCTCCTTGCTCTCTACATCTCTAGTCTCACCGATCCCATTTCCTACTTTCTCAAATACCTCTTCCTTCATTTCCTCATATCTTGATCCTTTCTTCGATCTTATTTCTTTTAGCTCGTCTACTATCCTTTTTACTAAGTCTATTTCCCTCAGTATAAGTTTCTTTCTCACACCTTCTTCTTTCTCAGCCTCTTTAGTTAGTTCCTTCACGAATTCTTTTACTTCTTCGTGAAATTTCTCAGGCAAGTCTTGAATTTCCTCTGAGGAACATTCCTTCCTCAATATATCCAACAGATACCTGAGGTTCAGAATCTCGGTAATACGGCATCCCCTCGCGCGAGTAAAAACACAGCAGCTGATGTAGGCAATTCCACTTCAACGTCTTCGTACGGTCCAAAGATCTCTTCTCCAATCCTGAACTCAGAAACTCTACCCTTTACATATACTTCGGTCTCCCCCTGAAATGCTAGAGCATCTTTTAATGGATCGAACTTATCTAAGTCTTCCACCCTGACTACTCTGAATCCAGTACCACCGTGGAGAGATTCCGGAAGCCTTATCAGTCTCTTAACGTCTGTGGTGACTGGTTCATCAGTCTTTCCAGCCAGTTTTATTCCTCCAGTTCTCACTATTTCACACCACTTATCTATACTCAATCCCGTGAACAAGTCCCAGAATCCATCTAGGATTCTATCTATTCTCCCACTTTCTCTAAGCTTCAAGAGAATTTCAAATCTCTTTTTGCCGAGTATTTTCTTCAGGTCTTCTTCTTTGGAATTTTTGAGAAACTTCCAAACTAGTCTCGATATTCTACCGCTCCATCCAGGATCCGATGCTTTTGGACCAACTAGAACATTGTTTTCGACTCTGAGCCCATGATACTTTGGGTTCAGCCCCCTAGCGGTTATGTAATCCACTATTTCTCTCCTCTCCTCACTTCCAAGTGACATCAGTTCTTCCTTAATGACGTGCACGTGATATCCTCTCCTCCCAGAGAAATAAACTTCTATTTCCCTTTTTTCTATCCCGAAGTCGTTTAAGAGGAATTCTTCTATGAGCTTAATAGTCTCCTCCTTAGCTTTGTTTAAACAGTTGTCGCATATTCTCACTTTCTCAACGAGAGACTTACTCCCACAAGTACACCTCTCAGCTGAATACGGATTTTCCCTTCCACACTCCTTACAAGTCTTCGAGTCGTGGTGATATTTGCACTCTAATTCCAAGTGATCGGCGTCTATGTCGAACACTACCTCAGCTTTGAGCCACCCTTTCCTCTCCATCTCACTCTCCCATGGATACAAGTAATAGGCTGTGGAGTAGTAGGAATGCATTGGCCCCTCTCTAGCCAAGAAAGAATTCATCTCATCTCTGTCCCTAAAAGAAATGTGTCTCTTCATTATCTCATCGAAAGTTAGGAAAGCGAACTCTCTCCTCTCTATTTCCATTGGCCCATCTATACTCGTATTGGAGTAATATGACTTGAAGATGGCTCTCAAGAATGACTTAACCCTCTCTCTTTGACTGTTTTTTACTTCTTCTCTCCCTATCAATTTTCACACCTCTGTATTGTAGCGGATTCCTTATTCCCTTACAACCCTCGTCCATGTAGCATAACCCGAACGTTCTCATTTTGTCGCAAGACGGAGGAGAATATCTCTTCCCACTTATCTCTCCAGATATATGTAGTACTTGGTATCTGGTTTTCTTCTCATCGAAATCAGGGGAGCTCGAGAATAAAGATATCACTTCCTCTACACTCTTCCCTCTACCAATCAGGTATGAGGTTATGGCAAATCTCTCTTGATGCGATACGTTCTCACCGGATTTTATTCTCTCCATGATCCGAATCATGCATGGAGGAATCCTTCCTCCAATTCTTCCTTTAAACTCTGATTTCTTCCTCTTCTCCAGCTCTAACTTGATCTCACTCACCCAATTCTCGAGAAAACTCGGTATATTTTCGACTTTGACAGACACTCTTTCTTCTATTTCACTCCTTATCTTTTCCATGAGGAGTCTCGCCACCTCTCTCCTACTGAGGAGGACATTTCCATTTATTAAAGTTCTGTTAACTAATTTCCATCTCTCATCTCTAATGGTCTTGGATAACTTCAGATATTCCCACAAGGGAATAGTGAACGATCCTCTATTCCTCTCCTTCACATCGACTCCGATTTCCCTTGCTACTTCGAGTATGTCTTCCTCGTCCTTTAGGTATCTGTAAGCGGTTTTCGCCTCCGCCAAAGAATATCTTCGTCTCAGGTATTGGTCTCCAATTGAAGCCACTATTATCATGGCCAATATGTAAGAGACAACGTTCTCCTCATAGTCACTGGGATAACTAACTACCCCTCTTCTAATTGATTCTATTACCCTCTCCTTAGCTAAGTTTATCTCTCTAGCACTTAACTCCGATATGGGAATCCCAGAGTACTTTTCTACTAATTTAGGCAAGAATGGATACTTGAACAGAGTCATTGTTCTATCCTTGGGGCCAAGAGGAAGATCATCCTTCCGGCATCTCCCGAAATGAAGAACTCCATCCTGAGGGGATGGTCTGTGTTCAGACTTATGCTAACCACTTCACTCGCAGCAGTCGCCTTTACAACGTCTTCTATATATGAGAGAGTGTATGAGGCTTTTGCCTCCTCCTCAACCTCCAAGCTTATCAGATCCTCGTCTCCTCTTTCCAAGAGGAATTCTACCTCTCCTAGGTCGCTCTCTCCCACCATTGATACACCCTCTCTAGTTAAAATGAACTTTATAGTATCACTGACTATTCCAACTTTTTTAACACCCTCTTTCAAAGCAGAGGATCTTAACTTCGCATTAGCTCTAAAGGTTAGGTTCGGTACTGGGACGTCCTCCTCCTCTATTTCTATTATGGGCAGCTTGAACGTCGTAGTACCCTTCCCCTTGAATCTAATCACGAAGAATCCTTTATCCATACTAATTTCTACGTAATCCGATGGTTTAGCGGCCGAGAACCTCTTCTTCAACTCTCCTAAGTTTAAACCTACTGATACTTCTTCATCTACCTCAATAGTCTCGAAGGAGTCTCTAGATAATTGAAGCTCTATGTAGGCTATTCTAGATGGATCCATAGCTCTCATGTAAATTCCATTTTCACTTATTTTGAATGATCCCTCATCTATTAGATTTGATATGGCCTCTATTGAGTATCTCAAGGTCTTGGCCTCAGGCATTACCAATCTTAACATATTAGACACCCACCTCTCTCCTGAGCTTCACTAACTTCTTGTAATATTCTCGGTTTATGTTACTAATATCCTTTACTATCTCCGCATATATCTCAGGTGGGTCTTCCTGTACCACCCTACCTATCACCTTGACCACGGCCTTGAGGGGCACTTCTGGAATTTCATCTCCCACTATTCTCGCCTGCCCTGTACCGTCATCTATTATGAGGTCTCCATCTCCAGTTCTACTTATTACTACCCCTATTAGTCTAACTCTAACGTCATTGGCCTTTATCTCTCCTATTTCCCTTGGCACTGCCCTCCTCCTCTTCAACTGCTCCAAGTAAATACACCTCCATTGTCCTAATCATATTCTCCAAATTCCTTATTACCCTAATGAGATAGCTCTTGGAGTTGTACTTCTCTGGAATCCTTCTCTCAGCCTCGATTGCTAGATCTCTCGTCTTCCTGCATAATAGGTATAGAGACTCAATAGCAAGTCTTTCCTCTTTGTCCAAACCTAGTACTCCCTCCATGTGTGTTTGCATCTTGTACATCTATAGAACCTAGTTGTAGGCTCATCTCCAGCTCTGGTTTGATACATCCACCAATAAGCCTCGTTATTTCCACATTTCGGACACTTCACCTTGGCCTTGGGTAGTGTTGCTATTTCCTCCTCTATTAGTATCACACCTTTCGGATTCCCCTCTTCATCTCCTCTGTCCCTCTTCATTTCTATAATTATTGCAGCTGTTGAGTTATCGTCAATCTTTTTTTCAAATCCACACTTCCTACAGTAAAGTATTCCTTTCTTTGGAAGGAGTACACCTCCACACTTAGGACAAAATTCCATGACACATCCCTCGATGGTCAGATTACTCCAGAGTCTCTCAACATGTGCCAATGGTCGAAAGCGAGGTCGTCTCGATTAACTTTCCTTGGATCCAGTTCTATGACCTCTGAGGCATCGCTTCCAGGAGTAACTTCTCCTTTGCCATTGGCCAAGAAGCATATCGAGACTACGTGACCCCTTGGATCCCTATTTGGATCCGAATACACTCCAACAATTTTCTTTAGTTCAACTTCCAGCCCAGTTTCCTCTTTAGCTTCTCTTCTCGCAGCTTCTTCTACCGATTCACCGTATTCTACGAATCCTCCAGGGAGAGCTAGTTTTCCTTTGTATGGGTCTTTCCCCCTCTTTATCAGAACTAACTTCCCACTCCTAAGTATTATTACGTCCACCGCTAATAAAGGGGATCTCCTATCCATAGCCTAGTGCCTCCTTCACACTCCTTACGATTTTCTCTCTGAACAGTATGGACGGATAACCTAGCTTTGGTACGATGGCTATTACTTTTCCCCTTACGGCCTCTGCAGGTATCCAGTACTCCGGATTACTCCCTGGTATTCTAACCCATCCGGTGTCGGGGTAATAGTTATTGTCTCCCTTGGTTATTATGTAAACTTTCCCTGCATATTCTTTCCTCTCTATAACTCGGTGCACTATTGGATACTTGCTCCCTGGCCTGTCGTAAACTACTATGTCCCCTATTTCTATCTCCTTCGGGTCTACTCCCTTTAAGATGAGCATATCTCCTCTGGTAAAAGTCGGGTCCATGCTGTGAGATATAACAGATACCAGTGGGGTAGGAGTACCCAAAATCAATCCTAGTCCCTTGATGAAAAGTAGCGGTATGAGAAGGACTACCACTATGGAAATGACTACCTCTTTCAACTCCTCTTTACTCCAAGCTCTTTCACCATCTGTGCTTTCCCTCAAGGAATTTCACCCCCATCCACAAACTAGATGCCAGAACTCCCATTG